>Ga0075034_1000282_pt1 | contig 34181 bp, 33 predicted proteins | sample SynthPrep_16_END_FD_71519 | JGI IMG/M metagenome (GOLD analysis project Ga0075034, IMG submission 71519) | Synthetic microbial communities from Ohio, USA - SynthPrep_16_END_DS12_MetaG | ecosystem: Engineered > Bioreactor > Aerobic > Activated sludge | place: USA: Ohio, Columbus | collected...
GCCCTGAAGGCGCTTCAGGAGGAAGGCCTGGACCAACTGCCCTTGCCGGGCAGCGGCCAGACACTGGCGCGGTTCAGCCGCTTGGCGCAGGTGGCAGGCCATGACCTGCGCCTGTGCAAGCTGTTCGAAGGCCACACCGATGCCTTGGCGATTATTGCCGAGCTCAACAGCCCCTTGCCGCCCTTGGGCAGCACATGGGGCATGTGGGCGGCCGAGCCGCCAACGGCCAAGGTGCGTGTCCTGCAAGAGGGTGATCGCCTCAGGGTGCAAGGGCGTAAAGCCTGGTGCTCCGGCGCGGCGGTGGTGAGCCATGGGTTGATGACCGCCTGGGATGAAGAAGATCGGCAGCAGTTGGTGGCGATACACATGGATCAACCCGGCATCACCGTCACTGACGAGGGCTGGAACGCGGTGGGCATGGCCGCCACCGGCAGTGTGGAGATTGTGTTTGACGGGGCCTGGGGGCTGGCCATCGGTGGACCGGGTGACTACCTCGCCCGCCCCGGTTTCTGGCAAGGCGGCATCGGTATCGCCGCCTGTTGGTACGGCGCGGCGCAACGGCTGGCGGAAGTCTTGCGCGAACATTGCGGCAAGCGTCCCGAGCCGCACGCCCTCGCCCACCTCGGCGCCGTCGACAGCGTATTGAACAGCGCTGCGTGCGTACTGCGCGCCAGCGCCGAACAGATCGACCGCGCACCCAAGGCCGACGCCAGGGAACTGGCCCAGCAGGCCCGTGCCTGCATCGAAGACACTGTTGAGCAAGTGACACACCACGTCGGCCGCGCGGTCGGCGCGGGGCCTTTCTGCAAGGACCCGCATTTTGCTCAATTGATGGCGGACCTGCCGGTGTACATGCGCCAGAGCCATGCCGAGCGCGACTTGGCAGGCCTCGGAGCATTGGTCGCAGGCGACTCCACAGGGAGGTGGCAGTTATGAAACCCAACCCGATTGTGGGCCAGGGCACGCCGCTGCATCACTGGCAGGCCTCAGCGAAAATGGCCGAGCTGCCCCACATCAGCGTCGAACAATTGGTTCCCGAAGGGCATCGTGCCGTGATCATCGCGCCCCATCCGGATGATGAAGTGCTGGGGTGCGGCGGTTTGATGCAGGGTTTGGCGGCGCTGGGCCGGCCGATCCAGCTGATTTCGGTGACCGATGGCAGCGCCAGTCACCCCGGTTCGCAGCGCTGGTCGGTGGAACGCCTGAGCGTGGTGCGCCCTCAAGAGTCTGCCCAGGCCCTGCATCGCCTCGGCTTGCCACTGCACAGCCTGAAATGGCTGCGCGCAGGGTTTGCCGACAGCCAGGTGGCCGCTCGCGAAGCGGAACTCGCCGCTTTTATCCAGCGCTACCTCAAGCCCACCGATGTGGTGTTCACCACCTGGCGCGAAGACGGCCATTGCGACCATGAGGCCGTCGGCCGTGCCAGCGCCAAGGCTGCCCAGGCGGTAGGCGCCACCCTGTATGAGTTGCCGGTGTGGACCTGGCACTGGGCAACCCCGGAAAACAGCCTGGTGCCCTGGCACCGCGCGCGCAAGATCCCGCTGACCTGCGAAGCCGTGGCCCGTAAGCGCCACGCCATCCATGCGTTCGCCAGCCAACTGGAAGGCGACCCGCAGATCGGCCTGGCGCCCGTGCTCGCGCCCTATGTGGTGGAGCGCCTGTTGCAACCCTTTGAAGTGGTATTCGTATGAGTGTGGCTACGCCTTACTTCGACCAACTGTTCGCCGAAAACGACGACCCCTGGGCCTTTCGCCAGCGCTGGTACGAACGACGCAAACGCGCGATGACCTTGGCCATGCTCACGCGACCTCGCTATGCCTCGGTGTTTGAACCGGGTTGCGCCAATGGCGAACTGAGTTTCGAGCTGGCCGCCCGCTGTGATCGCCTGTTGTGTTGCGACACTGCCTCGGCGGCCGTGGCCCTTGCGCGCAGTCGCTTGCTCGGCTTCCCCCATGCCGAGGTGCAGCAGAGCCGTTTGCCCGAGCAGTGGCCCACCGGCCGGTTCGAGCTGATCGTGCTGAGCGAGTTGTGCTACTACCTGGATGCCGAAGACCTCTGCCGGTTGATCGATCGCGCCCGCGCGTCGTTGACCGCCGACGGCCAGTTACTGGCCTGCCATTGGCGTCCACCTATCGCAGGCTGCCCGCAAACCGCCGAAGAGGTGCATGCCTTGCTGCAGCAACGATTGGCGATGCCGCAGGTGGCCAGCTATCACGAACATGACTTTCTGCTCGACCTATGGAGCTGCGATGGCACCTCGGTCGCTACCCTTGAGGGCCTGCGATGATCGGCATTCTGATCCCGGTACATAACGAAGAGGCGTTGCTGGGCGACTGCCTGAAAGCGGCACTGATCGCCGCCGCCCACCCTGGCCTGTTGGGCGAAGCGGTGACTATCCTGGTCGTGCTCGACAGTTGCAGCGATGGCAGTGCCGCGATTGCACAGGCCTACCCGGTGCAGTGCCTGGAAGCCCAGGCGCGCAATGTGGGCCATGTGCGGGGTGTGGGCGCACGTCATCTGCTCAATCAAGGTGCGCGCTGGATCTCCTGCACCGATGCCGACAGCCGGGTGGCGCCCGATTGGCTGGTGGCCCAACTGGCACTGGGAGTGGACGCGGTGTGCGGCACCGTGACGGTGGATGCCTGGAGTGAAGATTTCGACCCGGCGGCGCAGATTCGCTATCACCAAGGCTATGAGGCGCGGGACGGTCACCGGCACATCCACGGTGCCAACCTGGGGGTAAGCGCCGGCGCTTATATTCGCGCCGGTGGTTTCGACCCCCTGCCGTGCCATGAGGATGTCCAATTGGTGCGCAACCTTGAGTTGTGCGGCGCCTCTATCGCGTGGAGCCACACCCCGCAAGTGATCACCAGTGCGCGCCTGGACGCCCGTGCACAAGGCGGTTTCGGCGACTATTTGAAGACCCTGATGCACGCCACTTAAAAAAACGACGTAACAAAACGTGAAACCCGGCAATCCTTGTCTATGCTGAGGACGCCTTGCTGGCATTCCTGGAGTGGAGTGCCATGCCATCACCGCGGCGGAGTCTGCGGTGAATAAAAGAGCGTCGTCCCGTCAACGGGGCACGACCCAGCATCAACCGACAAGGATGTGACACCCATGAAGCTTGCTTCCTTAAGCGACGGCCGTAGCGGCCCTGCTCAAATCTGGAACAGCGCCCCACAGCTGGCGCAAATCCCGCCCATTACCCCTTCCGCTTTGGTGCCGCGCGGCGCACGCGTGGTGATTATCGCCCCTCATCCCGGCGACGAGGTATTGGCCTGCGGCGGCCTGCTGCAGTTACTCAGCATGCGGGAACATCCGCTGCAACTGATCTCCATCACCGACGGCAGCGCCAGTCATCCAGGTTCCAACGTGTGGCCAGCCAGCCGCCTCAGCGTGATCCGCCCCCAGGAAAGTGTCGAGGCCCTGCGCCGCCTGGGCATGCCGCTGCACAGCCTGAAGTGGATACGCGGCGGCTTTTGCGATAACGCCCTCTCCGCCCGCGAACCGCAGCTGAGCCCTTTCATTGCGCGCTACCTGCAACCGGGTGATGTGGTGTTCAGCACCTGGCGCAATGACGGCAATGAGGACCATGACGCCGTCGGCCGTGCCAGCGCCAAGGCCTGCAGCCTGGTCGGCGCGCAGTTGTACGAACTGCCGATCTGGGCCTGGCACTGGCCTGCCCGCGAAGGGGCGATCATCCCCTGGCAGCGCGCGCGCAAGGTGCGCCTGGACACCTGGAGCGTGGCGCGCAAACTCCATGCCGCCCATGCCTACGCCAGCCAATTGGCCGGTGACCCGGAGATCGGCCTGCCACCGATGCTGGCCCAGGTGTTACTGGAAAGAATGCGCGAGCCGTATGAGATCGTGCTTACGTAGGCTCCCCACTCGTCTACACCGTTCAGTCCTGGCAGTAGCGCCCTGCCCCACGCTGGAGTGTATCGGCCCACGCGCAAAGGCCCGAGGTGCTTGCCAAGGCGATCATTGGCGCGGGTCACCTGTGACCGAGTCGGCAGCCTTCATCCAATGGGCGCCCCGATAGCGCGAGAGCTGGTAGGCAATTCCCAGCCAGATGAACCAGGCCGGCATTACATACAGCGCCAGGCGTGTGTCCGGCCGCAACGCCAGCAGGCCGAGTACAAACAGCAGAAACGCCAGGGAAAACCAGGCCATCGGTACACCACCGGGCATCTTGTAGAGGGATTTGGCGTGCAGGTCCGGGCGTTTTTTGCGGTAGGCGATGTAGGACGCAAGGATGGTCGACCAGGTAAAGATCACCAGGATCGCCGACACCGTCGACACGATGGTGAAGGCGGTCATCACCTCCGGCACCACAAACAGCAACACCAGCCCCAGGAGCATCAGCAAGGTGGTGAATGCCAGGCTGATAAACGGCACGCTGCTGCTCGACAGGCGCCGGAAGATCCCCGGTGCGTCGCCCAAGTCGGCCAACCCGAACAACATGCGGCTGGCGGAAAACACCCCGCTGTTGGCCGAGGATGCCGCCGAGGTCAGTACCACGAAATTGACGATGCCCGCAGCGGCGGGGAAGCCCGCCACCAGGAACAACGCCACAAACGGGCTCTTGCTTGGCGAGACCTGCTGCCATGAAGTCACCGCGATGATGCACGCCAGGGCCAGCACGTAGAACAGGATGATACGCAACGGGATCGAGTTGATCGCCTTCGGTAAGGTGCGCTCCGGTGCACGGGTTTCGGCGGCGGCGGTGCCGATCAGCTCGGTGCCGGCGAAGGAAAAGATCGCCATCTGGAACCCGGCAAAAAAGCCGAACAGGCCATTGGGAAACGCCGCCTGTTTATCCAGCAAATGGGTCAGCGATGCGGTAACGCCCGTGGGCGAGACAAACGAGCTGGCAATCAGCACCACACTGACGCCGATCAAGGTCACCACGGCGATGATCTTGATGATCGCGAACCAGAACTCCACTTCGCCAAACAGCTTGACCGTCAGTACGTTCAACGCGAACAGCGTGAGTAGCATGCCCACGGCGGGCATCCACGCCGGCACATGGGGGAACCAATACTGGAAGAACCCGCCCACGACCACCGCATCCCCCACAACGGCCACGCTCCAGCTCAGCCAGTACGACCAGCCGAGAAAGAACGCCGCACGCGGCCCCAGGTACGCGCCGGCAAAGTCGGCGAAGCTCTTGAAGTTGAGGTTGGACAGCAGCAGCTCCCCCATGGCGCGCATCACGAAATACACGAAGAGCCCGATGATCATGTAGATCAGGATGATCGAGGTGCCGGACAGCGCGATGATCTTGCCGGAGCCCATGAACAGGCCGGTGCCGATCGCACCGCCCATGGCCATCAACTGGATATGGCGGTTGCTCAGGGTGCGTTGCAACGCAGGCTTTTCATAAAGCCCGGACGTGGATGTTTTCATCACAAAACCTCTTGTTATGTTTTTGAGTTTTGGCAGAAGAAAAGACGACAGGGTGTTGTTATTGGGATTTGCTTTCGAAACCGTGCAGCACGTTGACGGCATTGATGCCGATCTCATCAACCATGTAGCCGCCTTCCATCACGAACAGCGTGGGCACGCCGACGCTGGCGATGATTTCGCCCATGCCGAGGAAGTCCTGGCTGTCGAGAAGGAAATGGCTGATGGGATCGTCCTTGAAGGTGTCGACGCCGAGGGAGATCACCAGCACTTCGGGCGCAAAACGGCGCAGTTGCTCGCAAGCGTCGATCAGGGCGGTTTGGTAGTGGGCCCAGGTGGTGTTTTTCGGCAACGGGTAATTCAGGTTGAAGCCCTCCCCCGCACCTGCGCCGCGCTCATCACGGGCACCGGAAAAATACGGGTAGGACACTGCCGGTTCGCCGTGCAGGGAGATGAACATCACGTCCGGACGGTCGTAGAAAATATTCTGCGTGCCGTTGCCATGGTGAAAATCCACATCCAACACGGCCACGCGCTTGGCGCCTTGGGTGATGGCGTGCTGCGCGGCAATGGCGGCGTTGTTGAGGTAGCAGTAACCGCCCATGTATTCGCGGGCCGCGTGATGGCCCGGTGGGCGACACAGGGCGAAGGCGCTGTAGTGGCCCTCATCAAGCAGCGCCAGGCCGGTCAGGGCGATGTCCGCGCTGGTCTTGACCGCCTCCCAGGTGGTGCTGGTGATCGGGGAACCGGCGTCCATGGCGAAGAACCCCAGCTTGCCGTCAATGAAGTCCGGCACCCGTTCGTTGGCCAGGTCGCGTACTGGCCACACCAGGGGCAATGCGTCATGACTGCGGCCGATGGAGGTCCATTCATCCCAGGCGGTTTCAAGGAACGTGACGTAGCGTTCGCTGTGGGCGGCGACGTAACAGCCCCGGTCAAAGCGGCGTGGCGTGATGATATCGCCCAGGCCAACCTGCCTGACGCGGTCACGCACGGTGTCGGCACGGCTTGGTTGCTCGAACGAGGGCTTGAGCACGCCGTCCTTCAGTTCGGTGCCATGGTGCAAACGGTGGTCTTCACTAAATACAGTCAACATGTGTGGGCATCCGCCAGTAAAAGACAGGGTCTATTTTGTTCTGGCGACGCCGGGCTTTCTTTGCTTTTACTTCTGCCACTGGTAGTTTTATCGGGTGTTTTTACCCTTGTGATTGCCCTATATGAAAAATAAAACCAAACAGGTCGTTCTTGATGACACCGATCTCGCCATCCTCGCCCTGCTGCAAGCAGACGCCAGTATTTCCAACGCGCAATTGAGTGAGCGGCTATCCCTGAGCCTCACACCCTGCTGGCGCCGCCGCAAACGCCTGGAAGAAGAAGGCGTGATCAAGGACTACCAGGCCAACCTGGATCGCAAGATGCTCGGGCTGGATATCCTGGCTTTCGTGCATGTGCGTTTCGCGATCCATACCGACCATGCGCCCGACGCCTTCGAGGCGGTGATGAGGGAGCTGCCGCAGGTGTTGTCGTGCCATAAGATCACCGGCGATGCCGATTACCTGTTGCAGGTGCTGGCGGAGGATCTGGACAGCTACAGCGAGTTTGTCGAGAGCGTGTTGCGGCGCCAGTTAGGGATTGCGTCAATTCAGTCGAGCCTGGCGCTGAGGGAGGTCAAGGCGACGAGTCGCGTGGCCATTTCAAAGCGTGAATGAGGGACATACAGGGGGGGCGGTGTGGCTAAATGCCGCCACCCAGATGTGAAAAATTCGTTAACTAATTCTCCCCTAAGGCTTTTTCCTACAGGCTCAATCTGACAAACTGATGCGAATAATTATCAACATCTTTATTATTCGCCAGGGACGGCATTCGGGGAGAGTCAGTTCCATGTCTGTGCAACAACACGGCGGCAAAGGTTTTTCACCCAGTTTGATGGCGTTGGCGGTCTGTCTTGCTGCTTCACACGCGGCCTTCGCGGCCGAGACCGAAGCGCCGGCCACCACCCTTGAACTGGGTGCAACGCAAATCTCCGGCGAAGAGCAACTGGGCCAAACCACCGAAGGCACGCAGTCCTACACCACCGGCGCAATGAAAACCGCGACCAAACTGCCATTAACCATGCGTGAAACCCCGCAGGCCGTCACCGTGATTACGCGCCAGCGTATGGACGACCAGGCGATGACCAGCATCAACGACGTGGTCAAGGCCACGCCGGGGTTGTTCCTGAACTTCTCCAACGGCCCTGGCCGGCAGTCCTACACTGCACGCGGTTTTGACATCGACAACCTGATGTACGACGGCATCCCGACCGGCTATAACGGCGTTTCGGTGGGCGCCCAGCCGAACCTGGCGATGTTCGATCGCGTCGAAGTGGTACGCGGCGCCACCGGCCTGGTGACCGGCGCGGGTAACCCTTCCGCCGCCATCAACCTGGTCCGCAAGCGCCCGCTGGACGAGCAGAAAGTCACCCTGACCGGCGCCGCCGGCAGCTGGGACGACTACCGTGGCGAGCTCGACGCCTCCAGCCCGCTTAATGACAGCGGCACATGGCGCGGCCGCGTCGTCACCTCTTACCGGGACGCCAACAGTTTCATCGACAACGCCGAGGAATATCACGGCCTGTTCTATGCCGTCACCGAAGCTGACCTGAGCGAGGACACCACCCTGACCCTCGGTTTCTCCAATCAGAAAGACAAAACCAATTACTTCTGGGGCGCGTCGATGGTCGGCCAGGATGGCCATCACCTGAACTATTCGCGGTCCTACAACCCCGGCACCCCTTGGGAAAACAAGGACCAGGAAATCAACACGGTATTCGCCGAACTGCGTCAACGCCTGGCCAACGACTGGAGCCTGCAGGTTAACGCCAACTACGCTGAGCAGAACGCGTTGTTCTCGGGTTCCTACCAGTCACGCTGGGTCAGCAACACCCTGGCTCGCACGGTCTACCAAGCGTCCTACGACGAAAACCAGGCCGGCGTCGACGCCTTTGCCAGCGGCCCCTTCCAAGCGTTTGGACGTACTCACGAACTGGTGGTGGGCGCCAGCCGGCGCATCTACGACATGACCACCCACAACTACAGCCCGTACAACCTCAACTGGCCGCTCACCGCCGGCAAACCGGACTTCGTCCATACCACCAACGACCGCGACGTCACCACCCAGGACGGGGTCTACCTGACCACACGCCTGAGCCTGGCCGACCCGTTGAAGCTGATCCTCGGCGGACGTCTGGATTGGTATGACTACGACGCCCATGGCAGCAACGATGGCGACTATAAGGTCACCCGCAACCTCACCCGCTACGCAGGCCTGATCTACGAGCTGGACGACCACCACTCGGTGTATGTCAGCTACAGCGACATCTTCACGCCGCAGAGTGCAAAGGACACGTCCGGTACCCCGGTCAAGCCGATCGTCGGCAAGAACTATGAGGTTGGCATCAAGGGCGAATACCTCGGTGGCGCGCTGAATGCGAGTGTCGCGCTGTTCCGCGTCGACCAGGAAAACCGTGCCGTGGAGGTAGTCGTTGCAAACTGCCCACAAGCCTCCTGCAGTAACGCCTCGGGCGAGATCCGCAGCCAGGGTATCGACTTCGAACTGCAAGGCGCGCTCACCGAGAATTGGCAGGTCGGCGGTGGCTACACCTACGCTCGTACACACACCATCAAGGACGAAGCGAACCCCCAGAACGTCAACAAGCAGTTCGACACCGACACCCCCGAGCACCTGTTCAAACTGACCACCAGCTATCGCTTCCAGGGTCCCCTGGAAAAACTCCGCGTAGGCGGTAACCTCTCTTGGCAAAGCCGGATGTACAACGACCTCGAGTTGGCCAATGGCGGCAGCTACCGTCTCAAGCAAGGCGCCTACGCCGTCACCGACCTGATGGCCGGCTACAGGGTCAACGACCACCTCGACCTGCAGGTCAACGCCAACAATATCTTTGATCGCCGTTACTACTCGACCATCGCCAACTCCGTGAGCTATGGCGGTGACGCATACGGCAACCCGCGCAACATGATGCTGACCGCCAAATACAGCTTCTGATCACAGCCCGATAAACGGCTACCCACCCGGGTAGCCGCTCCTCAACTCCCTCCTCAAGTCCCTCCTCCTGTTGCCGATAACCGTTTGGCATCGCTCAATCCAATAAAAACCAAGCACACCCAATTCGCGCCACCCTGCCCCTCGTTTTGTTTCGGCCAGACCACATGGAGTAAGTGTGAATGCCCATCCGCACGCGTTTTTTCGAGCACTACCGCAAGGCCGACCGCATCATGCTGGCGCTGATCTGGCTGATGTTCCTGTTCTCACTGGGCCTGGCGTTCTGGCATGACACGTTGATTCAAGCGGCCATCGTCGGCGGCGGCACCAGCGTGGTGCTGACCGCGCTCTACCGCGCCATCGGTGGCACCCGTGTGATGCGTTGCGCCCTCGGCGCGGGCTTGATGGTCATGGCGGCGCTGCATATCAACCAGGCGCAGGGCGTGATCGAAGCGCACTTCGGGATCTTCGCACTGTTGGCCGTGCTGACGTTTTATCGCGACTGGCTGCCGATCCTGGTCGCAGCGGCCACGATCGCCGTGCACCACGTGGTGTTCCATGCGCTGCAACATCAAGGCTTCCCGGTATTCGTGATGGATCATCACGGCGGCTGGGCCATGGTGTTTGTCCATGCGTTCTATGTCGTGATGGAAACCGTCGCCCTCCTCTACCTGGCCGTGCACAGCCAGGCCGAAGCGGTCGAGAGCCAGGAGATGCTGGAAAAAATGCTGGCGGTTACTTCCCAGCTGACGGTCGAAACCGCCGAAGGTGACGCGGGCAAGGTGCACGTCTCCCTCGCCAAGCGTTTCGACCACTTCCTGCAGCAGCTTACCGGCCTGATCGACGGCGTCGCCCGTGACTCCCATGGCCTCGGCCAACTCGGCCAGGAACTGGCCAGCGCCAGCGGCACCCTGGAAAAAGGCGCACGGCACCAATTGGCGGAAATCACCCAGATGACCGGCTCGATGCAGCGCATGGAAGACGCCATGGGCCACATCGCCGTGCACGTGGAGCAAGCGGTGGATCACGCCGGCAAGGCCAGCCAACAGATCCTGCGCGGCCAGGAAAGCGTGGGCCGTGCCCAGCAGGAAATCACCCAGTTGGCCTCACGCCTCAACGGCACGCATGAGACGGTACAAGGCCTGGCCGTGCAGGCCGAGCAGATCGGCACTGTGCTCGAAGTCATCAGCAGCATCGCCAACCAAACCAACCTGCTCGCCCTCAACGCTGCCATCGAGGCCGCCCGTGCCGGCGAGCAAGGCCGTGGTTTTGCGGTGGTCGCCGACGAAGTCCGCAGCCTGGCGCAACGCACAGCGGTGTCCACCCAGGAAATCAAAACCATCATCGAGGGTTTGCAGCACGGCAGCCGCCAAGCCGTCGAAGCCATGCACGACAGCCGCCAAGGCGTGGAGCGGTGCGTGGAAGACAGCCAGGTAGCGGTCGAAATGTTGCGCGCGGTGGGCAATGACATCGCGCACATCGACGACCTGAATGGCCGGATCGTGACCACCACACGCGAGCAAACCTCGGCAAACCTGGAGATTGTCGGCCGGCTGCAGTCGGTGCAAAGCATTGCGCAAAACACCGCCGACGATGTTGAAACCCTGGCCAGAAGCAGTGAGCGGTTGCCGCCGATTGCGGTGCGGTTGGATGCGCTGGGGCGACGGTTTCATCCATGATTTTTAGCGCGGCTCAACCCTCGGCAATGACCTCGCGCACGAAGTCTTCGTAGGTGCGCAACGGGTGCCCAATGAGGGCCTCAAGCATTTCGACCGTGCCTTCAACGGCGTGCATGCCAAAGGTCTGGATACCCGCCATCATCAGGCGCATGTCATACGCCAGCCAGCTGGGGCCGTAAGAAGCCAGCTGTGCTTCGAACGCGGCCAAGTCATCCCCGCCGTAGGCGATCTCGCGGCCTAGCGCCGCACTCCAGGTCTTCGCCACGGAGGCACCGGTGAGCGCCTGCGGCCCAACCAACTCCAGCGTTACACGAGCCAGCGCCGAGGGCGCTGTGTCGCGTCGCAGCAGTTCTGCAACCGCGACATCAGCGATATCGCGCGCGTCAATCATCGACACGCCCGCCGCGCCGATCGGCATCGGGTATACCGAATAGGCCTGAATAGCCTGTTGCACCAGGCGGTCGTTTTGCATGAAGTAAGCCGGACGCAAGACCGTTACAGGCATGTCAAAGCGCTCGATCATGCGCTCAACCGTCTGCTTGCCGGTGAAGTGCGGAACATTGGTGAATGTGTCGGCATGAATCACCGACAAATAAACGATACGTTCGATACCCGCCTCACGCGCCAGGTTCAGCGTGATCAGGGCTTGAGTGACCTCGTCGGGCGTCACGGCATTGAGCAGGAACAAGGTACGCACCGACGCAAGCGCAACGCGCATCGACACGACGTCGGTGAGGTCTGCGACAACTTCAGTGACGCCGGCCGGAAACTCCCGCTTGCCCGCTTGGCGCACAAGGGCTTTGACCTCGGCGCCCGCGCCAGCCAGGCCTTGAGTGATCAGTGAACCAAGGGTGCCCGTGGCGCCAATAACCAGAATGCTCATGTTTGAAACTCCTGCAGTGGGTTTAGAGTGGATCAGCGAGTGAAATCCGCAACAACCTTGCCCGTCCGTGAAACGGTGCGATTGCGTGCGAGAGCATCGGGATGTCGGAGAAGCTGACGACGTCGTCCTGCGCCAACACCGTTGGAGACTGCTCATTGGAAATGCCTCATGGCGTGTCCCGATGACGAGACAGTAATTCGTTGCACTTCCAAAACGAAGACCACAAAATCCAGACACCTCGTTTCACATATGGAACACCCATGAACCTGAATGCGCTGATTGATTTCACCCTCGTCGCCACCCATTCGGGGCTGGGCAAGGCCAGCCGCGCGAGCGGTATTTCCAAAGCCACCTTGTCGCGCCGAATCAGCGACCTTGAAGAACAACTGGGCGTGAGGCTGATCGAGCGCAGCGCACGTGGCCTGAAACTCACCGAAGCCGGTGAGGCGCTGATGTCTCGAACTGAAGGCCCGCTGAGTGAAGTGACCGACGCCATGACCGCCGCACGCGAAGGCGTTTCAACACCGCGCGGACGTCTACGGGTCGCGGCCCCGATTCTGTTCTCGCAGCTGGCGATGGGGCGTATCGGCGCCGAGTTCTGTGCGGCCTATCCGGAGGTGTTTATCGAGGTGGTGTCGGAAGATCGACGGGTGGACCTGGTGGAGGAACAATTTGATGTCGCCATTCGAATCAACCCAAGCCCAGACAGCAGCCTGGTCGGACGGTGCTTCGCCAAGGACCGGCTGATCGTGGTGGCGGCGCCTGAACTGCTCAGGCCGATGCCCGGCGCGATCCGATCCGTGCCCGCGATCGTGACGTCGACTTTCCAGCCCACCCACTGGCGTCTTGACGGCGGGCAGTTGGTCTTGGAGCCGGTGCCGACCATGCAGTTCTCTTCGCTGTTGATGGTCCGCGATGCCGCTGTCGCCGGTGGCGGTGCGGCGCTCATCCCACAGTCCATCGCCTGGAATCAGCTTGCCCGCGGTGAGTTGGTTCAGTGGGGAACGGTGTCGGGTGTAGAGCCGGCGCTTTGGGTCTTACACACCTCCAAGCGGCTTGCGGCGCCGAAGGTTCGCGCATTCGTCGACTTCATGTGTGATCACTATTCAGACATGTCGCTTGTTCTGAGGGGATAGGACTGATTAAACGCCGAGGGCGGGTGGTCTGGCCCGTAGACATACGACAACCACCGACGAAAGCGGGGTGAATGCTCGCCCTGGGCCGAAAATCACCCTTCAATGAAAACGCTCGGCGAACCGCAAAAACTCGGAGTGGTAACCGTTATATAAACGCATGCCCTTGCTCCTTCACCTCAAACGCGCTACAAATCCCACTCTTAAGTTGTACGACAACCTAAAAATAAATCGCCATCCTCGACGATGGTGCCCAATGCTCGAGCCTCATCATGACTGCCGCTGCCACCACGCAAACCACACCCGCCCCCTTCTCCCGCCCCATCGCCGTGTTGATTCTGCTGTGCATGGGCTGTGCCTTCGCCGGCAACCACATTGCGGCGCGCGTAGCCTTCGATGATGGCGCCGGTGTGTTGCTGGCTATTCTGATGCGTTCGGGCGGCACCTTGCTGGTGCTGGCCGTGCTGGTGCTGTGGCAACGCCAAAACCTGCGCCTGCCGGCCGGGGCATGGCGCTGGCAAGTGCTGCTGGGACTGCTTATCGCCACCCAAAGCCTGTGCCTCTACTCCGCCGTCGCCCGCGTGCCGGTGGCGCTGGCGTTGCTGGTGGGCAACGTGTTCCCGATCTTGCTCGCCCTGCTCACCTGGGCATTCGGCGGCCCACGCCCGACGGCGCGCACCGCCTTGCTGATGGGCTTGATTCTGATCGGCCTGGTGTTTGTCCTGGACGTACCCGGCCGCCTCTCAAGCAGTGCCGAGATCGGCCCGCAACGGCTGATCGGCGTCAGCCTGGCATTCTGCGCCGCCTTCGTGTTCGCCTGCGCGCTGTGGATCACCGATCACAAGTTGTCCCAGGTTCGCGGCTCAGTGCGCAGCCTGCTGACGATCTTCATCGTGTTCAGCAGCGTCAACCTCGCGGGCCTCAGCGGTGCCCTTCCGGGCGGCCTGAACCCACCGGCAAGCAGTACCGGCTGGCTGGCGCTCGCGACGTTGGTGGTGCTGTATGGCACCGGTTTTATCGTGCTGTTCATGTCGGTCCCACGCCTGGACATGCCGCGCAATGCGCCGGTCATGAACATTGAGCCGCTGGCGACGTTGTTGATGGGCTGGATCGTGCTCGATCAAATGCTCAATGCCGGGCAGATGCTCGGCGGCGTCATCGTGGTCACCGGGATTGTGCTGCTGACTTACCGCAAATCTGCCCGCTAGCGATAAATCCCCGCCTGACCTGGCCCAATTCCTGCTCCTTCACTCCCACCCAGTCGCTACTGGCTATGCGGACGACTCTTTTGAGCCCGGCCGCCCACCCGCCTTCCCCGGATAATCCAGCATCCCCGACCCCTTCCGAGGCCTTCCCCATGACGAGCCCCTCCACCGAACAGGTAAGCCCCCAAACCCTGCGCAAGGTCATCATCGCCGCCGGCATCGGTAACTTCGTCGAGTGGTTTGACTTCGCCGTCTACGGTTTCCTCGCCACCACTATCGCCCAACAATTCTTCCCCAGCGGCGACGCCAGTGCGGCGTTGCTCAAAACCTTCGCGGTGTTCGCCGTCGCCTTCGCCTTCCGGCCCTTGGGCGGGATTTTCTTCGGCATGCTCGGCGACCGCATCGGGCGCAAACGTACCCTGGCCATGACGATCCTGCTGATGGCCGGCGCCACCACCTTGATCGGCCTGCTCCCCACCTACGCCGCCATCGGCGTCGCGGCGCCGATTCTGTTGTCGCTGATCCGTTGCGCCCAAGGCTTCTCCGCCGGGGGCGAATATGCCGGGGCCTGTGCGTACCTGATGGAACACGCACCCAGTGACAAACGCGCCTGGTACGGCAGCTTCGTGCCCGTGTCGACATTTTCCGCCTTCGCCGCCGCCGCCGTGGTGGCGTACGCCCTTGAAGCATCGTTATCGGCCGAAGCGATGGGCAACTGGGGCTGGCGCCTGCCGTTCCTGATCGCCGCACCGCTCGGGCTGGTAGGGCTTTATCTGCGCTGGAAGCTGGATGAGACGCCGGCCTTCCAGGCTGTGAAGCAGGAGCATGCGGTCGCCCACTCGCCACTCAAGGAAACCTTGCGCAACCATGGTGCGGCGATCTGCTGCCTGGGCGCTTTTGTGTCACTGACGGCGCTGTCGTTTTATATGTTCACCACCTACTTCGCGACCTATCTGCAAGTGGCAGGCGGGCTGAGTCGGGCGATGGCGTTGCTGGTGTCGCTGATCGCGCTGATCTTCGCTGCGGCGATTTGCCCGCTGGCGGGGTTGTATTCGGACCGGGTGGGGCGTCGGGTCACGGTGATGACCGCGTGCGTGTTGTTGATGGTGGTGGTGTACCCATCGTTCTTGATGGCCAGTTCCGGCTCGTTTGCAGCGTCCATTGTCGGCGTCATGTTGCTGGCGGTGGGCGCCGTGTTGTGCGGCGTGGTCACGGCGGCGCTGCTGTCGGAGACCTTCCCGACACGCACGCGGTACACCGCCTCGGCAATCACTTACAACATGGCGTACACGATCTTCGGCGGTACCGCGCCGCTGATAGCGACGTGGCTGATCAGCACCACGGGCAGCAACCTGTCACCGGCGTTTTATCTGATAGCGGTGGCGTTGCTCGCACTGGCGGGGGGGTTGGCGTTGCCGGAAACGTCGAGGATTTCCCTGCACGACGTAGGCACGGAGGAGAAAGGTGCGGCACTGTCGCTGTCGCGTTAGGTTCATACCTATAGGCGCGAGGCGGCGATAGCGGTGGGTCAGGCGCAGAAAATGCCAGCAGTGCCGCCGCACAGCAGTTCCCCAAGACAGGTATGATCGACAGCCATCCGACCCGTCTGGACCCACGCCGATGCCAGTCTGCCAAACCCGCCCTGCCCCGGCGCCTTTGCTAAACCCCGGCGAGACCGTGGTGTTGTTCGACGGCGTGTGCAAGCTGTGCAACGGTTGGGCAAGGTTCCTGATTCGCCATGACCACCCGCGGCGCGTACGATTGGCGGCAGTGCAATCTCCCGAGGGCCAGGCGTTGCTGGCCTGGGCGGGTTTGCCCCTGGATCAGTTCGACACCCTGGCGGTCATTCGCGACCATCACTATTGGGTGCGTTCAGAGGCAGTGTTCGAAATCATTGCGCAACTGCCAGCCACGTGGCGTGCATTGTTGGTTTTGCGCTTTATCCCGCGCGGGCTGCGGGATTGGGCTTACGACCGCGTGGCGCGCAATCGCTATCGACTTTTTGGGAAGTACGACAGCTGCCTGTTGCCACATCCGGATCATGATCAGCGCTTTCTGAAAGGCCGGCTATGAACCACTGCGCAGCCGGTCAAGCACCTTATCAAACGCCACTGTATTTCCTCCCTTGATTCTGTTTCCGACTGCATCATAGGCATTTTGGGCGCACCCGGACGCTCACGTTCATGACGGCGTTTGCTTACGTTACACTCGCGACTCCGAACATCAGCCAAGGAGACAGGCATGAGTATTCGCGGCAAAGACCGACAAATCGACAACATCGAATTCAACGTGGGCGATATTGCCCGTAGCAAAGCCTTCTACGGCGGCGCATTCGGCTGGACATTCGTCGACTATGGCCCCAGTTACACCGAATTCAGCGACGGCCGCCTGAGCGGAGGCTTCACCACCGGGGAGCCCGTTAGACCGGGGGGACCGCTGGTGATTTTGTATGCGGATGATCTCGATGATACGCAACAGAGACTCAAAGCCCTGGGTGCCGTTATCACCCGCGAGACGTTTACGTTCCCGGGTGGAAGTCGGTTTCACTTTACGGACCTGGATGGGTATGAATTGGCGGTCTGGACGGTGCAGCAGTAGGCTTGGGAACGCGTGATCAATATCGACAGCAGATTGAAGGGTCCGCCATGCACCCAGCTCTTCACACCGCAGCCAATGGTCATCTAACCCTGGGCCTCAACGAATTGCCTGACGCTTATTGGCTTTCGCTGGTCGACACCTTAGTCAAACACCATGGGTTCCGACAGGTGGGATCGCCCGTCGTCGGCCTTGACACGACAATTCACCCAAGCTTCCATTGCGCTGAGTTTAGCCTCGCCGCTGGCTGGGATATTTGGTTTGGGCACTATTTACTTTCAGAATCAGCGGCAGGTGATGTGTTTCTGCAACAGCTATTCAACCAGTTGAAAACCTGACCGGCTCACTGATGCATCACGATCTTTTTTGGATCAGTCAGCGGCCAAGCTATTTCCTGCCCGCTATGGAGAGAACGATGAGAGTCATATTTGCGTTGCTATTGATGTTGAGTGGGTACGCCTACGCCGGTTGCGGCAACATCAGTGACGACAATCAACGCGCCTATTGCAATGCCAAAATCAACGGACAAAGCTGCAGCAACATTCGCGACGATAACCTGCGGGCCACCTGCAATGCTGAAATGAACGGGCAAAGTTGCGGCAACATCAGTGACGACAATCAACGCGCCTATTGCAATGCCAAAATCAACGGACAAAGCTGCGGCAACATCCGCGACGATAACCTGCGGGCCACCTGCAATGCTGAAATGAACGGGCAAAGTTGCGGCAACATCAGTGACGACAATCAACGCGCTTACTGCAATGCCACGATCAACGGTCAAAGCTGCGGGAATATTCGAGACAGCAACTTACGTAACCAGTGTGAGGCCCTGAAACGTTAATCGACGACTAGCGCGGGGCCGGTTGTTTTACATCGACACCCTCGAACCTGGCCATGCTCATCACTGACCAGGATAACCGCCGGCCTCCACGAACAGCTTACGAAGCTTCCTCTGGGCGGCCTCTGAAAGACGCGCATGATAGCGTCGGAGCTCCTCTTCAGCCGCGTCGGGCTTGCCGTTCATGGCCAATACAAAGGCGTAGGCAAGCGGGTGCTGCGTGTAGTTGTAGAAACCCAGCCCGCCTGTCGACAGATGCCCGATGATGATCAATATGATTTTTTCTGATGGACTGCTTTCGGCCAAAAGCGGTCTGTCATGAACTTGAGCATAGAGTTCATTCTACGGCTCGACAAAATTAAATTGAGTTAAGTATAGAGCACTTCTTGTTTTGCGTATGACTTTGAAGTAAATATCCAGCCAGAAATAAAAAACCACTCAAATAGATATGCACAGACAGTGCAGGCAATTCGATTGGGCTGCTAGAGTTGCAATTTAGCACTTTAGTATCACAACGCCATTTAACACTTGAACTATTGCCATCCAGCGGCCCATAGTCCCAATGCGCCATATTCTTGGCTGCACCATAAGAATACTAAAAATCTCTTGGAGACTCAGCATGTTAAATTCATGGTCGGTGCGGACAAGATTGCTGTTGGGCTTTGGCTTAATGGTAGTGATTACGTTTATGATCTCTGCATTTTCTGTCATTAGTTTAAATGAATCAAATCTACGCTTCTCAAATTATGTTGATGGTTTGGATAAGCGCATGGGGCTGATGAACGATTTATTGCTCGCTGCGCAGCAACGTGCTATTTCAGCACGCAACCTTGTACTGATCACCTCTGCAGTGGAACGACAGGCTGAGGCGGATGCCATAAATACCGAACATCAAAAAGTTAAAAAGCTTTTGTCGGAACTGGTAGCGGGCGTCAATGTGTTACCTCCATCCGCCGAGGGTAACAACGCTCGGAGTTTAGTGGCTGAGATCGAGAAAATTGAGAAAATTTATGGCCCTGTCGCTTTAGAGATCACGCGGTTAGCCATGAGTGGCAATGATAAAGCGGCCATTGATATGATGAACAGTGAATGCCTGCCACTTCTAAAGAAACTTGTAACCAGCGTTATGAATTACAAGAGCTTTAACTCAAGTCTCGCGCAGGCTAGCATCAGTGACTCGCAAAACGAATATAAAAACACCCGTAACTTTCTGATGTTCTTCTGCGCACTGGCAATTACCATAGGGGTCGTACTGACCACTCTGATAGTTCGTGGTTTATCACGTGCTCTTGGTGCAGAGCCGACTGTCTTGTCCACCATCGCTCAGCGCGTTGCCAGTGGTGACTTGCGCCCGATTCTTGAAGCGAAAATGTCAGTGGCCGGTAGTGTGCTGTCCTCCTTAGGTGAAATGCAGTCACGCCTGAGCCTGCTTATTAGTCAAGTTAATACGTCATCGGCCGTTATTTCTGATGCCGCCGTTGACCTTTCCGCTGCGACAGAGCAAACCCGCATCGGCGTAGGAAATCAGAGAATTGAAATCGACCAAGTCGCCACCGCGATCCACGAAATGGTAGCAACCACCCTTGAAGTTGCGCGCAACTCCGAAGAAGCAGCCCATGCGGCACTCAACGCTAACCTTCACGCGCAGACCGGCGGCACCATGGCAAAAGACGCAATAGCCCAAATCAAACGTCTGGCCTCTGAGGTGTCGAAATCTGCAGCCGCTATGGCACAACTCAAAATAGAGAGCCTAAATATAGGTGGGGTATTGCAAGTTATAACGTCAGTCGCAGATCAAACCAACTTATTGGCGCTGAATGCCGCTATCGAAGCTGCGAGGGCGGGTGATGCGGGTCGAGGATTTGCGGTGGTAGCAGATGAGGTGAGAACGCTTGCCAAACGGACTCAGGGCGCAACCCTGGAAATTGGAGCTCTGACCGCCAATCTGCAAAAAATAGCCGAAGAAGCTGCTGGGATGATGGAAGTCTGTCGCGGTTTGACTGATGAAACCGTCATACAGGTTTCAAACACCGGGAGTTCGGTTGAAACCATCGTGGGGATGATTGACAACATCCAGCAGATGGTCAGGCAAATCGCAACCGCCGGTGAGGAACAAAGTTGCGTGGCAGAAGAAATTAACCGCAGTGTTACTTCAGTTCGTAATATTGCGGATGATTCAGCTTTGTCGTGCGAGAGAACTGCCAGTTCAAGTAATGACTTGGCAGAACTCGGAGCCGTGCTACAGCGGCAAATAGGTAAGTTTACGGTTTGATGAGCTTATTAAGATTGCGTCTGCGGAGTGAGGAGCGCTCGATTGATTCACGCTCAGAATTATTTTTACAGATCACCGCAACCCAATCCATCAGAACGACATGTATAGCTTCTCGGCCACGTAATAAGTAGCACAACGCCCAGCAGATAGAGCGTTCAGCGACGCTGCTACGTAACTTGATCAAAATGGAACACTGCGGTTCGGAGGGCGCGTTGCGCGCGCGTGCTCCGCCTGCAGGGACTGATATCGCCGTCACCCGGACAGGGTCGGAGCCAAGTAATTTAACAGGATCCAATTAATTCTGGACTTCGACTGGCGCTTGGCGAATTGCCACTATACTGGACCAACCCACCTGTTTCATCGGGTCACACCACGTATTGAATTCAAGGAGCGAATCATGACCAGCACCTCAAACCTCACCTGTAATTTCACTCTATCCAGCAGCCTTGCGTTGGGTGTGTCCTTTGCCAGTGATGACGGTGGGGCCAGCTACGGCGGGCAAATTACCGTATCCACTCCCGCCACTGCCGGGCCCGTGAGCACAGGCTTATGGGACAACGACGGCAACGTGTTTTTTACGCTTTACCTGACTGAAAATCCCGAGATCAACTGCGTCATCAATTCCGGCTCTGAGCCGGGCTCGTGGGTGCCGTACATCACGTTAGGTCGCGAATCTGGATTGGCTTGCCAAATCAGCAACCCGCAGCAAGTCGGCGAAAATAATTACAACTACACGCTGACCGTAACACAACCTGCTGCCTGACAAGCTGCGACCATCTGACTGGGGCCCGTCGGCGTTAGAGAGGCAACTGATGGCTTGCTGCGGGCTATGCGACGATTTTCCATGGAGGAAGTGACGTATGTACCAGCAACAGATCAACCATCCGGCCAACCTGAGCGCCGAGCCGCTACCCCCAGAGGTATACGAGGCGATGTTCGACCTCTTCGAACATATTTGCCATTTCTGGGACAATCTGGATAACCCACAGAACTTTAAATCACGGCTGTTCGTATTCATGGACAACCGTATCCGACTGCACCCCGAGTACAGAAGCTTTTATATTCAAGCCAACCAGACGCTGGATGAGTTAGTCGAACGTTTGGGCGAGGCGGCGGCTTACAAGATGCTATTCACCGACACAGCAGCCAACCAAGCGCCGCCACAGACGCCGTTGAGCCTGGTACGGCAGAAGGTATCTAACGAGTTCATTGCTTTCCAAGTCTCGCAGGGCGGATTCAAGGCATTCACAGGGGCTATCAATTACCCCGGCTACATTGCCGGCGCCTTCATCCCGGGTGAGCCTGTCCCCTACCGGACCGGGCAGGAGGGCGCACAATGAATACCGACGTCTTGATCATAGGCTCTGGCGTAGCGGCCGCAGCGATAGCCAACCGAATGCTGGAAGCCGATCCCAACCGGGAAATCCTAATCCTTGAAGCTGGCACCCGGGTGAAGATGCAAGACCAGGCCCTGTGGGATGACTTCATGGTTTCGGGCAGCTCTTACACGAAGCTGCCCTATTACAAATACAATGACCTGGATTACCCGCAGCGTGACGCTCCAGGCGAGAACCTAAGTGTTGGCGCGACCGTCGTCCCACTGGCGGGAGCCAGGGTCATGACTTATGGAGGTTCTACCATCCATTGGGGAGGCTGGTCCTTCCGGCTCAAAGCAGAAGATTTCCGACTAAAGAGCAACACCGGCCAAGGTGCCGACTGGCCGATTACCTACACCGACCTTGAGCCCTTCTACAACCAGGCAGAGTGCTACATTGGCGTTTCAGGAGACTCAACCGACCAAGACCCGCCCCGCTCGTCCCCCTACCCGTTCCCTGCCTTTCCTTACACGCTTGAGGACCAGCCCGTCTACCAGGCCATGACCGCCTTGGGAATGAGCAGCGCCAATGTGCCGATCGCCCGCCATGGCATCACCAACACCACGTCCCGCCACGCGCCCTGCAAAACCACAGGCACCTGCAAATATTGTCCTTTCGGTGCGCGTTACGCAGCGCCCAACTTCTTGGGCGACATGACGGCATGGGGCAATTTTCCGAACCTGTGCATCATGGACAACTGCGTGGTGGAGCAAATCACCATGTCGTCTCGACAGCATGCCAGCGGTGTCACCTACCTGAATAAAATGAGCGGCGAGTTCCTTACGGTTGAAGCCAACACGGTAATTGTGGCCGGCGGCGCGATCGAGTCGCCGAAGCTGCTGCTGCGTTCATGCTCGACATATTGGCCCCTGGGTATCGGCAACGATCATGACCTGGTAGGCCGATATTTCGTGACCCACCCCTACTTCGTGTTCACCGGCACTCTCAAAGACAATCCCAACCGGTTGCAGCCCGAGATGGACTTCCCAACATTGTGCAGCCGTTATTTCGACAGCCCGCAGGAGCAGGCCGCGGGTAAATTTATACTGATAAACCCGCCGAGTTCGTTCGCCACGCTGGTCAACAACAAGCCGTCGAGTGTCACCCAAATGATGCAGAACGGCATGCTGCGTCAGGACATTGAGAAAGCAGTTCAAGGTCCAACCCAAGTGCAGATTCACGGCATGGTCGAGATCCCGAGTGAATACAGCAACAGAGTCTCGAATCTGGATATCCGCAACCGCATGGGCCTGCAGGAAACCATCGTGGACTACTCGCAGTCCGCGGACTTCAACACACGGATGCAGCAAATAAGCGCCCATGTGGGAAACATCTTTGAGTCGATGGGCGCAACCCTCGCCGGGCCGCCCTCCATTTCCTGGCGAGCCGATCATTCCGCCTGCACCTGCCGGATGGCAGGGACAGAGCAAGAGGGTGTCATCGATAAAGACCTCAAGGTTTTCGGTGTCGACAACGTTTATATCTGCTCCAACGCAGCCTTCCCAAACACTGGCGCAATCAACCCGACATTGACGCTTACGGCACTGGCGCTACGGTTGGGCGAACACCTGGCAGCTCCGGCACACCCATGACAATGCGAGGGCACATCACATGAGTACGTTGGAACAGGAAAAACAAGAACTGAGCAAGTGGCTGCATACCGCCATGACCTTGGAACTATCCACCATCCCGCTTTATATGACCCCCCTGATCAGTATCAAGCCCGGAAAAAATCGAGTGCCCGCTAACATCCTGCGAGGTGTGATGATGGAGGAAATGCTGCATTTGTCTCTGGCCGGCAATCTGCTCTCTGCTATCGGTGGCAGAGCATGTTTCACGGCTGACAATGTCCCGTCATTTCCATTGGCACTGGCGTTCAACGGCAAGCGTTTCAAGGACAGGGAGTTCGAGGCCAACCTCGGCCCTTTCAGCCCGGCCAACATCGAAACCTTTACCCAGATCGAGCTGCCTGAAGGCTGGGGCGAACATCCCGAGCTCGCGGCCGTCCAGCAGATCGACGTGCCCGGCTACACGATCGGTGAATTTTACGAGGCGCTCTCCAACAAGCTTGAGACGCTGTGCAAGACCTATGGGCCGACGGCCGTGTTCAGTGGCAACGTCGAGCACCAATTGGGACTCGACTACTATTGGGGCGGAGGCGGAAGCCCCATCGTCATCACCGACTTGGCATCGGCTCGGCGCGCCATTCAAGTGATCGTCACTCAAGGTGAAGGCAGCCGCCATAACGTATATGACGACGACCAACAGTATTTTAGCCAGCCAAATGAGGTATCCCACTTCTTCCGGTTTCGGGAAATTCAGTTCGGTCGCCACTACCAGGCTGGCGACAATCCTCATCAGGCACCCACCGGCCAAGCCTTCGAAGTGGACTACAACGAGGTCTATCCGATCCTGAGCAATCCGAAGTCAACAGATTATGCGCTCGATCCAGCAATGTCGGCACTTAATGAGCAATTCAATCGCCTTTACTCACTCATGCTCTATCAAATTGCTGAAGCGTTGAATGGCGCCGCGGGCGCAATGTACACCGCCATTTTGAACAGCATGCACGACATGACTGCTACCGCGCTGACCATGGTAGCAACGCCTATCGCAAACGATCCCCAGGGAAGAAATGGCGCACCTTCCTTTGAATGGATTCAACCTTTGGCATGACTGAAAAGGACGCAATGATGATCACATTGATATCTCGCTGGGAACTGCTGGATGGATGCCCACTCGACCTGAAAAAAGCGCTGGACGGCTTGGCCGAGAGAGTCAGGGAAAAAGAGCCCGACACCTGGATGTACATGGTTCACTTGCAAGCCCCCGCCCCCTTGGACGCTGACAACAATCCTATCGAACCACCGTTACCAGCAATTCCATTGGCGCAGCAAACGGAGGTGACCTTCGTGGAAATCTACAAAGATGAATCCGCCTTCAGCCGCCACGTCAAGGGCTCGGTTTTTCAGTCTTTCTTGAAGGAATACAGCCACTATTTTAAGCAGGACCCTGCACGGCCAGGGTGGCCCGCCACCCTGAATACGACGCTGGCTCGCGTTTCCGGGGTTATCCGCGACGCCGCTTGCAGGACTTAAGCATTTTGCCAAACGTGCATGGGGGGCGCTTGCTACAACTTACCCCCTGTGCGTAGCCTCGTTTGAGGGGACTCACTAGAGTGGCGGCTAACGGCCAAAAGCGGTTAGTTGTCTCTCCGAAATTTTGGGCGATTCAGCGTGATACCAGAGGGCAGCAGCTTGCTCAAGGAGTTGTGCAATATCTTCATCGGTGTCACGACCATGCACCGCTGTCATGGGAGTGGTACGCAGCCTGTGCAAGATTATTGGCCGGAAGGCGAGCCTTCGCTGGTGCCCATCTGCACCAGGAAATAAGGAGATTGATCATGTGGCTCAAAAATGTAGCTTTTGCGCTGTTGATTTGCCCCCTCCTCACCGCTTGCTTTAGCAAGCCATTTCAGCCGCCCACGGCCGATGCCGACTTGTGGAAAAACCCGGCGCCAGTCACCAGGATGTGGTTGCGTCCATGTTGGCGTGTGGTGAAAAGAATGGCTCCGGCGTTGATCCCAAGGCCAGCTTCCAAGAGATGGCCCAGCGATTTGTATGTATGAAGAGTGCGGGCTATACCCGGCGTGACGGTTTCGACATCTGTGCATTGCGCACCGGGGAACCGTTGAAGGCCTGTGAGTCGACGCAATGAAGCCACAAAGGCATCGCCCGGTATTGAAGGAGTCGGCATTGAACCCTTTAGGGTGAATTGCCCCAAGTATCCATAGGTACATCCAACTGACTGCTTCCGACCCACATCGGCCCTTCACTAAGGTCAGGAATAGACCCAAAGCTGCCCTTCGCGAAAGGCAGCTATCGGCCAAAAGCGGTCACTCGGCGTGTCTACGAAACTAGGGGCGATTCACTTTTGACCGATAGCAGCCTGTCACCTGCGACAGCAATCGGCCAATACCGCCCAGTGGGTGACCAGCAAAATCGAAGACGAGCCACAAACACCTGCGGTAACTAAGCCCGATCTATTCGCCCGGAGTAGCAACCCTGCTTGGCATTGTGAACGTGAATGTAACTAACCTCTGGATTGGCAAACATCCGGGTAACGACAGGTTCTATTGCTAGTCCATCAGCGACGTCGGCGTCGAGCATCATCCCATCATCAGTGAAAGCGCGAAGTGATAGCAGGCGGATCCGCATAGACTCGGGTACCTGATCGACTGCGTCGTAAGCGTGCGCGGCCCACTCCCGTATGAAGATCGCGTGTGAGGCACGGTATGGCGTCTTGGCTGGCTGACAGACATGGTTGAGTAAAAGCACACTCTGACCTAGCTCCGCATCCTTCATTTCGATACGGTCAGGAAAGCCTGGGTTGCTGTCGACGATGTAACGCTTTATCCCGAGAGACGCGAGCTCTTGGTCGGGCAACCCAAACAGTGACTGAAATGGCTCCGGGGAAAGGCCAGTTATACGGAACGCCATGGTCGAACTCCTATTTTGGTTTGGAGTGCTATCAGACTGGAATTCGTACAGTGCTTACTATCCGATTCTTGCTGCTTTATTCAAGCTGCCGCGACCGGTTGTTTGGGTAAAAAGCTGGCATTTCGAATGTCGCTTGATTTGGCGGGATTTCACTGTAAAAAGGCTGCGGATTTTCACGAACCATCCGCATCAAAAAGGTCACAGGGAATGAGATCGATGGAAAATAACCCTACACAGTTCAGTCGTATTCCGCCGGCAACCATCGGCGTCGGATTGGGCCTTGCCGTTGCCGTCTACACAACCGGAAAAGGCCCCTTCTTCCTGGAGAACGTTGCATGCACCTGGTTACCGCAAGTGGCAGTGCTTTGCATCGCGTTGTTGTGCAAAGCGTCACGAGAATCGCTGGGAGGAATGGCGACTGCCATGGGGCTGTACTTGTTCCTTTTCCACCTCTGGGTCACAGACTCCATGGGGTGGCTTTTCTACTTATTCAGCTTTCCAGGCATCCTCATCGGGGCATTGCTTAGCGTTGTTTTCAGCCCCTCGCGGAAGGTCTTCAAGGCACTGGTAGCGTTTGCGTGGGTGGTCCTCGGTATAGTGGGAAATTTGGCGGTTCTGGTTTTTACGCTCAGATAAGACGCCTAGCAGCGACTGAAAGTGGGTCATTATTTTATGAACGAAGGTTGGCAAAACGACGATTACCTCATCGTCCTCACGCAGGATGAAAGCTTGGCTGCGATGAAAGCCTACCGAGAAGCCGTTGGTTTGCGAGGGCGATCCAACAGACAAAACGAACGTGGCCTGGATCACTCATGAACAACATGCTGAACTTGTCGTCTGGTGGAACGAACAGTACAAGCGCGCCGGAGCGCAGCCTTTTAGCGACTGATTTTTAAGCCAAAATCGTGTGATTTTGAAGGTCAGCGAAAGGTCGGTAGCTGCGCTGGCACTTGCATCGCTCATAGCATGTGCCCGATGCATCCTCAATCAGCCAAAAGGATTCATACCGAATCAGGGACGATGAATGAAACCAATCGAGATTCAACAGATTACGCACCTGCCGGCGGAAGTTCTTACTTTGGAGAAAGAGGCCGTTGCAGAAGGTTTCCAGTTTCTTACGCGCCTGATTTCGGAGTGGCATTCTGGAACAAATCGCTTCAACGCACCCGGTGAATGTCTCATGGCAGCGTATTCGAACCAGCAAGTGATAGGAATCGGAGGGCTAACAGTTGATCCCTATAACAAGCCCGATACCGCAAGGCTGCGGCGAGTGTACGTTGCACCTGCGGCAAGGCATCAACACGTCGGTCAGGCGCTGGTAAACGCGTTGGTTGCACACGCAACTCTTCACTTTCAGAAGGTGCGTCTTTCCACCGATACTTCTGGAGGCGACGCGTTTTATTTGCGCTGCGGCTTCAGTCGAAAAGAAGATGTCCATGCCACCCACATCATGGAGTTGGTCAATGCCTGATCAGGCAGCTTTCGGCTCAGAAGGAACCACTCGGATGCCTCTAGAAAATCAGGGGCGATTCAAACGAGCTTAAGGCATTTCAATCTAGATTTTTCTGACTATGTTAAAGGGTGAGTAATGGATGTTCTAAAAAAAGAGTGTATTGCCAGTGTAACGTTGTTTGATTTGCGCCTATCTGAAGGGGAGCTAATGATTTATGCAGATTGCATGCGCATTATCAAAGAGCGCCTTTGCGATTCGGAAATAGCTTCTCTAACAGTTTGCGAATCTAAAGAGGAGCTAACTCACTTCTTGGAAGATATGTTGAATGCGCTAAAATTAGTTGAAAGCCAAGAGTACATTCCAGATAGGTTTAAGTAGTTTTTAAGTCTGTGTCATTTTCAATTTTGTCTCTACAGCTGGGTAAGTTGAGTGTCTTTCTGTGGACAGGTGAAAGGCCGCTCATGGCCGATCGCAGTCGGAGGTGACAAGCAGCTATCGCCCAAGGGCCGCCGCTCGCAACCGACAGTTTCCTTGGTGAAGCAGTCAACCGTCGATCAATCTTGCGGAGCTTGGCCAGTCGTTTTTCCAATGTTTGCGAGAAAAATCCTGGTATCTCGATTAGAACGCAGATGAACCACGCTGCAAGCTGATGGCGCTGTTGCCAAGAGTTGTTGCATCTTCGCTCGCGCTGATTTTTTCGTCCGCCACATGAATCTAAAAAACTCCGGCAGGTTCGCCAGCCGTTCGGGGCAGTTCTCCGGCAAGTCAGGCCGAGACTTACCACGTTGGAGCAGTGTTCTGCGCAGTACGCGCAAGAATCGAAGTGTCGCCGAACGATCAATCCATATTAGAAGATCTGCACGGGCCATCCGGTTGTCCCAAGTGACTGAATGGCCACCTTCGAATATCCAACAATCACGGGCCTCGACGTCGAGACAAAGCCGCGTCTTCTCATCCCGGCTTCGCTCGATCTACCCTGGTTGCCAGTGGATAGTGTCGATATGAACGACCGGCAACCCCGTACGCTGGCCAAGCTTACGCGCCAAAGTGCTTTTGCCAGACCCAGGTTGACCAACAATCATCACCCGTTGCATCTGAGCCCCTTCTGGCTATGCACGTTGATTTTTTGGGGTGGCGATTTTACGCCAATGCCTATCTCCGTCAACAAAAGCGAGGCAGCTTTCGCCCGGAAGACTTCAGTCGTTTGGAGGGCATGGGTTGGATGAACTGTGCCAGTGCGCTGCGGCGTCGAGATGAACATGTTTCTGCTTTCGAGGTAAAAAGGGCGTATCGAGCGTGCCCAGCGCTATTGAAACCCAGTTGGCAAACTCACCTTGAGATCGTGACCAGAACAAGGCCGAACCGCACTGCGCGCAGAACTCGCGTGATACCGTCTCTGAAGAAGCATAGGTTTTGATATGCATAGCGCCGCTAAGTATTTGCAGCGCGCTACGCGGAACGCTGCCGTACGAAGCAAATGCGGCTCCATGACCTTTGCGACACTGGCTGCAATGACAATGACTCACCGCTTTGGGTGTGGTGGACAGCTCATAACTGACGGCCGCACATAAACAGCTTCCTTGATACACCTCTGTCATACGCTCTTCCATGCATGCAAAGACCCCAGCGTAACCTTCCCAATCTAATCAGTCGACCGAGCGCTACAGGCCTAAAGCGTCTCCGGTTCGCAGCGAACGGAGTTGAGAGATTCGTGACCGGCTCGTAAGCTGAATCCCTTTAATGACGGCTGCCTTTAGATGGAAAACAATATGTCGCTGCAGATCGAGCGGGCAGCTTATGACGAGTTCATCCGGCTGTGGAGCCAAGGACGCTTCAAGCAACAGCGGTTGGGCCAAGCCTTTTATAATCACTTCAAACTACACAGGCTCAACGATCAAGATTCATTGCACACACTCTACGAAGCGGATGGTGAGAAAGCCTCACGGCTAATTTTGCGCCTTTTCCTTCTGCACTAATCGGCAGTTTTTGACCGTTTACTGCATGTGGTGACCGGCAGAAATCGACCCATTGCTGTCGTTCATACAGGTCCAATCCGTCGTATCAGATAATGCCTATCTCTTCAGCCCAACTATCGACTCCAAGCTTTTTAGCCGCCTCAACTAAGCAGTTCCTTTCCGCATCGGAGGCATCGTTCAGTTCAGCAGCCTCAAGCGCCGCCACGTCATCATCGTTTTCAAAGAGATGCCGGCCGTCAATATGTTTGCAGGCAAGGACCAAGGCGCGCTAAGAGTCATAGCATCCAAAAACGGAAGGCATTTCGGTCTGACGTAGTGAGCGCGCCGAACGACGATCCCCGGCCTAGCAGTAAAGCCAGCTGATCGTCCAAGTGAAGTAGAGAGCGGGCCGGCCAATCAGAATGGCTGTCGCGAGCAACGTGCCATAAGCCCGCCTGGTTCCTGTCGCCGGGTGATGAATGAAGTGTCACATCCCCGATCTTGGCTGGATAGAACCCTGCTTGGGGGCATTTTGGGATAAGCGCCTCCAATGCAATTCGAGCCTTCACGCGTGGCTTTGCTATCGTGCAGCAACTGGCCGTCTAAACTCCACACACCCATGCTCACGTGGAGACCCATCATGACCCGCAAAAACACCCTCTGCCTCTGGTACAACGGCACCGCCCTGGAGGCTGCGACCTTCTATGCCAAGACTTTTCCGGACAGCCAGGTGAACGCTGTCCACCTGGCCCCCGGCGATTTTCCGGCCGGCAAACAGGGCGACGTATTGACCGTGGATTTCACCGTCCTGGGCCTCCCTTGCATCGGCCTTAACGGCGGGCCAATCTTCTCCCATACCGAGGCGTTTTCGTTTCAGGTGGCCACCGATGACCAGGCCGAAACCGACCGCTATTGGGACGCCATCGTCGGCAACGGCGGCCAGGAAAACGCCTGCGGCTGGTGCAAGGACAAATGGGGGGTGTCGTGGCAGATCAGCCCACGCGTACTGACTGACGCAGTGACTCACCCTGACCCGGCGACCGCCAAGCGTGCCTTCGAGGCGATGATGACCATGAAAAAGATCGATATCGCCGCCATTGAGGCGGCGGTCGCTGCAGGTTAAGGCAACGCCTCAAGCATCGCCTTGGCCGCCAGTGCATGAACCTTGCGGGTGGGGTGCCATTCGTCCCAGTAGTAATGGGTATCGGGGTCGGCACACACCGGCTTCACCTCCGGGTAGGTGGCTTGGCACGGTGTGTCGAGGTCGGTGAGCCCCTTTTCCGCCGGGTTGGCGCGCAGTGTGTCGCTAAAGGCCAGATGATCGAAGTAGCTGACCTTCTCCGTCCCGATCTGCGCCAGCACTGCAGGGAGTTTCTGCGCGAGCAACTGCTGGTACTTTTCCGCATTGTCGACCTGATTGCCCTGCACCACGGCAGGCACATGGCTCAGGTCGGTGGTGCCCACAACCATGATGTGCCTGGCTCCCGCTGTAACCAACTGCTCAGTGGCGCTGCGGATATTCGCCAGGCTGGCTTCGCTCAAGGCCTCGACCGTTTCAGGATGGGCGAAGTCGGCCCATTCAAAAAAATCGTTGGCCGAAATGAAGATGAAATACAGCGCCTTGGGGTCGGCCTTGTAGCCCTTGGCGACCTGCAAATGCTCAGCGACCTGCCCCAGTAGGCCGGTGTCGCGGGATGGCATCATCCACGCGTAGTAGTTGCCATGGCCACTTTTGGCTCCGCCCACCGCATAGTCGGTCAGGGGAACGTTCAATGCCTGTGCCAGGCCTTCGACGGCGGTGGGGCCATTGCTCCAGCGCCCCTTCCAGTACAGGGGGCCTGGCAGCGCCTGGGCCTCCTTGACCTTCTGCGCGGCAAGCCGGGTGGTGAGTGCTTCACCCGCGCCATTGTCGGAGTAGCTATCGCCGAAGGCATACAGATGATCGTAGTTCGAAACGCCAAAGGCGGTCGAGGCGGACAAGGTCAGCAGAGCGGCCAAACACGCACGTCGGATCATCGAGGTTCTCCCGGAATATCTGCACAGCCTACCGCCTCACTACGACCACGGCAGAACGATTGCGACCTGTACATATCCGGCGGCGGCCACGCCACGGCTGTACAGAGGCGGCCATCCTCGTTAGGCTTGCGGCCCGCAACCTCCGGTTAAAAATTCAACTTTATCCGCCGTCACCCTTACATCCCTGAATGGACTCAACGAGGCTCTCGTGCGCTTTATCACTCCCCTTTTGCTGATCGGTGGCTTCGCCACCTTGGCCGGTTGCGCCACCCAACAAAAACAGATCGATCAAATCTTCACCCAGGCGCTCACTCAGCCCTTGGTGGAAAACAGCATTGTGCGCGAAGGCGACTCGCTGAGCTTTGAGCTGCTGATGCCCGCCCTCCCCAATGGCGTGCGTCGTACCCTGCAAATGGAAGCGGCGTGTTCTTCACCGAAGGTGCATCTGTTGTACATGGATGCTGTCCGACGCATGTACCCAGGCAGCATTGGCCGCTATGCAACAGCGCAGACATTGTCGCCGCAACTGTACGCGACCCTGGCCGCCAACCAGACCTTCGTACGCGCCTGTGCCGAAACACCGCAGCCGGACTGGCGCCTGGTGCAGACCAACGAACGTGACAACCAGGTCCTGATCGATGCCAACAGCATCAAGACCGTCAACGGCGAAACGCGCTTCTGGGCTGCCTTCGATAACCCGACGGTGCTCAATGACCTGCCCTACAACGCCCCGTATGCGCAAAAACGCGAACACTTTTCGGTGGCGTGCAAAGCCGGTACTTACCTGCAACTGGCCGGCTACGACATGGATGCCAACAACCGCGTCAGCGACGGTCGTGTCGACAGTTTCCCCACGCCACAGAACATCGCCGGCAGCAATGCCGACTATGAGTTGCTGTTCAATAAAGTCTGCGTCAACCCGGAAAAAATCGCCGCACTGCCGACGTTCAAGCCCCGCATGAAAGCACCGACCACCATTGCCCTGACGTCCGTGCAGCCTGCCGTGCTGGCGGCCATCACGCAACTGAACCTGGACAAGCCCACCCGTTCGTTCAAATACGTACAGTTTGTCGGCACCAGCAACTACCGTGGTAAGGCCAGTGATAACAAAAGTACCCAGTTCATCAGCCAGGATGCGCCGAGCGGTCAACTGGCCCTGGCCACCCGTGGCGACGGCTATGAGAGCCAGGCCGTGAGCTGGCGCAACCTGTTCAACCTGGTGTCGAAAGCCACCTACGGCGGTTCAGGCATGGCCGAAAGCTCGACGCTGACCCAACTGAGCTTCACCGGCAACTGGAAGGCCCTGCCCGTGGGTGAGACAGTGACCTATGCAAGCACACGTTCCAGCCTCAACAGCCTGATCGGCAGCAGCACAAACTCACAAACCACCCGTTGCCAGGTCGAGCGTGAACTGCAAGCCAGCGAACTCAACGCGAAACTGTCGGGCACCGCCAAGGCCTTGTCCTGCCGCGTCGACGACGACAAGTACAAGCGCGTCAGCCACCTGTACTTCCTGACCGACTACGCCTACTTCCTTGAGTCGAGCACCGACAAGAACGAGTTTTTTTACTCCGACTCGCGTATCGATAAATTCGAATAAGCCCCGTTGACACACTCTGTAATATTCCATGAAGATGGAGGCCTTATTCAGGGTGTGTCAGCCAATGTCTGCAATGTCCTCCGTTAACCTGTGCGCCATTGGCTTGATTGCCAAGGCGCAAGGTTGCGTTGCGCACACCCTCAAATCGAAGAAACAGTCGCTCATGTGACCGGGGCGCGCTGTCCCGTCAGATGAGCTGACAGGACATTGAGCGCGACGGTCTACCCACCTTGCACACTTGCCTCTGCCCTTCTGACGGTGACTCCAGCGGTCAATCATCAGGAGAAAGTGCATGTCAACGTTTCAAGGTATCTGGGTTCCCGTGGTCACGCCGTTCCACCACGGCGCTATCGACTTTAATGGCCTGCACCGGCTGGTCAGTCACCTGCTGGAAAAGCACGTGTCCGGGATCATGGTGTGCACCACCACCGGGGAAGCGGCCTCGCTGAGCCGTCAGGAGCAACTGGCCGTGCTGGATGCGGTGTTGCAATGGGTGCCCGCGCACCGAGTGGTGATGGGCCTGGCAGGCAATAACCAGGTCGAGTTGCTGCAGTTCCAGCGTGAAGTGCTGCAACGCCCGGTGGCCGGGTTACTGGTGCCGGCGCCGAGTTATATCCGCCCATCCCAGGCGGGCCTGGAAGCGTTCTTCCGTACCGTGGCCGACGCGTCCAGCGTGCCGATCATTCTCTACGACATTCCCTACCGTACCGGCGTGACCTTCGACCAGGCGACCCTGCTCAACATCGTTGCCCATGAGCGCATCGTGGCGATCAAGGATTGCGGTGGCAACCTGGGCAATACCCTCGCGCTGCTGGCCAGCGGTGAGGTGGACGTGCTGTGCGGCGAAGACGTACAGATGTTCAACGCGTTGTGCCTCGGCGCGACCGGAGCCATTGCGGCCTCGGCACATATTCAGACGCAAGCGTTTGTGGCGCTGTGCCAGCAGGTACGCGACAACCAGTTGGCCGAAGCGCAAGCGACATTCTTTCAGTTGCTGCCGCTGATCAACACACTGTTCATGGAGCCCAACCCGGCGCCGGTCAAGGCCGCGCTGGCCCTGCAAGGCTTGATCGGCGGCGAACTGCGCGCGCCGATGCAGGCCGCCACTACCGCCGTTGTCACGCGCTTACAGCAGGTGCTGAACCCGCCCGGCTAATGCGCCAAAAACAGTCAGCCAACGGACCGTCCGGTTGCGACCGGACCGATCCCGGCCTATCGTCGAACCCA
>Ga0075034_1000315_pt1 | contig 32258 bp, 32 predicted proteins | sample SynthPrep_16_END_FD_71519 | JGI IMG/M metagenome (GOLD analysis project Ga0075034, IMG submission 71519) | Synthetic microbial communities from Ohio, USA - SynthPrep_16_END_DS12_MetaG | ecosystem: Engineered > Bioreactor > Aerobic > Activated sludge | place: USA: Ohio, Columbus | collected...
TGTCGATACCCGATATCTATACCCAGGGCATTGCCCGCGGCTGGCAGGTCACTGACGCGACCAATCTGGACAACGACAGCCGATTCGATGCAGATGTGCTGATCATCGGCACCGGTGCCGGTGGCGCAACCAGCGCCGAGATCCTGGCCCAGGCCGGGCTGCGTGTGCTGATGGTGGAAGAAGGTGGCCTGTTTACCTCCAGCAGCTTCAAGGGCGATGAGGCCAAGGCCTATGCCGAGCTGTATCAGGAAGGTGCCGCGCGCGCGTCCAGCGACAACGGCATTGTGATTCTGCAGGGCCGTAGTGTGGGTGGCACTACCACGGTGAACTGGACCAGCAGCTTCCGCACGCCGGACGCCACGCTGGCGCACTGGGCCGACGCGCATCAGGTTGCAGGGCTGGACAGTGCCAGTATGGCGCCCTGGTTCCAGCGCGCTGAAGAGCGGCTGGGTATTTCACCCTGGGCGGTGCCACCGAATGCCAACAATGACGTGCTCAAGGCTGGCTGCGAAAAGCTCGGCTGGCACTGGGCGGTAATTCCGCGCAATGTGCGCGGCTGCGCCAATCTGGGCTACTGCGGTACCGGCTGCCCGTTGAATGCCAAGCAGTCGATGCTGGTGACCAGTGTGCCGGCGGCGCTGAATGCCGGCGCTCAGTTGATCCATCGGCTGCGCGCCGAACGTCTGCTATTCAATGGCGATCAGGTTACCGGCGTTGAGGCCCGGGGTATGAACAGCACCCTGACCCGCGCCGATGGTCCACGGGTTACCCTCAGTGCCAAACATGTGGTGCTGGCGGGTGGTGGTATCAATTCGCCCGCTCTGCTGCTGCGCTCGGACGCGCCCGACCCCCATGGCCGGTTGGGCAAGCGTACCTTCCTGCACCCGGTGAATTTCTCGGTGGCGCAGTTCGACAAGCGCATTGATGGCTTTTACGGGGCACCCCAGTCGATCTATTCCGATGAGTTCCAGTGGAACAATGGCACCACTGGGCCCATGGGCTTCAAGCTGGAAGTGCCACCCACCCACCCGAGTATCACTGCCGCGACCATTGGCGGGCATGGCCGGGAGAGTTTCGAGCGCATGCAGCGCCTGGCCTACAGCAATGTGATGATCGCGCTGATGCGTGATGGCTTTGATGAGCAGAGCCAGGGTGGCAGCGTGCAACTTCGCAAGGACGGCAGCCCGACACTGGACTACCCACTGAACGATTACCTGTGGGAAAGCGCGCGACGAGCCTGGTTGGCGATGGGTGAGATACAGTTTGCTGCGGGTGCCAAGGCGGTGTTGCCGGCGCATGCGCATGGTCGCCTGAGTCGCACCTTTGTTGACTTCAAGACCCAGGTCGAGCAATTGAGCTACCGCATCTATGACGTCAACCTGGCCAGCGCCCACGTGATGGGTGGTTGTGCCATGGGGGAGGACCCGCAGCAAGCAGTGGTCAACAGTCAGGGCCGGCATCATCAGTTGAGTAACTTGTCGGTGCTCGATGGCTCGCTCTTCCCGACCAGCATTGGCGCCAACCCGCAGCTCTCTATCTACGGCCTGGTCGGTCGCCTGGCAACCCAGCTGCGCGACGAGTTGACGGCCTGAAACGCCGAGCAACCTGAATCTGTCAGGGCCTGTGCCCGACAGATTCCGTCTTGCCCGCTTGGCCCTGCCCAGACGTTGGGCTACCATCTGCAGTCCACGTCCTCGATTCTGGAATTGCCCGATGAATACCGCACTCTATCCTGGTACCTTCGAGGCGCTGCGCTCGGTGGCGGACGGCTTTCGCGCCAACCCGGAATTCTCGACGCTCGATGTGCTGACCCAGCTTGGAATCGGTGAGGCGCTGGTCGGTGGTCTCGAGGAAAAGGGAACCCCAGCGATGGTGCAGCGCGTCGCGATCGCTCCGCCGCAGTCGCGCATTGGTCCGCTGAGCGAACCCGAACGCGCGGCACTTATCGCGCGCTCCGGTCTTGGGCGTCGCTACGACAAGCCCTTCGATCGGGAGTCGGCCTACGAGATGCTGAGTGCCCGGGCAACGCAGAACGTCGAGCAGGAGCGTGAAACTGCAAACAAGCCTCGTCGCGAGACGAACAAGACTGGCAGTGAATTGAGTGATCTGGCTGGCCGTGTAGTGAAGAGTGCGCTGAGCCAGGCCGCGAACCAGTTGGGGCGGCAGTTGGCCAGAGGTTTGCTGGGCTCTTTATTGGGCGGCAAGCGCTGACGGTTTCGTTCCGGCCGCAATTCACGCACTGCGTATGTTCGTACGCTTGAGATGCTGCGGTTAGGCCGGCGGTGTAATTGCGCCGTCACAATCGGCACGCTTCGCCTGTTCCAGCTTTTGAACTTCCTGTTGAAAAACCTGATCGAGCACGGTGGGCTTCTTTCGCCACGGTTTGCGTTCGGGCTCGCGTTCAGCGGCGTAAGTCGTTATTTCACCACCGTAGATATTGGTAAAACGCTGAGCCTGGCGCTCGAGTTCTGCGCGCAGTTCGTCTTTGGTCACGTAATAAAACCTGTGTTGGATGATTTGAATTGAGACGTGGCAGTCAGCAAATGATTGCATGGCCAGTTTGTAACCACTGTTTGCCGGCTGCATGGCCAGCATATGCCTGCAAGAAATGAGGTCAATTTAAAAGATTTAAACAATTGCGGAGCAAGCGGCAAAAGCGAGGACTGGTTCGAAAAAAACGTCATGCCGATGAGTTGCGAAGTATGCCTCGCTATCCTTTACCGGGCCAGGAAAAAAAGAAAACCCGCCGAAGCGGGTTTTCCTCAATGCACCGAGAACAACTATCGCGCCACTTTGGCCTCGTTGCTCTGTTCGGCGCGTCCGTAAACATCGTCGAAGCGCTCGATATCGTCCTCACCCAGATAGCTGCCGGACTGGACTTCGATGATTTCCAGCGGAATCTTGCCCGGGTTGGCGAGGCGATGCACCGAAGTGATCGGAATATAGGTCGACTGATTCTCGGTGAGCAGGAACGTCTTGTCGTTGCAGGTTACCTGAGCGGTGCCGGATACCACGATCCAGTGCTCGGCACGGTGGTGGTGCATCTGCAGCGAGAGGCTGGCGCCCGGATTCACGCAGATGCGCTTGACCTGGAAGCGACCGCCCATGTCCACCGAGTCGTACCAGCCCCAGGGGCGGTACACGGCGCAGTGGTTCTTGGTCTCGCTGCGCTCCTGGGCGTCGAGCTTGCTGACCAGTTTCTTGACGTCCTGCACCTTGTCCTTGTGCGCAACCATCATGGCGTCTTTGGTTTCCACGACCACGATGTCTTCCAGACCCAGCACCGTGACCAGCTTGCCATTGCCGTGGACCAGGCAATTGCGCGAGTCCTCGGCGATCACGTCGCCTTTGAGCACGTTGCCGTTCTGGTCCTTCTCATGCACGTCCCAGATCGACGACCAGGAGCCGACATCGCTCCAGCCGGCGGACATCGGAACCACACAGGCCAACTGAGTCTTTTCCATCACGGCGTAGTCGATGGAGTTGTCCGGGCAGCAGGCGAAGGTGGCCGGATCGATCAGCACTTCGTCGCCGTTTTTCACGCTGCGCTCGAGCGCGACCCAGCAGGTGTCGTAGATGTCCGGGTCGTGCTTCTTCAGTTCATCCAGGAAGACACTGGCGCGGAACAGGAACATGCCGCTGTTCCAGTAATAGTCGCCCGACTCCAGATAGCTCTGGGCGCGCGCTTCGTCCGGCTTCTCGACGAACTGGGCGACGCGCTTGATGCCATCCGGCAGACCGGTATTGGCGTCCTGGCTGCCACGGATGTAGCCGTAGCCGGTTTCGGGACGGGTCGGCGGCACGCCGAAAAGCACCATCTCACCGTTCTCGGCGGCATTGGTGGCCAGCGCCAGGGAGCGCTGGAAGGCTTTCTGGTCTTCGATCACATGGTCAGCCGGCAGGACCAGCAGCAGCTCGTCGCGGCCTTCCTCGATCAGCTTCATCGCGGCGATGCCGATGGCGGGTGCCGTGTTGCGACCGAAAGGCTCGAGCAGCAGGCCCTGGACGCCCAGCTTGCGAGCCGCCAGCTGCTCCTTGACGATGAAGCGATGGTCCTTGTTGCACACCAGCAAAGGCTGCTGCATTCCGTCGAAGGCCAGGCGCTCGACAGTCTGCTGGAACAATGTCTGTTCGCCAGTCAGTGCAAGGAACTGCTTGGGGAACGACTTGCGGGAGAGGGGCCACAGTCGGGAGCCGCTACCACCTGAAAGAATAACCGGGATCATATTGCTTCTCCTGAATCGTTTCGAAGGTCGTTCTACTTGTTCGATGGGGCAGCCCATCTGGCTGCACCGCTCGTTTCGTGTTCATTCGCGAGGGAATCGCCGGAACGAAATCCGCTCTGTCCCGAAGCGCTGCTCCGGGATTGGAAATCTGTATTCATTGGTTCGCTGAGTTACCGGACCATCGCGCTCAGGCCGTGGCTATCTGTTGCGCGCTGCCAGTTGATGCGTGCCTGTGGCCGACCAATGACGAGTTGACTGACGCCATCGTCGGGAGTGGTGCGTGGCGTATGTTGCGCGTCCAATAGGGGCGGTGCGTTTGCATGGCCGTAACCCTCTGTTCGTGCCTTGCTCGGCGTTTGTCATGCGAGGTGCCGCGCTGGCACTGCTCGACGCCTCGGCCATTGGCCTGATGCCCGGCAGCATCGCTGCTCGAGGTTGCGCTACCGCCGGGGTCGCGGTGCGACCGGGAACGGAGCGGTTTGCAAGTCTGATTACCCTATGCACGTTCATGTGCGACGTCCCTTTCCACCTGGAATTGTCGGTACGCGCTTATGATTGCCAGCTGTGCTCGATAGTTCCCGCGCCGACTACCGTTGATCGGTGAGTTTTTTCGACGGGTTCTCGGTGTGTGATCGACGGCGGGGCTGGACTCGACGAGCCTGCGAGAGGGGCTGGCTGGGATGCAGGAGGGCGGCGTGGCAGATGGATGGCGTGACGTCGCGCCATCCACCGAAGCCGGATTACTGGTCGCTGGCGTCGCGCAGGAAAACCAGGTGATCGGCAGAGGAGTCGTTTGCGCTGTAGCGGTAGCCTTCGTAGTCGAATGCCGACAGCTGATCGGGGGTGCTGATGCGCTCCTTGATGATCCAGCGAGCCATCAGGCCTCGTGCCTTCTTCGCATAGAAGGAGATGATCTTGTACTGGCCGTTCTTCATGTCCTTGAAATCGACATTGATGATGCGGGCATTCAACGCATTGCGTTTGACCGCGCTGAAGTATTCGTTGGACGCCAGGTTGAGCAGCACGTCATCGCCCTGATCGGCGAGCGCTTCGGTCAGCCAGTCGCTGATACGTTCGCCCCAGAAAGCGTATAGATCCTTGCCGCGGGGGTTGGTCAGCTTGGTGCCCATCTCCAGGCGATAGGGCTGCATGAGGTCCAGCGGCCGCAGCAGGCCATAGAGTCCAGAGAGCATGCGCAGGTGCTTCTGCGCGAACAGCAGGTCGTCTTCGGTGAAGTCATCGGCGTTGAGTCCGGTATAGACGTCACCCTTGAACGCGAGCAGCGCCTGCTTGGCGTTGCTCGGGGTGAACGCCGGTGTCCAACTGCCGTAGCGAGCAACGTTCAACGCTGCCAGCTTGTCGGAGAGGTGCATCAGTTCGCTGATCTGCGCCGGCGAGTAGCGACGAAGCAATTCGATCAACTGCTGTGAGTGGTCGAGGTACTGGGGCTGGGTGAAGCGTTCGGTTATCGGGGGTGTGTCGTAATCGAGTGTCTTGGCCGGGGAAATCACCATCAGCATGCAAGGTCTCCTTTCTGATGGCGCGATTGTAGGGGCACGGCCGGCGAGTCTCCAGCTATGGGCGTCATAGCCTCTGGTGTTGACCTTGCCCGTGGGGCAAGGCGCAAGCTAGTGCCAGTCGAGGTAGGAGTTCGTATGTCTGACTGCAATCACGCGCAATGGCAACCGCCACATGATTACCGCCCGCTCGAGCGCCGCTCGGAACGGCGGACATGGGCGGTGGTGATTCTCACCGGTCTGACGATGCTGCTGGAGATCGCCGCCGGTTACTGGTTCAACTCCATGGCATTGCTCGCCGATGGCTGGCACATGGCCTCGCACATGGTCGCCATAGGCCTCGCCGCGCTCGCGTATCTGTTGGCGCGGCGCTACGCGGCGGACCATCGTTTCGCGTTCGGCACCTGGAAGATCGAGGTGCTGGCCGGTTTCGCCAGCGCGCTACTGCTGGTGGTGGTGGCGCTGTTCATGATCGGTGAGTCGTTGCTGCGCTTCTGGGCGCCGGCGGCGATCGGCTTCGATGAGGCGCTGGTGGTTGCGGTCGTCGGCCTGCTGGTGAATCTGTTATCGGCCTGGTTGCTGCGGGACCAGCATGATCATGGCCACGGCCACGGCCACGGCTATGATGCCCATAGCCATGCTGAGCGGGGTCATGCGCACGCACACGGTGCGCCAGGCAAGGACCTCAACCGCCATGCAGCCTTCATCCATGTGTTGACCGATGCCCTGACCTCGGTGGCGGCCATCATCGCCTTGCTGGGTGGCAAGCTCTTCGGCTGGGGCTGGCTTGACCCGGCGATGGGCATCATCGGCGCCCTGGTGATTCTCGTCTGGGCCCGCGGTCTGTTGCGCGATACGGCCAAGGCGCTGCTGGACCGTGAGATGGATGACCCGCTGGTGGGCAAGGTGCGCGAGGCGCTTGAGCGGGTGCCCGACACAGAGGTCACCGACCTGCATCTGTGGCGTGTAGGGCGATCGCAGTACAGCTGCATCCTGAGTGTGGTGACGCATCAGCCCCACACGGCCGACCGCTACAAGGCCGCGCTGCAACCCTTTGCGCAGCTGGTGCACATCACCGCCGAAGTGAATCGCTGCGGCGAAAGCGCGCACCTTGATTCTCGACAATAACGCGCAGGAAAGCCGCAAGCCAAGGCCCTGTGGTCGATTCGTGAAAAAAAGCCGTGTTCAACGGAAAAGTCTTTTGCCTGTCATAAGTTTTACGGTATTACCAAGTTCAGACCGCCGAACCCTGCGACACAGGTGGCGGCTCCTGGGCAGCCCCGAATCCACCGGCTTCCCTCGTCCGCTCACCCAATCGCACGGCGGTCACTCTGCGGCGGAGCGCTTATCCGCTTCGCTTCTGGCCCTAGAAGAAGGTGATCGGTATGGATGACTACGGCAGATCTCGCGCCACCCAGCCCACGCTCTACGTCCTCGACACGAACGTCCTGATACACGATCCCAACGCCTTGCTGAATTTCCAGGAACACCAGGTCGCCATCCCCATGACCGTGCTGGAGGAGCTCGATCAGCTCAAGACCGGCAAGCACAGTGTGGCAGCCGAGTGCCGTCAGGCGATTCGTCTGATCGACAGGCTGTTGGGCGATGCCACGCCCGAGGAAGTCGAACTCGGTGTGCCGATCCAGCGTGGCAAAAGCGGGCCGTGCGGCAGCCTTTCGATTCTGATGAGCAAGCGCGGTGAATCCAGCGCGCTGCCAGAGGACCTGAACGACAACAAGATCATCAATCAGGTGGTCGAGCTGAGCAAACAGCGGCCCGGGGTGCCGGTGGTACTCGTCACGAAGGACATCAACATGCGCCTGAAGGCGCGGGCCTGTGGCGTGGCGGCGGAGGACTACCATACCGACCAGCTGGTCGACGATGTCGGACAGCTTTCGCCGGGCTATCACAGCGTCACCGGCTCGTTCTGGGACCGGGTGAGCAAGGTGGAAACCCATCAGGGGCACGGACGTACCTGGCATCGCGTGCAACTGACCGACAATCTACCGGCCGTCCATATCAACGAGTTCATCATCGACGAACAGGGCTTCGTGGGTTGGATCAAGGGCATCAAGGCCGATGAGCTGCTGCTGCTCGACCTGCACCAGGAGCCGCTGCTGCATCAGGAAGCCTGGGGCCTACGCCCGCGTGACATTCATCAGGCGCTGGCATTGTTCGCGCTGCTCGACCCGGATATTCATCTGGTCAACTTGTCCGGTGCCGCCGGCTCGGGCAAGACCATCCTGGCCCTGGCTGCAGCCATCGAACAGACCGTGGTCAGCAAGCGCTACCGGCGCATCATCGCCACCCGTAGCGTACAGGGGCTGGACGAGGACATCGGCTTCTTGCCCGGCACCGAGGCCGAGAAGATGGAGCCCTGGCTCGGCGCGATTACCGATAACCTCGAGGCGCTGCACATGGAGGACGAGAACACCCACGGCAGCATCGATTACATCCTGCAGAAGGTGCCGCTGCAGTTCAAATCGCTGAACTACATCCGCGGGCGCAGTTTCCAGCAGAGCCTGATCCTGATCGACGAATGCCAGAACCTCACGCCGCACCAGATGAAGACCATCATTACCCGCGCGGGCAACGGTTCGAAGGTGGTGTGTCTGGGCAACCTGGCGCAGATCGATACGCCCTATCTGTCCGCTACCAGTTCCGGATTGACCTACCTCACCGAACGCTTCAAGGACTTCTCCCACGGCGTGCATATCACCCTGCAGGGCGTGCCGCGCTCGGTACTGGCCGAATACGCCGAGGCGCACATGTAGAGGGCTCGAGGCTGGCGATGCCCGGAGTACCTCTTACGAGGCGGGTCCATCGCCGGCGGCTGGGGTAGACTCCTGATTTTCAGCTCAGGAGCGCCAAATGCTCACCCATCTCGATTCGCAAGGCCGCGCCAGCATGGTCGACGTCACCGACAAGGCCGTGACGGCGCGCGAGGCCGTGGCGGAGGCACGCGTGCGCATGCTGCCGCAGACCCTGCAGATGATTCAGCAGGGTGGCCATCCCAAGGGCGACGTATTCGCCGTGGCACGCGTCGCCGGCATCCAGGCGGCGAAGAAAACCCATGAACTGATTCCGCTCTGTCACCCGTTGCTGCTGACCAGCATCAAGGTCGAACTGCAGGCCGATGGTGACGACAGCGTATTGATCCGCGCGGCCTGCAAACTGGCGGGCCAGACGGGCGTGGAGATGGAGGCGCTGACCGCTGCGAGCGTCGCCGCATTGACCATCTATGACATGTGCAAGGCCGTGGACCGCGGCATGGTGATCGAAGGGGTGCGGTTGTTGGAAAAACTCGGCGGCAAGAGCGGACATTGGCAGGTGCAGGCATGATTTCGATTCAGTTCTTTGCCCGATATCGGGAAACCCTCGGCAGCGATGGCGAGCGCATCCAATGGGATGAGTCGCTCGGCAGCGTGGATGACGTCCGCCGACATTTGTTGGCGCGCGGCGGCGTCTGGGAGGTGCTCGGCGAGCAGAACCTGATGTGCGCGCGCAATCAGGAACTGTGTGGCCTAGAAGAAGCCGTTGCCGATGGCGACGAGGTGGCGTTCTTTCCTACCGTGACCGGAGGTTGAGCATGGCGGTTCGTGTTCAACAGGCCTCGTTTGACCCGGGCGCGGAGCTTAACGCGCTGCACGCCGCCAACCTGGGCATCGGTGCGGTGGCCGGCTTCGTCGGCTATGTGCGGGACTTCAATGACGGACAGGACGTGGCCGGCATGTTTCTCGAACATGCCCCCGGCATGACGGAGAGGGCGCTGGAGAAGATCGTGCAGGAGGCCGAGCATCGCTGGCCACTGCTGCGCCTGGATGTGCTGCACCGCGTTGGATCGCTGGAGCCTGGCGAGCCGATCGTGTTCGTCGGTGCGGCCAGTGCCCATCGCGATGCCGCCTTCGATGCCTGTCGCTTCGTCATGGACTACCTGAAAACGCGCGCGCCGTTCTGGAAGAAGGAAAGCACCGCAGCCGGGCCACGCTGGGTCGAGGGCCGTGCCAGCGATCAGCTGGCAGTCGAGCGCTGGAACGAGAAGAGCTGAGCCTTCAATAGAAGGTGATGTACATCTTGAAGGCCAGCGTCGAGAACATGGTGAGGATGCCTAGGCTCAGCAGTCCGACGCCCCATTGTTTGTCCCGGTAGTTGAAGCCCACGCAGAGCAGGACAAAACCGACGACGATGAGGGTCAATAACCAGTGCATGCTGTCCATCGGTGATCCTCCTGATTCGATACCTGGGTACTACTTTAGTCGCTTCGAGTCAGAAGCGGCTTGACCCAGGTCATCGGTGCCAGTCGACCGGCGCGCCTGGGCAGGCTCCGGGCAGCAAGGGGTTCAGCGCGAGCGAGGGACGGGCGCAAGCAGTTCCGCCGGCGGCATCTCGCACTGGATCTTGCGGCCGATCAGTGCCTCGATGGGCGGCAGAGCGAAGGCGTCGTCCTCGCCAGCGAAGCTGATGGAGGTGCCGCTGGTGCCGGCGCGGCCGGTCCGACCGATGCGGTGCACGTAATCGTCCGGGTCTTCTGGCAGGGTGAAGTTGATCACATGGCTGATGCCATCGACGTGAATGCCGCGACCGGCGACGTCGGTCGCCACCAGCACGCGAATCTTGCCCTCGCGAAAGCCCTCCAGCGTGCGGATGCGCTTGTGCTGCGGGACGTCGCCGGACATCTGCGCTGCACTGATGCCATCCTTGGTCAGGCGTTCCTCGATGCGTCGTACTTCGTCCTTGCGATTGGCGAAGACCATTACCCGCGTCCAGTCGTTCTGGGTGATCAGGTTGTACAGCAGCTTGTACTTGTCGCTGCCGGCAACGGCATAGACGTGCTGCTCGACGGTATCGCTGGCCACGTTCTCCGGTTCGATCTCGACCACGGCGGGGTTGGTCGTCCACTGCTGCGCCAGGTTCATCACGTCGTCGGTGAAGGTGGCGGAAAAGAGCAGGGTCTGGCGTTCGCTCTTGGGTGGCGTCTGCCTGATGATCTGGCGGACCTGCGGGATGAAGCCCATGTCGAGCATGCGGTCGGCTTCGTCGAGAACCATCACCTCGACCATGTCCAGGTGGACTTCGCCGCGCTGGTTGAAGTCCAGCAACCGGCCGGGGGTGGCAACCAGGATGTCGCAGTAGCGCGACTCCAGCTGCTTGAGCTGCTTGTCGAAATCCATGCCGCCGACAAAGCTCATCACGTTAAGTCCGGTGTACTTGGTCAGGTCCAGCGCATCGTTGGCGATCTGCACCACCAGTTCGCGAGTTGGAGCGATGATCAGGGCACGCGGCTCGCCCATGTAGCGTTCCTTGGGCGGTGGCGTTTCCAGCAGCTGGGTGATGGTCGAGATCAGGAAGGCCGCCGTCTTGCCTGTGCCGGTCTGTGCACGGCCGATGGCATCGCGGCCCTTGAGCGTGTAGCCCAGCACCTGTGCCTGGATCGGTGTGCAATAGGGGAAGCCCAGGTCATGGATCGCGTGCATCAGCTCCGGTGCGAGCTTGAAGTCATGAAAGCGGGTCTTGCCTTCGGCCGGCTCGACCACGAAGTCTTCCAGCTTCCAGGCCGGCGCGGCGGGTTTCGGCGGTTTGCTGCTGCGCTGGCGACGCGGTTTGTCGGCGCTGCGCTGGGAGGGTTGCGACTTGGACTGGGTTTCGTCCGTCGCGCCCGGCTGCGTCACGGGGTCGGTTTGCCGTTCGGTAGTGGCAGATGGGGCGCCGGTGGGTATGCCGGCCCGCTCGTCCGGGGCCTTGCCAAAGATTTTCTTGAGTGCTTTGAGCACGGTCTTCTCGTCGTCAAATTGGGAAAGAATCGCGCGTCAGTGTAATGCAAGACGCAAACCTGGCGAAGCCTCCCGCCCCGGCGGGGTCGGCCGGGGCGGTGGCACCGGTCGACGAAGGCAGGCTTGGCGCGGCGCGCCGCCTGCCACTATTGCCGCACGCCTGGCTTGCGCTCGATGCGCCGGGTCAGCCAAGGCGTTCGGCGAGCCAGGCGCCGATGTCACGGATTTCCTCCGGCAGTACCTCATGGTCCATCGGGTAATCGCGCCAGGTCGCGGCGACGCCGGCGCCCTGCAGAGCCTGATAGGCCGCATGGCCCATCACCATGGGCACGACATCGTCGCGGCTGCCGTGCAGGCATAGCACCGGATACCGCAGCGCGGTCGGGGAGAACGCCGGCGGCTCGGTAAAGGTAGGCGCATAGGTCGAAAGCGCGATGACGCCACCCAGCGGCCCCTGCCAGCGCAGAAACGCGGTGTGCAGCACAACCGCGCCCCCTTGGGAGAAGCCGGCAAGGAAGATTCGTGCCGGATCGATTCCTGCGTCACGTTGCGCCTCGATCAGAGAGATGACCTGCTGTGCCGAAGCCTCCAGCTGCTCGCGATCGATCGCGCGGGCAGGGCTCATGGCGAGGATGTCGTACCAGCTCGGCATGCTCCATCCGCCGTTGATGGTCACCGGCCGTGTCGGCGCCTGGGGTAGCACGAAGCGTGTGCTGTGCAGGCGCTGTTGCAGGGCCTCGGCCACCGGCAGGAAGTCATAACGGTCGGCGCCCAGGCCATGCAGCCAGATGACGCAGGCGTCTGCGCTGGCGGTGGGTTCGAGGATCAGCGGTTCGCTCATGGATCGGCTCCAGTTCAGGGCAAGTCGCCTCGTCTTGGGGCAGGCGGGCGAGGAAATAGCGCGAGGGTACTCGCTCCTGCGACCGGATTGAACCCGCCGTAGAGCGTGGCGGGCGGCGTCGCATCGAGCTGGTATGCCGCTTGCTTTGGCTGCCTGGCTCTGAACGGAACGGCCCTCGCGAGCGGGGCCGAGGCAGTGAAATAAAGAACATTGCCGATCATCAACGGACGACTAGACTCAGGTCAGGCTGCGGCCGCTTCGCTGGTCAAGGCATCGAAGCGCCAGGCCCGAACCCGAGAATAAGAAAGCAAACTGGAGGTTTCGATGATTAGGGTGAAATCCACACTGGCTGCGCTGGGTGCTGCGTCACTGCTGGGCATCAGCGGGCTGGCGCAGGCAGGGGCGACCCTGGATGCGGTGCAGAAGAAAGGATTCGTGCAGTGCGGTATCAGCGATGGCCTTCCGGGATTCTCGTTCGCCGATGCCAAGGGGCAATTCCAGGGGATCGACGTGGACGTGTGCCGTGCGGTCGCCGCGGCCGTGTTCGGCGATGCTACCAAGGTCAAGTACAGCCCGCTGACCGCCAAGGAGCGCTTCACCGCGCTGCAGTCGGGGGAAGTGGATGTGCTGTCGCGCAATACCACCTGGACCAGCTCGCGGGACGCCGCGATGGGGCTGAACTTCACCGGCGTGACCTACTACGACGGACAGGGCTTCCTGGTGAACAAGGAGCTTGGGGTGTCCTCGGCCAAGGAGCTGGACGGTGCCACGGTGTGCATCCAGGCCGGCACCACCACGGAGCTGAACCTGTCCGACTATTTCCGCGCCAATGGCCACAAGTACACCCCTATCACCTACGACACCTCGGACGAAAGCGCCAAGTCGCTGGAGTCCGGACGCTGCGACGTGCTGACCTCGGACCAGTCCCAGCTCTACGCACAGCGCATCAAGCTGGCCAAGCCTGACGACTACGTCGTATTGCCTGAAGTGATTTCCAAGGAGCCGCTCGGCCCGGCCGTTCGCCAGGGTGACGAGGAGTGGTTCGATATCGTGCGCTGGACGCTGTTCGCCATGCTCAACGCCGAAGAGCTCGGCGTGACCTCGGCCAACGTCGAGGAGATGGCTAAGAGCACCAAGAATCCTGACGTGGCGCGTCTGCTGGGTGCCGAAGGCGAATACGGCAAGGATCTCAGACTGCCGAAGGATTGGGCCGTCCAGATCGTCAAGCAGGTAGGCAACTATGGCGAGATCTTCGATCGCAACGTGGGTGCCGGCAGTGAGCTGAAGATCGAGCGTGGCCTCAATGCCCTGTGGAACAAAGGTGGATTGCAGTACGCGCCGCCGGTGCGTTGAGCCTCCGTGGCCGGCCTCGTGCCGGCTCGTTTCATGGATGAGTACGGCCGATCCGCGAGGGTCGGCCGTGCGGTATGAGGATTTTCGATGCGTTCGATCGCCAGAGGCACCGCGCCCCGACGTTCGCTGCTGACCGATCCACGAGTACGCGCCTGGGTCTTCCAGGTGATTGCAGTGTTGGCAGTGGTGGCGTTCGGCTGGTACCTGTTTCATAACACCCAGAACAATCTTGCCCATCGCGGCATCACGTCCGGATTCGGCTTTCTCAACAACGCCGCCGGCTTCGGTATTTCCCAGCATCTGATCGACTACAGCGAAAGCGACAGCTACGGGCGCGTTTTCTGGGTCGGTCTGCTCAACACCCTGCTGGTCAGCGTAATCGGGATCGTGCTGGCCACCATCATGGGCTTCATCCTCGGCGTGGGGCGCCTCTCCAGCAACTGGCTGATCCGCCAGCTGGCGACGCTTTACATCGAGATCTTCCGCAATATCCCGCCGCTGCTGCTGATCTTCTTCGTCTATTTCGCCGTAATCAGCCCGCTGCCGGGGCCGCGCAACAGCCTGAGCCTGTGGGATGCGGTGTTCGTCAACAATCGTGGCGTGCAGATGCCGGCGCCCAGTGCCGCCGATGGCTTCTGGGCGTTCTGGCTGGCGCTGCTGGTCGCGCTGGTCGCCGTGGTAATGCTGCACCGCTGGGCGCGGGCGCGACGGCATGCGACAGGACGCATGTTCCCGGTGTTTTGGACGAGCCTCGGGCTGTTCATCGCCATACCCTGGTTGGTGACGCTCGTTGCCGGGGCACCGTTCAGCTGGGAGGTGCCGGAGCTGCAACGCTTCAACATCCGCGGCGGCTGGGTGGTGATACCGGAGCTGGTGTCGATCGTGGTGGCGCTTTCGGTCTATACCGCGGCCTTCATCGGAGAGACCGTGCGTTCGGGCATCCAGTCGGTCAGCCATGGCCAGACCGAGGCGGCCGCATCGCTCGGCCTGCGTCCGGGGCAGGTTCTGCGGCTGGTCATCGTGCCGCAGGCGTTGCGAGTGATCGTGCCGCCGCTGACCAGCCAGTACCTGAACCTGGCGAAGAACTCGTCGCTTGCAGCGGCGATCGGCTATCCGGACATGGTCTCGCTGTTCGCCGGTACGGTGCTCAACCAGACCGGGCAGGCCATCGAAACCATGGCCATCACCATGAGTGTCTATCTGGCCATCAGCATCAGCATCTCGCTGCTGATGAACTGGTACAACAAGCGCATTGCGCTGATCGAGCGGTGAGCGCATGACCATTCATTCCTTCAAGCCCGACCTGCCGCCGCCGACGATCAGCATCGGTGCGCTCGGCTGGCTGCGGGCCAATCTGTTCTCCAGTTGGATCAATACGCTGCTGACCCTGGTCGGGCTCTATCTGCTCTGGTTGATCGTGCCGCCGGTACTGGAATGGGCGATCTTCAGGGCTGACTGGACCGGCGACACCCGCGCCGATTGCAGCCGCGAAGGTGCCTGCTGGGTGTTCGTGCAGGTCCGCTTCGGCCAGTTCATGTACGGCTTCTACCCCACGGAGCTGCGCTGGCGGGTCGATGCGGCGGCATGGTTGGCGATCATCGGCGCGGCGCCACTGTTTCTGCGGCAGATGCCGCACAAGCTGCGCTACGGCATCGGTTACCTGCTGGTCTATCCGCTGCTGGCCTACTGGCTGCTGCATGGCGGATTCCTCGGGTTGCAGACGGTGCCGACCAGTCAGTGGGGCGGCTTGATGCTGACGGTGGTGATTGCCGCGGTGGGCATTGCCGGCGCCTTGCCCTTGGGCATCCTGCTGGCGCTCGGGCGACGCTCGGACATGCCGGCCATCCGGGTGCTCTGCGTGACCTTCATCGAGTTCTGGCGCGGCGTACCGCTGATCACCGTGCTGTTCATGTCGTCAGTGATGCTGCCGCTGTTCCTGCCCGAAGGCATGAACCTCGACAAGCTGTTGCGGGCGATGCTGATGGTGGTGTTCTTCGAGGCCGCCTACATCGCCGAAGTGGTACGCGGCGGCCTGCAGGCGATCCCCAAAGGGCAATACGAGGCGGCGGCCGCCATGGGTCTGGGCTACTGGCGCAGCACGCTGCTGGTGGTTCTGCCGCAGGCGCTGAAGCTGGTGATTCCGGGCATCGTCAATACCTTTATCGCCCTGTTCAAGGACACCAGCCTGGTGATCATCATCGGCCTGTTCGACTTCCTCAACAGCATCAAGCGCGCTACGGCGGACCCGGCCTGGCTGGGTATGTCCACCGAAGGCTATGTCTTCGCCGCGCTGGTGTATTGGATGTTCTGTTTCGGCATGTCCCGCTATTCCATGCGCCTGGAGCGCAAGCTGGACACCGGCCACAAGCGTTAGGAGTGAGATATGAATGATTCAATCGCGCAGGCCGGGCAGGCAAGCGAGCCGGTCATCCGCATGCAGGGCGTGCACAAGTGGTTCGGGCAGTTCCATGTGCTCAAGGACATCAACCTGTCCGTGCGGCAGGGCGAGCGCATCGTGTTGTGCGGGCCGTCCGGGTCGGGCAAGTCCACCACCATCCGCTGTCTGAACCGCCTGGAGGAGCATCAGCAGGGGCGCATCGTCATCAACGGCGTCGAGCTGACCAGCGACCTCAAGCAGATCGAGACGATTCGCAGCGAAGTCGGCATGGTCTTTCAGCATTTCAACCTGTTCCCGCACCTGACAGTGCTGCAGAACTGCACGCTTGCGCCCATGTGGGTGCGCAAGCTGCCACGCCGGCAGGCCGAGGAGGTCGCCATGCATTATCTGGAGCGGGTACGCATTCCGGAGCAGGCCAACAAATATCCAGGGCAGCTTTCCGGTGGCCAGCAGCAGCGCGTGGCGATCGCCCGCGCCCTGTGCATGAAGCCGAAGATCATGCTGTTCGACGAGCCTACCTCGGCCCTCGATCCGGAAATGGTCAAGGAAGTGCTGGACACCATGGTCAGCCTCGCCGAAAGCGGCATGACCATGCTCTGCGTGACCCACGAGATGGGCTTCGCCCGAACTGTGGCCGACCGGGTGATCTTCATGGACAAGGGTGAAATCGTCGAGCAGGCGGAGCCGGAGGTGTTCTTCACCAGCCCGGTGAACGACAGGACCAAGCTGTTCCTCAGTCAGATCCTGCATTGAGCGAGGCCGAAGGGGAGACCGTCGGGGCGGACGGCGTTCGGCTGTCTTCAGCTGGCCGTCATGGGCTAGAATACGCGCCCCGACTGCTCCCCCTCCGAGGCTGTTCCGACGATGTTGATCCTGCGCGGTGCTCCCGCTCTTTCCGCCTTCCGTCACGGCAAGCTCCTGGCACAACTGACCGAAAAGGTTCCCGCCGTCAGCGGGTTGTATGCCGAGTTCGCCCATTTCGCCGAGGTTTCCGGCACGCTTGGCGCGGATGAGCAGAACGTACTGACCCGTCTGCTGAAGTATGGCCCCAGCGTACCGGTGCAGGAGCCGGCCGGTCGGCTGTTCCTGGTGGTGCCGCGCTTCGGCACCATCTCGCCCTGGTCGAGCAAGGCCAGCGACATCGCGCATAACTGCGGCCTGGAGAAGATCCAACGCCTGGAGCGGGGTATCGCCTACTACGTGCAGGGCGAGTTGTCCGACAGCGATGCTCAGCTTGTCGCTGCCGCGCTGCATGACCGCATGACGCAGCTGGTGCTGGGCCGGTTCGAGGAAGCCGCCAACCTGTTCAGTCATGCCGAACCGAAGCCGCTCACGGCGGTGGACGTACTCGGCGGCGGTCGCGCCGCGCTGGAGAAGGCCAACGTCGAGCTGGGCCTGGCCCTGGCCGAGGACGAGATCGACTACCTGGTGCAGGCCTTCAGCGGGCTGGGACGCAACCCGCACGACATCGAACTGATGATGTTCGCCCAGGCCAACTCCGAACACTGCCGGCACAAGATCTTCAATGCCAGCTGGGATATCGATGGCGAGAGCCAGGAAAAATCCCTGTTCGGCATGATCAAGAACACCTACCAGCTGCACAGCGAAGGCGTGCTGTCGGCCTACAAGGACAATGCCGCGGTCATCGTCGGCAACGTCGCCGGTCGCTTCTATCCGAATCCCGAGACGCGCGAGTACGCCGCGAGCCAGGAGCCGGTGCACATTCTGATGAAGGTGGAAACCCACAACCACCCGACCGCCATCGCTCCGTTCCCTGGTGCTTCCACCGGCTCGGGCGGCGAGATCCGCGACGAAGGTGCGACCGGGCGCGGCGCCAAGCCGAAGGCTGGCCTGACCGGTTTCACCGTATCCAACCTGAACATTCCCGGCTTCGAGCAGCCCTGGGAGAAGCCTTACGGCAAGCCCGAGCGCATCGTCACGCCGCTGGACATCATGATCGAGGGCCCGCTGGGCGGCGCCGCGTTCAACAACGAATTCGGCCGTCCGGCGCTGACCGGCTACTTCCGTACCTTCGAACAGGCGATCAACACGCCGCGTGGCGAGGAAGTACGGGGCTATCACAAGCCGATCATGCTCGCCGGCGGCATGGGTAACATCCGCGAGGAGCATGTGCAGAAGGGCGAGATCTCGGTCGGCGCCAAGCTGATCGTGCTCGGCGGCCCGGCCATGCTGATCGGTCTGGGTGGTGGCGCGGCATCCTCGATGGCCACCGGCACCAGCTCGGCGGACCTGGACTTCGCCTCGGTACAGCGCGACAACCCGGAAATGGAACGTCGCTGCCAGGAGGTCATCGACCGCTGCTGGCAGCTGGGCGAGCACAACCCGATCAAGTTCATCCACGACGTCGGTGCCGGCGGCCTGTCCAACGCGTTTCCGGAGCTGGTCAACGATGGTGGCCGTGGCGGTCGTTTCGAACTGCGCAACATCCCCAACGACGAACCGGGCATGGCGCCGCTGGAGATCTGGTGCAACGAGTCCCAGGAGCGTTACGTGCTCTCCGTCGATGCGGCCGATTTCGAGCGCTTCAAGGCCATCTGCGAGCGTGAGCGCTGCCCGTTCGCGGTGGTCGGCGAGGCCACCGAGGAGCCGCATCTGACCGTTGCCGACAGCCATTTCGGCAACAAGCCGGTGGACATGCCGCTCAACGTGCTGCTCGGCAAGGCGCCGCGCATGCACCGCACTGCCAGCCGCGAAGCCGAGCTGGGTGACGACTTCAGCGCCGCTTCGGTCGATCTGGCCGAGGCCGTGACTCGCGTGCTGCGCCATCCCGCCGTGGCCAGCAAGAGCTTCCTGATCACCATTGGTGATCGCAGCATCACCGGTCAGGTGGCGCGCGATCAGATGGTCGGTCCGTGGCAGGTGCCGGTGGCCGACTGTGCCGTCACCGCGACCAGTTATGACGTCTATACCGGCGAAGCCATGGCAATGGGCGAGCGCACGCCGCTGGCGCTGCTGGACGCCCCGGCGTCGGGCCGCATGGCCATTGGTGAAACGCTGACCAACCTTGCCGCTGCGCGGATCGAGAAGATTTCCGACATCAAGCTGTCGGCCAACTGGATGGCCGCAGCCGGTCATCCGGGCGAGGATGCGCGGCTGTACGACACCGTTCGCGCCGTCGGCATGGAGCTTTGCCCGCAACTGGGCATCACCGTTCCGGTGGGCAAGGACTCGATGTCGATGAAGACGCGCTGGTCGGAGGAGGGGGGCGAGAAGAGCGTCACCTCGCCACTGTCGCTGATCGTCTCCGGTTTCGCTCCGGTCGCCGACATCCGCCAGACCCTGACTCCGCAGCTGCGCCTGGACAAGGGCGCCACCGACCTGATCCTGGTCGATCTGGGCCGTGGTCAGAACCGCATGGGTGCCTCGATCCTCGCTCAGGTGTACGGCCAGATCGGCCGTCAGGCGCCCGACGTCGATGACGCCGAGGATCTGCAGGCCTTCTTCGCCGTGGTCCAGGGCCTGAATGCCGACGGTCTGCTGCTGGCCTATCACGACCGCTCCGACGGTGGTCTGCTGACCACCGTGCTGGAGATGGCCTTCGCCGGTCATTGTGGCTGGAACCTGAATCTCGACGGCCTGCTGGACAGCGCCGACGACATCGCCGCCTTGCTCTTCAACGAGGAACTCGGTGCGGTGCTCCAGGTGCGCCAGGATGACACCGAGATCGTGCTGGCGCAGTTCAGCGCGGCCGGATTGGGCGATTGCGTCGCGGTGATCGGGCAGCCGGTGAACAATGGCCATGTGTCGATCAGGCACGGCGAGAACGAAGTGTTCGCTGGCGAGCGCCGTCTGCTGCAGCGCCAGTGGGCCGAGACCAGCTACCAGATCCAGCGTCTGCGCGACAACGCCGAGTGCGCCGATCAGGAGTTCGATGCACTGCTGGAAGAGGACAATCCAGGCCTGAGCGCCAAGCTCAGCTTCGACGTCAACGAGAACATCGCCGCGCCCTTCATCAAGCGCGGCGTGCGTCCCCAGGTGGCGGTGCTGCGCGAGCAGGGCGTCAACGGCCAGGTGGAGATGGCCGCCGCGTTCGATCGCGCCGGCTTCGCAGCGGTCGACGTGCACATGAGCGATATCCTTTCCGGCCGCGTCAGTCTGGACGAATTCAAGGGTATCGTCGCCTGCGGCGGCTTCTCCTACGGCGACGTGCTCGGTGCTGGCGAGGGCTGGGCCAAGTCGATTCTGTTCAATGCCCGCGCGCGGGACGGTTTCCAGGCGTTCTTCGAACGCAAGGACAGCTTCGCCCTCGGCGTGTGCAATGGCTGTCAGATGATGAGCAACCTGCACGAGCTGATCCCGGGTACGGAGAACTGGCCGCACTTCGTGCGTAACCGCTCCGAGCAGTTCGAGGCACGCGTGGCGATGGTGCAGGTGCAGGACTCGCCGTCGGTCTTCCTGCAGGGCATGGCCGGCTCCCGCCTGCCGATCGCCATCGCCCATGGCGAAGGTCATGCCGAGTTCGAGAGCGAGGAAGCCATGCTACAGGCCGATCTGTCCGGCACCGTGGCGCTGCGTTTCGTGGATAACCATGGCAAGGTCACCGAGCGTTATCCGGCCAACCCGAACGGCTCGCCGCGCGGTATCACCGGTCTGTGCAGTCGTGACGGTCGCGTGACCATCATGATGCCGCACCCGGAGCGGGTGTTCCGCGCCGTGACCAACTCCTGGCGCCCTGACGAGTGGCAGGAAGACGGCGGCTGGATGCGCATGTTCCGCAACGCCCGGGTCTGGGTCGACTGAGCGTCCTGCTGAGCGCTACCAGATAGCCCGCTCGACGCTTGCGTCAGCGGGCTTTTTCCTTTGTGAACCCGTTCCATGAACCGCGCGCCTCGGCTGTCGTCTCAGCTATGACGCACCGCACCGTTTGGTAGTTGCGTTGATGGCAAGCTGCCACCTCACTGCCTGGCGCCCGCCGGGTTCACCTGCATGGAGAGTTCGATGTACAAGCTGTGTTTCTCTGACAAAAGTGGAAAACGCTTGTAAATCAATTAGTTAAGCATTAAGTGATGCTGGAATTCCAACCAATATCTCTAACCAAAAAATCTACCCCCCGTCAGAAAGCCCCCATGCTTTGCACAGGTGTGGGGGGATTCTCCCGTAGCAAATATCACATCCCCTGTTTCCTCTCCTATATGCAGAACGTTTGCTGAAATTCCCCGCTCGGGATATGACCGGCTTAACTCGCGCCCGCTGATCACTTTTTGACCAATCACACGAATTTAAAATATCGAGCGTAGGGCTACAGTGAGCGCTGTTGAGCGATTGTTTGAAGACATAACACGCAAAGGAAACGAAGAGAACGCACGTTCTAGCGTGCACAGCGACGCTCTTAGGGGCATTCTCGAAGGGATTTGAGGGATAGCAGCAAGCCCCGCCATAAAGCAGGGCTTGGGAGGCTGTCAGATAACAAACTCGTGATAGGTGGCGTCAATCTCGGCTTGAGTCAGACCGATATAGGCCATCGTAACGGCGGGGCTGGAGTGATTGAGCACCTTGCAAATCTTCTCGATGCTCACCCCATGACTATGCATGATCCAGCCACGAGTCTTGCGCATAGAGTGGGTGCCGAGCTGGATACCAATCTCATCGCCTACGGCCTTGAATGCATTCGCTACAGCGATACGGGAGACGGGCTTACCCTTGGCCCTGTTCGATTCCACTTCAAACAGATAGACGTGCTGGGGATGCTCAGCGGCTCGTTTAGCCACAATGCCCCGTGCCTTCTCATTCAGGTCGATAGAGCGGGTTTTTCCTGTCTTCTCTTCCTTGAGCACGATGCGGCCTTGCTTGGCCTCTTCCATCGTCACAGAGAGCAGGTCAGAGATTCGGAGCGCCACCTGCAAGCCAAACTCCCAGATATCGGAATACAGGGTGTTGCCCTTGGCGTTCAGCTTGAGCTTACGGCTGATGAAAGCCACATCCTCAACTGTCTTAACGGCGTCTACGCTCTTCATTTCTAGTTTACTCCCTGCTGCCATGCCTCTGATGTGTTAATTAAAGCATCGACTGAGAGAGCTTGTCCAGCATTTACGGGCTTTCTTAGTTAACAAAATACCATTCTGTTAAGTAGAGATGAGCTTTCAGCGTCCTGCCTTCACTTCCAGCATCTGCACACGGCGATCAATCTTGTTCAGACGTTCCGTCACTCGTGCGTCCAGGGCATTCGTTCGCCCTTCGTTGTAACTGAGGTGGTTGGTCACTCTGACCTCGATTTGGCTGACGCGGCTATTGGTGGCCTGTAGGTCAGCAGCCGATGGCAAAGACCAGATCACCAGCAAGACGGTGGACAGGGCAAAAATGTTAAGGATTTGAAGGCTATTAGCAAAAGTAATCAATTATCTCTCCTTTATTAGGGATATATATTCTTGAATTGAAAATGTTTAGCATTTATTTGACTTTGGAGTCAGAAACGGCTTAACACAATATTGAATGTTATTAAGTAACATCAGGGCTACAGCGGAGCTATGAGGTATAGCCGGGGAAGGCAGAGAATGTTTATCCCTGCCTTTTAAATACAGCTTTGTATGTTTACCGAGGTTTATAGCACGTATGTGTGTGCTACTTATTTAGAGCCGAATGCAATGTCCGTTTCTGTCAGCAGACCTTGTAGAGAATTATCAAACTGCTGCCGGATGTGTGGTTCAAGCTCTTGAGCAAGCTGCTCGGCATCTGTCGCTTGTGTGTTAACGACGATCCCGCCGGGGCTGATAGTCATGCTTGCCTGCATACTGATGTTGTTCGTTGTGCTCATCTGCTCTAGTAGAGCTTCAGGGCTTGCGTAACCTTCAGCGGCGAGCTGCCATTCTTTCTTTGATACAGGGATAGGAAGGATGGGACCAGTGGCAGGCTTGGATTGTTTGAGCCGTTCAACGCTCGGGCGCTCTGTGAACTGTTGCGCTAGCGAGAGTGGGGCTGAAGGGGCGTAGCGTTCTGCCGCTTCTTGCCAGTCTGGACGCTTGTAAAGCATTGGCGTGATGGGCTGACGGGGTTTCTCTTGTAGCCGTGTAATGTTCGGAACACTCAAGAGGCCACGTCCCATGCTTGGAGCCATCACAGCTTCTGAGCGTTGTTCGTAGCTGGCTTGTTTGGCCATTGCTGGGCTGTTCTCAAGAGCCTTAGCACTCCACGATACTAGGCTGGCTGTAGCTGACAGGGCACCAGCTCCAAGGCTGTACATTGCATCCCTGAGGGGAATGGTGGCGGTGTGCAATTCCTGCTGAGCCTCAGTGAATCGCTTAATTGAAGGAACCATCTCCCCATCTACAGTTCGCTGTAGCTCTTCAGAAAACCGAGCGTTAGCCAGTCGAGCTTTGGAGCTTTCAGCACTGGAAGCAAATTCTTCGACACGAGGGGCCACATACTCAGCTTGTCGCCTGTATGCCTCGACCAGCATTTCAGGGGTGATGAGGCGGTTGGACATATCCTTTAGGAAAGCTTCTGTTCCTTTCTTCCCTGTCTTATCGCTCCATACCTGCTGAACGAAGGTCTTCAATGCGCTGTTACTGTCCCCGATTTGTTGATTAAGCTCTTCAGACATCAGAGCGCCTTTACCAAACACTTGTTGCACCAAATCTTCACACAAGGTCGTTAAGCTTGTGCCGTTCTCTTATGAACTGCTGCATATCGCTATGCACGAGGAGACCATATCACCACCCTATCCTATGAAAGGGTGCTCACCGTTTCGAGCCACTTGGCTCTACTCCCTTTCGGGATGGTCGTTAGGCATTTAAATCGTAAGATTATTTAGCACGGTAGGTTGTCTACGAGAGAGTTTCCCCGTTTAGGCGAGTTGTTCGACAGTCATTACTGACTGAAGGCGCTACGTGTTAACGCATACACTTGGCGTTCAAGTTGTTGCTGTGTCAGGCCAGACCCTTTGTTAGCGATGTTCATCGTCTCATAGAGCTTGAAGGCTTCGTCGGGGGCCATAAAAATCGACATTTGCTTCATCATCTGACTGTAAGAGGGAATTGACTCTTCAGCGTTCAGACCGAGACGGTTAGAGAGGGCAAGGAAGCGAGCATTCATCTCGTCACGGCCTTCTCGTGTGCTGCTACCACTGGCAACGTCCAGGGCGATGCGCTGCGATTCTCGTTGTGTTTGCGATTGGTTGAGCTTATCCACTTGCCGATAGGCCATATATCCGCCTGCTGTCACACCAGCTACAGCAAGACCAGCGGGACCGCCAACCATAGGGAGACTGGCACCTAATCCACCTCCAAAGCCTGCGGCCCCGGCATATTGCCCAAGGCTTTGTGTGTTCGGCATATGGGGGAGGCGTGGGGAATAGCCTGCTCCGGGCCAATGAATATTTGCACCGCCTGACGTGCCTAACACGCTCTTGATGTCCATTCGAGCTTTGGAGCTTGCACGAGTGAGCACCTGACTTACTTGGCGATTGATGCGGCCTTGATCGAGGGTGATGTTAGATACCTTCAATTCAAGCAAGCGACCTACGCGGTTAAGTTCTGTCTGTGCTCCGCGTTGTAGAGCGAGGCTATCGAATTTGAATTTCTTAACGTTCAGAGCAGGGAGAGTGAAATTCTTGCTGAAGTCCTTTTGAAGAATGGCGGTGGTCTTCCTTACCTTGCCTTCAAGGAGCTTCAGATAGCGATCAACTCTTCGTAAATCTTGGAGCCGTGTTTGTATGCCGATTTGGGCATAGAACGATGAAACGGGACGAGTCATTTATTTTATCCTTTGTTTGTGTTTGGGAAGGGGGCGCAATGCCCCCTTTCCTTTATTCTGCGCTGGTGGGCTGTAACCCCATCTGAGCAAGTCGCTCACGGATGATTCGGTTGGTGGGGTTGTTGGGATGACTTGGAGAGCGGGCGTTAGCCTGGTGGATGAGGTTGCAATAATATTGGATTTCCTCTTCCGTCAAATTGCTCTTCAGTGGTTCTTCTTTCTTAGGCTCCTGCTTTGGAGCCACTACAGGAGCTTTAGCAGTGACAGGAGGTTGTTTCTCTGCAACAAGAGCTTGTTTCTTTTCTTCTGCTGCTTTTTTCATAGCGCGTTCAAATGCTTTGATGTTCAGAGGCATATTATTTGCCCTCCTTAATAGAGGCGAAGTAGTCAGCGGCTTCCTTACGGGCCTGCTCACGAAGCTTCTCTTCCTTCCTACGTTCTGCCTCTTCTTCTTTTTTCTTCTGAGCCTGATACAACTGCTCGGCAAGGATGGACTCTTGCTCAGCGTTGAATGCTTCAATCTCAGCTTTATATTTCTCTTCTACTTCAAGCTTGAGAGCTTCGATTTCTTCTTCCTGAAGGTTTGCAGGCTTATTGAAATAGCCCGCATATACATTAGGACCAGACCGGCAAGGGAGTTTGGTGTTGAATGTGTAACCTTGAGAGATAAGCTCAATCACCTTCTCTGTGTATCGAATCAGGATTGGCTCATCTACCTGCTGGCAGGCAGCGTGAGAGCCTTTGTAGCGTTCAATTGCCTTTTCAATTCGTGCATCAAGCTCGCCCTGATCCAGAATACGGGGCTGTTGGACGTGTTGTTTAGTAGTCATATTGTGTTTCCTTTTTTATGGTTTATATAAATTGCAGACAATAGCTGCCTGCGGCTTTAACTCTTGCGAGTTAAATTCGTTGGTGTTATAAGGGTTGTTTGTTGCTTGTTCTGCCACCCTGTATGGTGGGTTTGTAGCAGATCGTTTAAAACAGAATTGTTTTTCCGTAGTAAATAGCTATTTAGAACGGGCTTTCGAACTCTTCTACCATCTGTTTACGTGCAGGCTTGCTTGAGCACGGAACAAACGTATTGTTATTGAATACGTGTGGGATTCCTTTGATTAGAAACTGCACATCATATTCAGCTTCAAATATCTTTACGTTCTTGCGAGCGCACCATTCAACCATCTCGGCACTAACGTCGCCGTTAGGTTGGAACCGCCGTGTTGGCATATCAGCCAGCGACACACCGTGTATTGTTTCTGGAACATCAGGCTTTGGCTGCTTTACCGAGGAACACGGTTTATCTTCCTCCTGCTCGCTGTAGCTAAGGGCATCAGCACAAGAGCCATCGTCTTCAGGCTCGGGCATGAAGTCGTCGTATGCGTCCATTGGCACAGCCTCAGAGGCCCATTCAGCACCAGCAGGCACGAAGTCATCCACTGTCGGGGCTGCAAGCTCCTGGGGGGCTTGTGTGGGCTGTTCCTTGGTCGGTACAGGGGCTTTCGCCTTGTCTTCCTGCTGCACCAGCACCAAGTCACGGGTAATAACATAGCTATTGCTGAATCGTGCTCCGCCCATTGGCTTCTTTTGAACGTGCAGCACACCAGAAATAATAAGCTTCTTAATAAATCGTTTGACTGTAGACAGACCCACACCACAATAGGTGGCGATCTCATCTTGGTTATCAAACCAAACACCATTTTGTTCTTTGAAGAACAGGAACCGATCAAGCATCCAGCACCAGATGACTTTCTCTTCACAGGACAAAGGATAAACGATTTCCACAACCTCGCCGGTAGGGACAAGCTTACCTTTGTCGTTCTCTACCATTACTAATTCCAAGCCGTTCCAGCCGGTGGCAGTTAGTAGTTCACGATACACAGCGAAGTAGGGGGACAGTTCTTTTTCAGTTTTTGCAAACAGTTGCGTTGCCATTGTTGTTCTCCTTAAAGGATGGAATTTGAATTAGTTGTTTAAATACAGCAGATACTGCTTTGTTGCAGGAGTGGGTGGGACTCTCATGTCCCCATAGCTCCATAAGCTGCAACAGTTCTTCGCTCGCTTGTTCGCCAAGTGTGATTCTGATTTTCATATTGCACCTCTAAACATTAATTAGATTCCCGTGGTTCTCCCAGACACTCGGGGAATTATTCTTCCTACGATCTTCGATCTTTGCACCAACACAAATGTATAAGAGCCGAAGGCTCATGCACCAACAAATCAAATACAGTCAACACAGAACCAAGCTTTGCTTTTGCTTGTTACAGTGCCAAGCGTGAGTCGTAGACGAACAAGATTGGTGCTGGGTTTTCTAATGTGTCTGTGTGCGAAGGTCGAAGACCTGAGCTAAGCAGATACATCAAACAGAGTAAGAAAATTAAGCTTTTAAAGCTTTATTCTTTTTCTTTACATCATTGTTATTACATCATTATTATTACTGGTTCTCCCAGACCTACGGCCGAGTGTCTCACAGACCTACGGGCGAGTGTCTCACAGACCCACGGGAATATCTCCACCTCCACCAAGTGCATTCAGTCGTGCAAATTCAGCTTTGAGCTGAAGGTCGAGTAAGTGGCTTTTCAGCAACCTGACACAAATGCAGGGGATCGATTTACCAACATTCAATTCTTGAAACTCTGCAAACATCTCGTTTGAGATGAACAGGTTCAGTCGCTTGTAATCTTGTTCATTGAATCGTGGCATTGTCCAAACCTCGCTCTAATACGTTGTTGATGACCTCGCTAACGCTCTTGTCCGTATCTCGTGCCATCTTCTGTAGAAGGCAAAGCAATGATGTGTCCAAAAGCAAAGTCTCTTTTGTATAGCTCTTCGAGCCGATGAATATTTCATTCCGCAATTTGTTGATCCTCTTTTTGTAGTTGTGCTACAGCTTCAATGTATACAAGCTGTTCGTAGCTCAGTTGGCGTAGCAGCTTCTTGATTCGCTCTCGTCTAATATATGAACGAGCCACGCAAGTGTTAGAGCAATGGCGGTGTTTCCGATTTGTTGGGGCAAAGGGTTCCCCACATACGCAACATGGTTGCATGTCATGTACCTCATAGATTTGGTTAGAAACGGCCCTCGGTGTTTTTCCTGACACCTCTGAAGGCCGCGTAGTTACTGGGTTCTATATGTGCAAAAATAGGGGGGGCGGTAGCCCTGTACTGAGTAGGGTGTTTTTGCACATATTCAGGCGTGTTCCTTCTGAGCCTTTTTCTTTTCTTGCCGCTTTTTGAGCATATGTTGTATTTCTGGTGACAGTGCTTCAGAGTCTTCACCAAAGTCTTCTGGCTGAAGGCCAGTGAGCTTCAAAGCTTCTCGCTCAGAACACCGCAGTGCATAACACACAAAAGATAGCGACTTACCTTGCTGGACCATACGAAGGGCATCTTCTTTGAAAGTTTGCAGATGCTCAGCAGGTAGACGGTCAAAACCAATTGGGTCTGGTGCAATAATCTTTCGCTTGGCTCGATAAGTTTTTCGAGCGGTTAGCAGATCGGCGAAATCGACACAATCGCCAGCACTAAGCTTTTTATGTAGACGATAGTAAACAGATAGATCGTCATCAGTAGCTCGGAAGAAACGAGTGGTTTTGGTATCAACTGGAGTGTAGTGCGAAGAGATTACGCCAGTGATGAGATTCGACGCGGGGTTTACAGCGATGAAGTTAGCCATTATTGGTCTCCTTTGTATTAGAGACTCTGTTGTTCTACGACTTGAAGCCTTCGATCTAATTGTGATCCTCTGTGGCGTGTTTAGCGGTAGTGAACTGAGTCAGGGATTTTAGTTTTCTTCGGTTTGTTCAGCTTGTAGAAGCTCGTCTTTCAGTAGTGCAATCATCTCTCGTGTACTAAGACCGAGCTTTGCACGCCTCTTATGCATTTTGGAATGACATAGATTGGAACAACAATATTTATTGGCTCGTGCACACGCCATCAATTGATGGCAAACGATGCAGGGGCGGTATGTGATAGCCATAAGGCAGCCTCCTTTGGTTAAGGGTGGAATAAGAATGTACGGACAAAAAAGAAACGGTGATCCCGAAGAAATTAGAATCACCGTCTATAAAAATAACGTTAGGGAGGAAAGTAAGCTCCTTAAACTGTTCGGCAAACAAAAGGAGCAACCTACGTCATTGAACAACTACCAAGCTCCCTCAAACCAGAAAGCTATAGTAGAGAAGCCGGGAAGCTTCTTTTTGAACACCTCACCAGACCATATGTCAGAGTCCGTGAGGCGGAAACACAAACTGTAAAACGCAAAAAACCCACAAAAGTGGGGTATGTTTTCCGGGATATAAAATTAGATGCTTTTAAAAGCAGAGGAAGTCACAAAAGAGAAGAAAAAGTTTGATTTTTATTTTTCCTATCCCTTCAGCCTATTATAAGCATTGAAGTGCGATTTTGTATATAGCTCTAAAGGAGTAATTATCACTTTGGCGTAAATAACACATACATTAGCTGGTATGTCTTATTGCATCTTTGATTCTGCGAAGCGGCACTCTCCTTGCTGCGGTAATTATACACTATTTTTCTAAAATTGCAATAGCTAACAGAAACTATTTCATAACTATTTCATATTCGGTAGTGCAGGAGGCACAGAACATCACGGTTACAGGTTAGATATTCTTATGTATTTATCTTGTATTCTTAGTAGATATATAACATCCAAGTAGATCAGAGAAGGAAACCAAGTAAAAGAAACCCATACCCAGCCATACACCGTTCCCCAGATTCTTTGGGTAGTCATCTTCACAGATGGCGGGTGCTTTAGACTGAGTAAGATTCTTATACTTGTGACCTTCGATGACCTGAGCCGATGCGTATTGCTACGCCATCCAAGTGAGTCGTCGTTAGTGAGAATCGAATTCTCCAGAGTCGGTCGGCTAATCCGCTCTGCCAAGCCATAGGACGGTTGCCACGCCTATAGTTACCTTCGTGCATTTCACAGCGGCTGGAACACCGCACAGGACGTTGAAGGAAACGTTCGATCTTTGCCCACACCATAGTAGATCGACTGATACGAAGTGCCGCTACCGTCCGCTCCCCTATAACAAGGAGTTCACCGACCAGCACTAAGGAAGGTGTGCATTGTTCCAGAAAAAATCAAAAAAGTCAATATAATAGTTGACCTTTAGTTGCTCTTGTGAGCCTTCCAGAGATAGTGGGGAAAACTAAGCCTCAAACAAACGGCAATGCTCAGATGCAAACGGATTGGTTGAAAACCCTATCGCGTTTTTAAGGGGTGAAAATCCCTACTAAATACCCTGTTCCGATCTGTGTTTAAGGGAAGTCGAAAGACAGTAGTTCGATGGCTTGTCGTTTCTGGGTCATAGAGGGACCGGCAGAGTAGATATCGAAAGTCATGCCCCCACCTCGGAGGTGTCCCAAGATTGCAGGGATTACCAGTGCTGGCGCTCCTGCCTGTTCAAGCTCAGTGGCAGTTAGCTTTCTGAAGCTATGGAATACGTGTTGATCCCCGAAGCCCTCTGATCGTTTGAGCTTGGTGAATCGTTGACTCAAGGCGTTGAGCCGGATGCCTGACTTCGTTTTGTCATTGCCCGCGAACAGATAGCCATTCTGTGACTGGGCAAGCTCCAGCCGCTGCCGGTATAGAGGAAGCAATGCGGAGGCAATCGGAATCTCACGAACCCCGGCCTTGGTCTTAGCATCTTCCACACGGAATGCGACGGGGGTGCCGTCATTGAATATGGTTGAGCTGGTGCTAAGGCGTCCAAGCTCCTCGATCCTGCATCCCGTCCAACAAGCGAAGACACAGAGGTCTGCAAGGTCGGTGTCATCCTTTGCCTTTGCAGCTTTATATAGGCGTTCTGCTTCCTGCTTTGTGAATGCTGCCCAGCTACCCCCAGCAGCTTTACCAACCCTCGGGTGCTCGTGTCCTTCGAAGGGTGAAGGGGAGGCGGCGAATTGCTCGCGGTATGTCGGATCGTAGCGGCAGGCCCATTTGTGAATCTTGCGTAGCGCCCATAGGTGGCCTTGGCGTGTCTGCCTGTTTGCACCGAGTGTGTCCAGGTACTGAGCAACGGCATCAAATGAGAGCGGGAGCTTTTCAGTAGTCAGCCAGTCGGAGAATGATTTGATCTTGCTGAGCGCTACGGAGCGTGTGCGTTCGTTGGCTGATTGTGTGGCGAAGTGTTCGGCAAACCGGCGTTGTAGTGATGGGGTGAGCGGAGAGCGGGCACGGTAGGCTTCTGGCTTGGCAATAAGCGACCTGGCCTCTTCCAGCTCTTCAGGCGTAAGCAAATACTCTTGCTGTGCAAACAGCACCTCACTTTGACGGGAGAGGGTGTTGGCCTCCTGAACAAGTGGTATGAGGTCTGTGCCTGTACTGAGAAACTTTTGACGGACAAGCTCGTTAGCTCGGTCGATATCAGCTTGGGGAACGCCTGCGGCTCTGCGGTCGGCATCCACCTCGTCAAAGAGGAACTTGAGGGCTGACAGGATCGAATCAACCTCTTCGGGTGTGCGAGCTATAGAGGTGGGGTGGCCATCAACAGCGTGCATGATCTGCCGCTTACGACTCTTCTCGTAAAACTCACCAGACCGAGCAATAGATTCTTTCCACTGATCGCCACGGCGAATTTGTTGGTCGCGTAGCTGTCGAAACTCGGCTTTCCATTCTGCTACCTGTCGAGCCGCCAGCTCACGAGCCAGTAGAGCGTCACCAGTCTTCAGACTCTTGCTAAGAACGCGCCTGCTATAGATCGGCTGTAGCTTCTCAGGAATGTCAAGGCGAACGTGATACGTCGAACCACGTAGCAGAATGTGATTTTTGATTGATGGCATGCTGGCATCACTCGGCAGGGTTTCTAAGCAGCTATTCTAACCAATATTTCTACCCAAACGCAGCGTTGACCCCTTGTAGGCCGCATGTTTGCTGGGTTGGAGGTGATTCTTTGTACAAGCTGTGTTTCTATGTTCCGGACAGCCATCTGGAAGCGGTCAAGAAAGCAGTGTTTGCGATTGGCGCTGGCCGGATCGGTGCCTACGACAGCTGCTGCTGGCAGGTGCTGGGGCAGGGACAGTATCGTCCGCTGGAAGGCAGTCAGCCCTTTCTCGGGCAAACCGGGCAGGTTCAACACGTGCCGGAGTGGAAAGTGGAGATGGTGGTCGCCGACGAGCTGATTCACGACAGCGTCAAGGCGATGAAAAAGGCCCACCCCTACGAAACGCCGGCCTTCGACGTCTGGCGTCTATCGGACATGCAGTTCTGATTCGATTGCCTGCTGGCGTGGCCGGCAGGCGCTTCCCGGCTTAGGGGCGTATCTCGATCAGGGTTCCGTCCTTCACCAATCCCCAGATTTCCCGCATGTCGCTGTTGGTGAGCGCGATGCAGCCCTCCGTCCAGTCGAGGGTGTGGAAGAACCATTCGGGATACTCTTCGTCCACTGGCGTGCCGTGCAGCATGATCATGCTTCCCGGGGCCAC
>Ga0075034_1000320_pt1 | contig 32081 bp, 35 predicted proteins | sample SynthPrep_16_END_FD_71519 | JGI IMG/M metagenome (GOLD analysis project Ga0075034, IMG submission 71519) | Synthetic microbial communities from Ohio, USA - SynthPrep_16_END_DS12_MetaG | ecosystem: Engineered > Bioreactor > Aerobic > Activated sludge | place: USA: Ohio, Columbus | collected...
ATTCGGCCGCGCCACCATCCCCTGGAGCCTTATGCCACGCTGCTTTTGGTGTTCTGAAGATCCGCTGTACATGGCTTATCACGATCAGGAGTGGGGAACGCCGCTGCGCGATGCGCAGGGACTGTTCGAGTTGCTTTTGCTCGAAGGGTTCCAGGCGGGCCTGTCCTGGATCACCGTTTTACGCAAACGCGAGCATTATCGAAAGGTCTTGTTCGGCTTTGATGCGCAGCGTCTGGCCCAACTGAGCGATGCCGAGATCGAAGCGCTGATGCTCGATCCGGGCATCGTGCGTAACCGCCTGAAACTCAATGCCACCCGGCGCAATGCCGCCGCCTGGCTGGCGCTGCAGGACCCCGTGGAGTTTCTGTGGTCGTTTGTGGGCGGCGTGCCCAAGGTCAATCATTTCAAGGACCGCAGCCAGGTCCCGGCCATTACGCCGGAGGCTGAGGCCATGAGCAAAGCCTTGAAAAAAGCCGGCTTCACCTTCGTCGGGCCGACCATCTGCTACGCGTTCATGCAGGCCTCGGGCATGGTCATGGACCACACTCAGGACTGCGACCGTTACGCGGACCTCGCCAACGCCGGTTAGAATGGCGGCTTTGCGCACCACACACGATCAGGAGTGACCTGTGGAAAAGTTTAAAGGCGCCTTGCTGGTAGGCGCTCTTCGGTTGTTTGCCCTGCTGCCCTGGCGCGCGGTGCAAGCGATCGGTTCGGCAATTGGCTGGATCATGTGGAAAACCCCCAACCGTTCCCGCGAGACGGTGCGGATCAACCTGTCCAAATGCTTCCCGGACATGGATCCGGCCGAGCGCGAGCGTCTCGTTGGACGCAGCCTGATGGACATCGGCAAGTCCCTGACCGAAAGCGCCTGCGCCTGGATCTGGCCGGCCCAGCGTTCCATCGACCTGGTGCGCGAGGTCGAAGGCCTGGAAGTGCTGCACGAAGCCCTGGCTTCGGGCAAAGGCGTGGTCGGCATCACCAGCCACCTGGGCAACTGGGAAGTGTTGAACCACTTCTATTGCAGCCAGTGCAAACCGATCATTTTCTACCGCCCGCCGAAGCTCAAGGCGGTGGATGACTTGCTGCGCAAACAGCGGGTGCAACTGGGTAACCGCGTGGCGGCGTCCACCAAGGAAGGCATCCTCAGTGTCATCAAGGAAGTGCGCAAAGGCGGCCAGGTGGGCATTCCTGCGGATCCGGAGCCGGCGGAATCGGCCGGGATCTTTGTACCGTTCTTCGCCACCCAGGCGCTGACCAGCAAGTTCGTGCCGAACATGCTGGCGGGGCACAAGGCGGTCGGCGTGTTCCTGCATGCCCTGCGGCTGCCGGATGGCTCGGGCTACAAAGTGATCCTGGAAGCGGCGCCGGAAGACATGTACAGCACCGACACCGCCACTTCGTGTGCGGCGATGAGCAAGGTGGTGGAGCGCTATGTGGGGGCTTACCCGAGCCAGTACATGTGGAGCATGAAACGCTTCAAGAAACGCCCGCCGGGTGAGGCGCGGTGGTATTGATGTACGTCGATCTGTAGACCCATGCAGATCCAGTGTGGGAGCTGGCTTGCCTGCGATGGCATCGCCTCGGTGTAACTGAAAAACCGAGTCGCTTGCATCGCAGGCAAGCCAGCTCCCACAGGAGTCTCTTTCAGGCCTGGCGGTCGAGTTTCTTCAGGAATACGGTCATTTCCTTTTCGGCCTGCTTGTCGCCATGTGCCAGGGCCGCTTCAATACCCTTCTCCCAAGCCAACCGCGCTGCAGCGTTATCACCCTGCCCCAACTGCGCCTTGCCCAACAGCTTCCACGCCGCCGAATACTTCGGGTCGAACTCGACGCATTTCTGCAAATGCTCGGCCGCCTTGGCGTTGTCCTTCAGATCAAGATAACCCTTGCCCAAACCAAACCGCAGCAGTGAGTTATCCACACCCTTGGCGAGCATTTTTTCCAGGGATTCGAGCATGTCGGTCACTCCGTTTGATCAGAAAAAGCTCAGGCCCACGTGGAACAGCTTCTCCACATCGCGGATATGTTTTTTATCCACAAGGAACAGAATCACGTGGTCGCCCGTGGCGATCACCGTGTCGTCGTGGGCGATGATCACTTCTTCATCACGAATGATTGCGCCGATGGTGGTGCCCGGCGGCAGGCCGATATCGCGGATCGCCTTGCCAATCACCTTGCTCGATTTTGAATCACCGTGGGCAATCGCCTCGATGGCTTCCGCCGCACCCCTGCGCAACGAGTGCACACTGACGATATCGCCGCGCCGCACGTGGGCCAGCAAGGTGCCGATGGTCGCCAGTTGCGGGCTGATGGCGATGTCGATATCGCCGCCCTGGATCAGGTCGACGTAGGCCGGGTTGTTGATGATGGTCATCACCTTCTTCGCCCCCAGCCGCTTGGCCAGCAACGACGACATGATGTTGGCTTCGTCATCGTTGGTCAGGGCCAGGAAGATATCGGCGTCGGCGATGTTTTCTTCCAGCAGCAGATCACGATCCGAGGCGCTGCCCTGCAGGACCACGGTGCTGTCGAGGGTGTCGGACAAATACCGGCAGCGTGCCGGATTCATCTCGATGATCTTCACCTGGTAGCGGCTTTCGATGGCCTCGGCCAAGCGCTCACCGATCTGCCCGCCGCCGGCGATGACGATGCGTTTATAGGTCTCATCCAGACGGCGCATTTCGCTCATCACCGCGCGAATGTTCGCTTTGGCGGCGATGAAAAACACCTCGTCGTCAGCCTCGATCACCGTATCGCCCTGGGGCAGGATCGGCCGGTCGCGACGGAAGATCGCCGCCACCCGCGTCTCGACGTTGGGCATGTGCTCGCGCAGCTGGCGCAGTTGCTGGCCCACCAACGGCCCGCCGTAGTAGGCCTTGACCGCCACCAGCTGTGCCTTGCCTTCGGCGAAGTCGATCACCTGCAAGGCGCCCGGGTGTTCGATCAGGCGCTTGATGTAATGGGTCACCACCTGTTCCGGGCTGATCAGCACATCGACCGGGATCGCGTCGTTGTCGAACAGTCCGGCGCGGGTCAGGTAGGCCGCCTCACGCACTCGGGCGATCTTGGTCGGAGTGTGAAACAGGGTGTGGGCGACCTGGCAGGCGACCATGTTGGTTTCGTCACTGTTGGTGACCGCCACCAGCATGTCGGCATCGTCGGCACCGGCCTGGCGCAGCACTGTAGGAAACGAGGCGCGGCCCTGTACGGTACGGATATCCAAACGGTCGCCCAAATCCCGCAGGCGCTCCGCGTCGGTGTCGACCACGGTGATATCGTTGGCTTCGCTGGCCAAATGCTCGGCCAGCGTACCGCCAACCTGCCCTGCGCCGAGGATGATGATTTTCATCCGGTCACTCCCTTAAAACCATTCAGCCGCGAGCGGCGGCAATCTTGATCAGCTTGGCGTAATAGAACCCGTCGTGGGCGCCTTCCTGGGCCAGCAACTGGCGGCCATGAGGCTGCTTGATCCCGGCCTGGATGTCGAGGTCCAGTTCCCGTGCGCCGCTGGTGCGAGCAAGGAAGGCTTCGATGACTTCAGTGTTTTCGGTAGGCAGCGTCGAGCAGGTGGCGTACAGCAGGATGCCGCCTACTTCGAGGGTCGGCCACAACGCGTCCAGCAACTCGCCTTGCAGCACGGCCAGGGCGGCGATGTCGTCGGGTTGGCGGGTCAGCTTTATGTCCGGGTGGCGGCGGATCACGCCGGTGGCGGAGCACGGTGCGTCCAGCAGGATGCGCTGGAACGGCTTGCCGTCCCACCAGGTGGCGGTGTCGCGGCCGTCGGCGGCGATCAGCTCGGCGCTGAGGCCCAGACGGGCGAGGTTTTCCCGCACACGCACCAGGCGCTTGGCTTCCAGGTCGACGGCGACGACACCGGCCAGGTCCGCTTGCACTTCCATGATGTGGCAGGTCTTGCCGCCGGGGGCGCAACAGGCGTCCAGTACGCGTTGGCCCGGGGCCAGGTCCAGCAGGTCGGCGGCCAGTTGAGCGGCTTCGTCCTGCACGCTGATCCAGCCTTCGGCGAACCCGGGCAGGTTACGTACATCGCCCGGTTCTGTAAGAACGATGCCGTCCTGGCTGTAGACGCAGGCCGTGGCCGCTACACCGGCTTCGCCAAGCAACGTGAGATAAGCGTCGCGGGTGTGATGACGGCGATTGACCCGCAGGATCATCGGCGGGTGCGCGTTGTTGGCCGCGCAGATGGCTTCCCACTGCTCGGGCCAGAACGCCTTCAGGGATTTTTGCAGCCAGCGCGGGTGGGCGGTGCGCACCACCGGGTCATGTTCCAGCTCGGCCAGCAGCGCTTCGCTTTCGCGCTGGGCGCGGCGCAGCACGGCGTTGAGCAGGGCCTTGGCCCAAGGCTTTTTCAGCTTGTCGGCGCAACCGACGGTTTCGCCGATGGCCGCGTGGGCCGGCACGCGGGTGTAGAGCAGTTGATAGAGGCCCACCAGCAGCAGCGCCTCGACATCGGCGTCCGCCGCCTTGAACGGCTTTTGCAGCAGCTTGGCCGCCAGCGCCGATAAACGTGGCTGCCAGCGGGCGGTACCGAAGGCCAGGTCCTGGGTAAAGCCGCGATCGCGGTCTTCGACTTTATCCAGTTGGGTCGGCAACGAACTATTGAGGGAAGCCTTGCCGTTGAGCACGGCGGCCAGGGCCTTGGCGGCGGCCAGACGTGGGTTCATTGCGCGTCCACCGCTTGGCCGAGGACGATGCCAACGGCAAATTTCTCACGGCGGCTGTTGAACAAATCGCTGAAGTTCAGCGCCTTGCCGCCGGGCAATTGCAGACGGGTCAGACACAGCGCCTGTTCACCGCACGCTACCAACAGGCCGTCCTTGCTGGCGCCGATGATCTCGCCGGGGGCGCCCTTGCCTTCGGCCAGGGTGGCGGCCAGTACTTTCAAGGCCTCGCCATTGAGCGTGCTGTGGCAGATCGGCCACGGGTTGAAGGCACGCACCAGACGCTCCAGCTCAACGGCCGGGCGGCTCCAGTCGATGCGGGCTTCATCCTTGTTCAATTTGTGGGCGTAGGTGGCGAGGCTGTCGTCCTGCACTTCACCTTGCAGAGTGCCGGCAGCCAGGCCGGCGATGGCCTGGACGACAGCCGGCGGGCCCATTTCGGCGAGGCGATCATGCAGGCTGCCGCCGGTGTCTTGCCCGGTGATCGGAGTGGTGACTTTCAGCAGCATCGGCCCGGTGTCCAGGCCTGCTTCCATGCGCATCACGGTCACCCCGCTTTGCGCATCACCGGCTTCGACGGCACGCTGGATCGGTGCCGCGCCACGCCAGCGAGGCAGCAGCGAGGCGTGACTGTTGATGCAGCCCAGGCGCGGGATATCCAGCACAGCCTGGGGCAGGATCAAGCCGTAGGCCACCACCACCAGCAGGTCTGGCTTCAGCGCAGCCAGTTCGGCCTGGGCATCGGCGTTGCGCAGGGTCGGCGGCTGCAGCACCACAATGTTGTTTTCCAGTGCCAGCTGCTTGACCGGGCTGGGCATCAGTTTTTGCCCACGACCGGCCGGGCGATCGGGCTGGGTGTAGACCGCCACGATTTCATAAGGGCTGGCGAGCAGGGCCTTGAGGTGTTCGGCGGCGAATTCGGGGGTGCCGGCAAAAACGATGCGCAGTGGCTCGGTCATGGGAAACGTCTCACAAAAGAAAAAGGCTTGCCGGAGCAAGCCTTTGAAAGAAGGGAATCAAGCTTGCTGGCGATGCTTCTTTTCCAGCTTCTTCTTGATCCGGTCGCGTTTAAGCGTGGACAGGTAATCGACAAACAGCTTGCCGTTGAGGTGGTCGCACTCGTGTTGGATGCACACCGCCAGCAGGCCTTCGGCAATCATCTCGAACGGCTTGCCGTCACGGTCCAGGGCCTTGATCTTGACGCGCTGGGGACGGTCGACGTTCTCGTAGAAGTCGGGCACCGACAGGCAGCCTTCCTGGTACTGGCCCATCTCGTCGGTCAGGGTTTCGAACTCAGGGTTGATAAACACCAGGGGCTCGCTGCGGTCTTCGGACAGGTCCATGACCACGACGCGCTGATGCACGTCGACCTGGGTCGCGGCGAGGCCGATACCCGGGGCTTCATACATTGTTTCAAACATGTCATCGACCAACTGACGAACCTTGGCGTCCACTACGGCCACTGGCTTGGCGATGGTGCGCAGGCGTGAGTCCGGAAATTCGAGGATGTTCAAAATAGCCATAAGCGTAATTGCTGCACATGTGAGGTAAAGGCAAGTCGGCGCCGGGGATGGACCCTTGATGTGCCGGGATAAGTGCCGTGGGAAAACGTCCGAAAGCCGCGAAGGCCAAGGCGTTTCACGCGAATGCACATAATAAAGGAGATTCACCCCATGAGGAAATCGCTACTCGTCTTGCTGCTGTGGGCCCAGGCCGTTATCGCCCAGGTTCCCGAGAGCTATCCACAGGCCGGCCAACCGTTGCCGCTTCATACGCAGCAGGCCATCCAGCGCTTTTTACTGCACAACCGCATTCTCGATACCCCCCAGGAACTGGAGCACGCTCCCTATATTGTTGCAGCAGATGCCGGACGAGTATTGGGCGCCGATGGCGAGCGTATTTATGCGCGAGGTGCCCTGGACCCTGCAGTCGAAAGCTACGGGATCTTCCGTCGCGGCAAGGCCTATACCGACCCGCAAAGCCAGGAATTGCTGGGTATCAACGTCGACGACATTGGCACCGCACGTTTTGTGACGGTGGGCGATGTCAGCACGTTGGGTGTGCGGCGCGTCACCCAGGAAGTGCGGCCCGGCGACCGATTGCTCAGCCAGCAAGCGCCCACCGACCTGGCCAGCCTGGTGATTCAGATGCCTGCTCGCGCCACTGCCGGGCACATCATCGACGTGCCACGGGGCGTGACGCAGATCGGCGTGCTGGACGCGGTGACGCTGAACAAGGGCCGTCGTGACGGCCTGACGGAAGGCCATTTGCTGGCCGTGGTGAAAACCGGGGAAACCGTTCGGGACCGAGTGACCGGTGCTCCGGTGAAGATGCCCGACGAGCCGGCCGGGACGCTAATGGTGTTCCGCACCTACGAAAAGCTCAGCTATGGCCTGGTGCTCAGCGCGTCGCGATCGCTGGCGGTAATGGACCGTTTTGAGGCGCCTGATCAAAGACAATAATTAGGTTGCTAAATAAGTTACCAACAGAGTTATCCACAGCTTGTTCCGATCAAGGACGATCAAATGTTACCGACGAATGACCGTGAAATTTCCCCGGCAGAACTGGAAGCCCGACTACGCTTGCACAGGCTGCCGGAACTGGGGCCCAAGGGCTTTAAAAAACTTATCGAGGCCTTTGGTTCTGCGTCAAAAGCCATCAGCGCACCGGCCAGTGCCTGGCGCTCCCTGGGGCTCAAGGTGGCCAGCGCCGATGCCCGGCGTTGCGAGGAAGTACGTGATGGTGCCAGTGCGGCATTGGCCTGGTTGGAGCGTCCGGCCCAGCATTTGCTGATGTGGGACCAACCCGACTACCCGGCATTGCTTGCAGAATTGGATGACGCACCCCCGCTATTATTCGTCGCCGGCAACCCGGCGATTCTGGAGAAACCGCAGCTGGCGATGGTCGGCAGCCGTCGCGCCTCCAGGCCAGGAATGGATACCGCCGCCGCGTTTTCCCGCAGCCTGGCGAGTGCCGGTTTTGTCATCACCAGTGGCCTTGCCCTGGGTATCGACGGTGCTGCTCACCAGGCGGCTTTGGATGTTGGTGGACATACAATCGGCGTGCTGGGCACCGGGCTCGAAAATTTTTATCCACAGCGCCATCGACGCTTGGCCGAGGCGATGATTGCCCAAGGCAGCGCCGTGGTTTCCGAGTTTCCGTTGGACGCCGCGCCCCAGGCCGGCAACTTCCCGCGCCGCAACCGTATTATCAGTGGCCTGTCGCTTGGGGTATTGGTGGTGGAGGCCAGCATGGCCAGCGGTTCGCTGATCACCGCGCGGCTGGCGGCGGAGCAAGGGCGCGAGGTATACGCTATCCCCGGCTCCATCCATCACCCCGGGGCCAAAGGCTGCCATCAACTGATCCGCGATGGCGCGGTGCTGGTGGAAACCATCGAGCACATTCTCGAAAACCTGCGTGGCTGGCAGGCCCTCTCCCGCCCGGCGCCGATTGCGGTCAATCATCCACTGGTGGCGCTGTTGCACGCGGCGCCCCACACCAGTGAAGCCCTGGCGATTGCCAGTGGCAGGGCCTTGTCCGAGGTGCTGGCCAGCCTGACGGAGCTGGAACTGGAAGGCCGGGTGATCTGCGAAAGCGGGCGCTGGCTTGCGCGCGGCTAGGTTTTGTAACGAAGATCGGTAAACTGCGCAGAGCTTTAGTCCGGAGAGTGAGTAATGGTCAACAGGTGGCGTGTGCGAGAAGCCGCACGAGAAATTCGCGCAGGCGCAGTGATTGCCTATCCAACCGAGGCGGTCTGGGGCCTGGGCTGTGACCCTTGGAACGAAGAAGCGGTGGATCGGTTGCTGGCGATCAAGGGCCGGTCTGTGGATAAGGGGTTGATCCTGATTGCCGATAATATCCGTCAGTTCGATTTTCTCTTCGAAGACTTTCCCGATGAGTGGATGGACCGCATGGCCAGTACCTGGCCTGGCCCGAATACGTGGCTGGTGCCCCATCAGGACTTGCTGCCCGAGTGGATTACCGGGGTGCATGACACGGTGGCGTTGCGGGTGACTGATCATCCGCAAGTGCGGGATCTGTGCTCGCTCGTCGGGCCACTGATTTCCACCTCGGCCAACCCGCAGGGCCGCCCGGCGGCGCGCACGCGGATTCGTGTGGAGCAGTACTTCCGCGGGCAGGTGGATCTGGTATTGGGGGGGAATCTGGGTGGGCGCAAGAACCCGAGTCTGATTCGGGATCTGGCGACGGGTGAGGTTGTGCGGCCGTCTTAAGACCGAGTCGCGGCCATCGCGGGCAAGCCCGGCTCCCACACTGATCTGCAGCGAACACAAAATTTATGTTCACCGCAGAACCAGTGGGAGCCGGGCTTGCCCGCGATGAGGCCCTTACAGGCCCCAGAGACCTAGAGCCCTAAGGCAACAGAATGGTCGACCCAGTCGTGCGGCGCGCCGACAACTCTGCCTGAGCCTTCGCCGCATCCCCCAGCGAAAACCGCTGATTAATATCAATCTGCAACTTGCCACTGATGATCATCGAAAACAGATCATCCGCCATCGCCTGCAGGTTTTCCGGGTTGTTGGCATAGGTCGCCAATGTCGGCCGGGTCACATACAGCGAGCCCTTGGCCGCCAGAATCCCCAGGTTGACCCCATCCACCGCCCCCGAAGCATTACCGAAACTCACCACCAATCCGCGTGGCGCAACGCTGTCCAGCGAGGTGAGCCAGGTGTCCTTGCCTACGCCGTCGTACACCACTGGGCACTTCTTGCCGTCAGTCAATTCCAGCACGCGTTGTGCGACATTTTCCTTGCTGTAGTCGATGGTTTCCCAGGCGCCGAGGGATTTGGCCAGCGCCGCTTTTTCCGGCGAACTCACGGTACCGATCAGCTTCACGCCCAAGGCCTTGGCCCATTGGCAAGCCAGGGAGCCGACGCCACCGGCAGCGGCGTGGAACAGAATGGTTTCGCCGCCCTTCAACTCATAGGTCTGGCGCAACAGGTACTGCACCGTCAGGCCCTTGAGCATCGCGCCGGCGGCCTGTTCGAAGCTGATGTCGTCCGGCAGGTGCACCAGGTTGGCAGCCGGCAACACATGCAATTCGCTGTAGGCGCCCAGCGGGCCGCTGCCGTAGGCCACGCGATCGCCGACCTTGAATTGAGTGACTTCGCTGCCCACCGCATCAACCACGCCAGCACCTTCTGCGCCCAGGCCCGACGGCAAGGCCGGTGGTGCATACAGGCCGCTGCGGAAATAGGTGTCGATGAAGTTCAGGCCAATGGCCTTGTTCTGCACGCGAACCTGCTGCGGGCCGGGTTCGGCCGGGGTGTAGTCCACATACTCAAGCACTTCGGGGCCGCCATGGGCACGGAACTGGATACGTTTGGCCATCTGCACTCTCCTTAAGTCATTTCGCGTAGCCCCCTATCGGACTCCTAAGCTTGATCTTCGTCAACTGTGGCAGCAGTGGGTGCAGTGGTATCCTGTGCGCCCATTTGCCGCCGATGCCCAATGGCCTCGTGTAGCGTTGCCCGATTCAAGGTGATGTCATGACTACCCGCACCGAGGCTGTCAAAGCCTACCTGCTTGACCTGCAAGACCGCATTTGCAGCGCCCTGGAAACCTTCGAGACGGACACTCGCTTCATCGAAGACGCCTGGACCCGGCCTGCCGGCGGCGGCGGTCGCACCCGTGTGATCGAAAACGGTTCGGTAATCGAGAAAGGCGGCGTTAACTTTTCCCACGTGTTTGGCAGCGGCCTCCCACCGTCCGCCAGTGCCCATCGCCCGGAATTGGCCGGTCGCGGTTTTGAGGCCCTCGGCGTGTCGCTGGTGATCCACCCGCACAACCCGCATGTGCCGACTTCCCACGCCAACGTGCGCTTTTTCATCGCTGAAAAAGAAGGCGAAGAGCCGGTGTGGTGGTTCGGTGGCGGCTTCGACCTGACGCCCTACTACGGCAACGAAGAAGACTGCATCCACTGGCACCGCGTCGCCGAACAGGCCTGCGCGCCGTTTGGCCCGGACGTTTATTCGCGCTACAAGGCCTGGTGCGACACCTACTTCCACATCAAGCACCGCAACGAACCGCGTGGCATCGGCGGTTTGTTCTTCGATGATTTGAACGAGTGGGACTTCGACACCAGCTTCGCCTTCATGCGCGCCATCGGCGACGCCTACATCGACGCCTACCTGCCGATCGTCCAGCGCCGCAAGGCCATGGCCTATACCGAGCAGCAGCGCGAATTCCAGGAATTCCGCCGTGGCCGCTACGTCGAGTTCAACCTGGTCTACGACCGTGGCACTTTGTTTGGCCTGCAATCGGGCGGGCGTACCGAGTCGATCCTGATGTCGCTGCCACCACAAGTGCGCTGGAGCTATGACTGGAAAGCCGCCCCCGACAGCGAAGAAGCGCGCCTAACCGACTACTTCCTGCAAGACCGCGACTGGCTGGGTATGCTGCCCAAGGCGGCGGTCTGATGGATCGTTATGTCGTCTTCGGCAACCCCATCGGCCACAGCAAGTCGCCGCTGATTCACCGTCTGTTCGCCGAACAGACCGGCGAGCAACTGGACTACAGCACCTTGCTCGCGCCGTTGGAGGATTTCACCGGCTGTGCAAAAGCATTTTTCGCACAAGGCCGTGGCGCCAACGTCACCGTACCGTTCAAGGAAGAGGCCTATCGCCTGGCCAATACCCTGACCGAACGCGCCCAACGTGCCGGCGCGGTGAATACCCTGAGCAAACTCGCCGATGGCAGCTTGTTGGGAGACAACACCGACGGCGCCGGCCTGGTGCGGGATTTGACGGTGAATGCCGGGTTCAGCCTGCAAGGCAAACGCATCCTGCTGCTGGGCGCCGGTGGTGCGGTGCGCGGCGCGTTGGAGCCATTGCTGGCTGAGCAGCCGGCTTCGCTGATCATTGCCAATCGCACCGTGGAAAAAGCCGAATTGCTCGCCGAGCTGTTCGACGATCTCGGCCCGGTGTCCGCCAGCGGTTTCGACTGGCTGCGTGAACCGGTGGACCTGATCATCAATGCCACGTCCGCCAGCCTGTCAGGCGATGTACCGCCAATTGCCGGCAGCCTGATCGAACCCGGAAAGACTTTTTGCTACGACATGATGTACGGCAAAGAGCCTACGGCTTTCTGCCGCTGGGCCAGTGAGCAGGGCGCGGCGGTGGCAATGGATGGCCTGGGGATGCTGGTGGAACAGGCCGCGGAAGCGTTCTTCCTGTGGCGCGGTGTGCGACCGGACTCCGCGCCGGTATTAGCTGAGCTGCGCAGGCAGCTGGCCTGACGCAAATCCAAATGTGGGAGCTGGCTTGCCTGCGATAGCGGTGGGTCAGCTACACACTTGGCACTGATACACCGCTATCGCAGGCAAGCCAGCTCCCACATTTTCAACCGCGTTCAGTCTTCGAAATGGATGGGGCATTGGTCGGCCCCCTCCAGTTTCTTCAACTCTTCCACCACCTGCGGCCGGGCCTTGCGCAACGCCAGGCTACGCCCCAATCCATTCAATCGGCGCGCTTCCTGGTGCAGCATCTCCACCCCGGAATAGTCGATGAAGTTGATCTGCTGCGCCTCGATCACCACCCGCTGGCCGTGCAGGCTTTGCAGCCGCACCTGCAGGTAATGGCTGGCGCCGAAAAAGATCGACCCGCCGACCCGCAGCACATCGTCCTCTCCGTCACGCCATTGCTGGACCCGCGGCTGTGAGGTGCGCTTGAGGTAGAAAAACAGCGACGCCAGCACCCCGGCGTAAATGGCCGTTTGCAACTCCAGCAACAGCGTGGCGATGCAGGTCAGGCTCATCACCACGAACTCTGCGCGGCTGACCCGGAACAGCGCCCGAATACCACGATGGTCGACCAACCCCCAGCAAATCAGCAGGATGCTGGCGGCCATGCTCGGGATCGGGATATGCGCGATCAATGCCGCACCGAACAGCGCGAACAACGCCACCCACAATGCGGAAAACACCCCCGCCAGCGGCGAACAGGCGCCTGCCTCATAACTCAGGCCCGACCGTGTGAAGGAACCCGCCGACAAGTACCCGGAGAAAAATCCGCCGACGATGTTGGATAAACCCTGGGCGCGCACTTCCTGATTTGCATCGAGCAATTGTTGGGAGCGGGCCGACAGTGAGCGCGCAATCGACAGGCTGGTCACCAGCCCCAGCATGCCCACCGCCACGGCACTCGGCAGCAGGCGCAGGACCATGTCCAGGTCCATCGGCAGCGGGCTGAACGGTGGCAGCTTGCCGACAAATGAACTGACCCGCGCCACCTCCCCGAACATCGCCGGCCACAGCCACGGGATGAGGCTGCCCAGGGCCAGCGCGATCAACAGGGTTGGCCAGCGCGGTACCCAGAGTTTCAGCAGCACCCCCACCAGCAAGGTGCCGAGCCCGAGCACCAGTGAAGGACGATTCCACTCCCCGGCATGGTTGATCAGCGCCAGCAGACTGTTGATCGCCGTGGCCTGGCTGGGCAGGTCCAGCCCCAGCAGGTTGGGCAGTTGGCCCAGGGCGATCACCACCGCAGCGCCGAGGGTGAAGCCGAGCACCACTGAATGCGAGACGAAATTCACCAGGGCGCCGAAGCGCAGCATGCCCAACAGCCATTGGAAGACGCCGGCCAGGAATGTCAGCAACAGGATGAGTGTGATGTAGTCCTGGGAGCCGGGCACGGCCAACGGGCTGACGCTGGCGTACAGCACGATAGAGATGGCTGCCGTGGGGCCGCAGATCAGGTGCCAGGAAGAACCCCACAAGCAGGCGATCAATACCGGGATGATCGCGGCGTACAGACCATACTCCGGTGGGAGACCGGCGATCAGCGCGTAGGCAATGGACTGGGGTAATGCCAGGACTGCACCGCTCAGGCCAACGATTGCATCTCGCCCGACGCTGGCGCGGGTTTGGCGCGGGAGCCAGCTGAGGAAGGGAAAGAGTGTATGGCGGTTGGGCCAGGGCATTGAGGGCTCGGATTGATAGATTTGGATCAGGGTATCAGGACAAACGCCGCACTGTGGGAGTCCGCTTACTGTGGGAGCCGGGCTTGCCCGCGATCCAGGCGCCGCGGTCTCACAGAGACACCGCGGTGATGCCATCGCAGGCAAGCCAGCTCCCACATGAAGCGTTAGAGTTTGGCTTTTACGGCGGCCAGTGCATCCTGGCCGTCCACGGTTTTAACCCCGTCCAGCCACTTGTCCAGCACCGCCGGGTTCGCCTTGATCCACGCCTTCGCCGCGTCCGCATTACTGAGCTTCTTGTTCACCACCTCAGCCATGATGGCGTTCTCCATCTCCTGGGTGAAACTCAGGTTGGTCAGCAATTTCCCCACATTCGGGCACGCCTGTGCATAGCCCTTGCGGGTCAACGTATACACGCTGCCGGTGTCACCAAAGTACTTCTCCCCACCCTTGAGGTAATGCATCTTCAACTGCACGTTCATCGGGTGCGGCGTCCAGCCGAGGAAGGTCACGAACTTCTGCTTTTTCACCGCCCGGGACACTTCGGCCAGCATCGCCTGTTCACTGGACTCGATCAGCTTCCACTGGCCCAGGTCAAAGTCGTTCTTCTTGATGATTTCCTGCAACGAGAGATTCGCCGGCGCACCCGAACCGATGCCGTAGATCTTCTTGTCGAACTTGTCGGCAAACTTGTTCAGGTCGGCAAAGTCATGCACCCCGGCGTCCCAGACATAGTCCGGCACGGCCAGGGTGAACTCGGTGCCGTCGAGGTTCTTCGCCAGTTGCACCACATCGCCATTGGCCACGAACTTGTCGTAGAAGCCCTGCTGCGCCGGCATCCAGTTACCCAGGAACACATCCACCTGGCCGTCCTTGAGCCCGCCAAAGGTGATCGGCACCGCAAGGGTGTCGACCTTGGCCTTGTAGCCCATGCCGTTCAACAGGAAACCGGTAATGGCATTGGTGGCGGCGATATCGCTCCAGCCCGGATCGGCCATCTTCACGGTGTCGCAGCTGGTGTCCGCGTAGGCGCCTGCACTGCTCAATGCCAGCAGCGCAACGCTCAACACGGTGGATAACTTTTGCATGGCCTTCCCCTCAGTTTTATTGGTTTTGGCAGGGTTGTGGAAAACGTGCCTTGCGCTCCAGATCGTCGAGGTCGATGTGGTTGCGCATGTATTGCTGACTGGCGTCTACCAGTGGCTGGTGGTCCCAGCTCTTCAGCTTGCCCTGGGTCAGCGCCTCGAACACCAGGCGGCGACGGCGTTGGCTGGCGAGCACCTGCTGGTGGATCGCAGGGATGTCCCATTTGGCCCGCGCTTCATGCAAAAACGCCTCGAACAGTGGCCGGTGTTCCGGTGACTGGCTGAGGTCCTCCCGCTCGTGCGGGTCGTTGTGCACATCGAACAATAGGCAAGGATCGTCCTCGCTGTAGATGAACTTGTAGGCGCCACGGCGAATCATCATCAGCGGGCTGATGGTGCCCTCGGCCATGTACTCACCGAACACTTCGTCGTGCCCGCCCTGCCCTTGCAGGTGAGACACCAGCGAGCGGCCGTCCAGCACCAGCCTCGGGTCCAGCGCGCCGCCGGCGAGTTCCACCAGGGTAGGCAGCAGGTCGGCGGTGGACACGGCGGCGGTCACCCGGCCGGCGGCAAACTGCCCCGGCGCGCTGATCAGCAGCGGCACCCGGGCGGCCATTTCAAACCAGTGCATTTTGTACCAGAGCCCGCGTTCGCCGAGCATGTCGCCGTGGTCACCGGAGAAGATGATGATGGTGTCGTCGGCCAGGCCCGTGTCTTCCAGGGTTTGCAGGAGCTTGCCGACGTTACTGTCAATGTAGCTGCACGCGCCGAAGTAGGCGCGGCGCGCATCGCGGATCTTGTTCAGCGGCAGCGGCTTGTCCCACAGGTCGTACACCTTGAGCAGGCGCTGGGAGTGGGGGTCGAGGTCAGCCTGTGACGGTGTTGCAGGCAGCGGGATGTCGTTGTCGTCGTACAGGTCCCAGAACGGCTTGGGAATAGTGTACGGGTCGTGTGGGTGAGTCATCGACACGGTCAGGCAGAACGGCTGGTCGCCATCCTCGCGGATATGGTCGAACAGGTACTGCTGGGCCTTGAACACCACCTCTTCGTCGAAATCCAGCTGGTTGGTGCGCACGCACGGCCCGGCCTGCAGCACCGACGCCATGTTGTGGTACCAGGAGGGGCGCACGTCCGGCTCATCCCAGTTCACGGCCCAGCCATAGTCGGCCGGGTAGATGTCACTGGTCAGGCGTTCTTCATAGCCGTGGAGCTGGTCGGGGCCGCAAAAATGCATCTTGCCCGACAGCGCGGTGCGGTAGCCGAGGCGGCGCAGGTAGTGGGCATAGGTCGGCACGTCGGCGGGGAAATCGGCCGCGTTGTCGTAGGCGCCGATCTTGCTCGGCAACTGCCCACTCACCAGGGTAAAGCGCGATGGCGCACACAGCGGGCTGTTGCAATAGGCGGCATCGAACACCACACCCTCGGCGGCGAGACGGCTCAGGTTCGGCAGTTTGATAGGCGAAGGACCGTAGAACGGAAGCATCGGCGCGGCCATTTGATCGGCCATGATAAAAAGAATGTTCTTGCGCTTCATGGTTTCGCGGCATTCCATAGTCGATGTTTATGCGAATGAGCATGCAGGCCATGGAAATCGTGGTAAAGCCCGTGAGAAGCAATGTCTAGGATAAGCCCAGCTTATGTATGAATCCCTCGGTCACCTGTCACTCGACTTGCTGCGTGCCTTTGAATCCGCAGCGCGCCAACGCAGCTTTACGGCAGCGGCGATGGAGTTGGGCACCACTCAGCCGGCCATCAGCCAGCAGATCAAGCGCCTGGAAGAACAGCTGAAGGTGCGCCTGTTTGATCGCATCTACCGTGGCATCGAGCTGACCGACGCGGGCGCCTTGTTATTCGAGCAGGTACAGGCCGGTTTGCAGAGCATCAACCAGGGCCTGAGCGCGATTGCCGAGCAGGACCAGCATGAAGTCCTGCAGGTGGCGACCGACTTTGCCTTCGCCGCGTATTGGCTGATGCCACGCCTGCATCGTTTCCATGAAGCCAACCCGCAGGTGGACGTGAGCCTGGTCACCAGCGAGCGTAACCACGCCACGTTGCGCAGCGATATCGATGTAGCGGTGCTGTTCGGTGACGGCCGCTTCAAACAGGGCGACAGCCTGTGGCTGTTCAACGAGGAAGTGTTCCCGGTGTGCAGCCCGCAGCTACTCCAGGACCGCACCGCGCCGCTGCCGGTGCAGAGCCTGCTGGAGTTTCCGTTATTGCACCTGCGCCAGCAAAACAACAACCAGTGGTTCGACTGGAGCGGCGTGTTCCGTGAGTTGGGCATCACCACGGCGCCCACCCCGGGCCAACTGCGTTTCGACAATTACACGCTGTTGATCCAGGCCGCGATCGCGGGCCAGGGCGTGGCCATCGGCTGGCGTCACCTTGTGGATAACCTGCTGGAGCAAAAATGGCTGTGCCGGCCGATTGGCGACACGGTGATCTCGCGCTTCGGCTATTACGTGGTGCTGCCCCAGCGCAAACGCCGCAGCCAGTTGATTGAGCGTTTCGTCGACTGGCTGATGACCGAACAGGCCAGCAGCGCACAATCGCTGACCGGTCTGGCCCTGCCGTCCATTGCGGTCTAGGATTTGCCGATCAATGAGTCCGGAGCCTGTCATGCAACGTATCAAGGGCTACCACGCCCATATCTATTTCGACGCCAACACCATCGACCAGGCGCGCAAACTCTGCGAAGACGCCGCGCAATTGTTTCCGCTGCGCATGGGCCGCGTGCATGAACGCCCGGTGGGCCCGCACCCGGACTGGAGCTGCCAGTTGGCGTTCGAGCCTGAATACATCGGCGTCGTATTGCCGTGGCTGGCCCTCAACCGCAACGGCCTGGTGGTGTTCCTGCACCCGACCACCGGTGATGACCTCAAGGACCACACCGAACACGCGATCTGGATGGGGGCGATGCGCACGCTGGATCTGTCAATATTTTAAGTCTTTAATTTCCCTATATATGGGACTGATATTTATATATTGAGACTTTGCCGGTCTTGGGTTTATATTCGCCTCATCCGCTCAGAACACTCAGGTGAAGCGATGCAGGCGCAATTGATCGCGCTCGATTGGGGAACCAGTTCCCTTCGTGCTTACAAGCTCGGCCCGGCAGGCGTCGTGATCGAACGGCGCACCTTGGCGTCGGGGATCATGCACCTGCCCACTGAAGCCCGGGAAATAGCCGGTGTTCGCTGCAGCAACGGGTTCGAGCTGGCATTCGACGCAGCCTGCGGTGACTGGCTCGACACCCAGCCCGACCTTCCCGTTATCGCTTGCGGCATGGTCGGCAGCGCCCAGGGCTGGAGCGAAGCGGCTTACCGCGACACCCCTGCCGACGTTTCTACCCTCGGCCAGGCGCTGCATGTGGTGCGCAGCCTGCGGGGCGCAGCGGTGCACATCGTGCCCGGCGTGATTCAACGCGGCGCGTTGCCCAATGTGATGCGCGGTGAAGAAACCCAGGTGCTCGGCGTGCTGCAAAGCCTGTCTGCCCATACCGGGCGCGACGTATTGATCGGCCTGCCGGGCAGCCATTCCAAGTGGGTGGAGGTGGTGGAAGGCTGCATCACTCACTTCGATACTTTCATGACCGGCGAGTTGTTCGCCGTGCTCAGTCAACACAGCATTCTGGGGCGCACCCAGCGCCCTTCCGAACAGTTCCAGGTGGCCGCTTTTGATCGCGGTGTTCAGGTTGCGCTGTCGGCAGACGGCCAAACGGGCCTGTTGTCGAACTTGTTCAGCGCACGCTCCCTGGGATTGACCGGCGAGCTGGCGCCTGACGAGCAACCGGACTATCTGTCCGGGCTGTTGATCGGCCACGAACTGACCGGCCTGCGCACTCGCAAGCCCAGCCAGCAGCGCGACATCGTCCTGGTCGGCACACCCCAACTCTGCACCCGCTACCAGCGTGCACTCCAACTCTGTGGCTTCCCCCGCGTGACCCTGGCACAGGAGGCTACCGAGCGTGGTCTTTGGCAGCTGGCCATGGCGGCGGGGCTGCTGCCTGCAACCTGACGAGAGGCTCGACATGCTCAAGCAAGCACTGACACACAACGGTTTGATCGCGATCCTGCGCGGCCTGCGACCGGAGGAGGCGCTGGCAATCGGCGAGGTGTTGTACCAGGCGGGCTTCAGGGTGATCGAAGTGCCGCTCAATTCACCGGACCCTTATTCCAGCATCCGCATCCTGCGGGACAGCCTGCCCGCCGATTGCCTGATCGGCGCCGGCACCGTGCTGACCCCGGAACAGGTCGATCAAGTCAAAGCCGCCGGCGGCCAGGTGATCGTCATGCCCCATAGCGATGCCAAGGTGCTGCGAGCCGCCAAGGCCGCGGGCCTGTATCTGTCGCCGGGTGTGGCCACGCCCACCGAAGCGTTTGCCGCGCTGGCCGAAGGCGCCGACGTGCTGAAGCTGTTCCCGGCCGAGCAAATGGGCCCGGCGGTGGTCAAGGCCTGGCTCGCAGTACTGCCCGCCGGCACCGTGCTGCTGCCGGTGGGCGGCATCACCCCGGACAACATGCAGGTATTTTTCGACGCGGGCGTCAAAGGCTTCGGCCTGGGCTCCGGGTTATTCAAGCCGGGTATGAGCGTCGCCCAAGTGGCGAGCAACGCCCAGGCCTACGTCGCGGCCTGGCATGCCTTGGGCTGATCAGCGTTCTCCATCTACAAGAGAGATAAGAAGATGAAAATCACCAAACTGACCACCTTCATCGTCCCGCCGCGCTGGTGCTTCCTCAAGGTTGAAACCGACCAGGGCGTGACCGGTTGGGGCGAGCCCGTTGTCGAGGGCCGCGCCCATACCGTGGCTGCCGCCGTCGAAGAATTGTCCGACTACTTGATCGGCAAGGACCCACGCAATATCGAGGACATCTGGACCGTGCTCTATCGCGGCGGTTTCTACCGTGGCGGCGCGATCCATATGAGCGCCCTCGCCGGTATCGACCAGGCGCTGTGGGACATCAAGGGCAAGGCCCTCGGCGTGTCGGTCAGCGACCTGCTGGGTGGCCAGGTGCGCGACAAGATCCGCGTGTATTCGTGGATCGGTGGCGACCGCCCGGCCGACACTGCCCGCGCCGCCAAGGAAGCCGTGGCCCGTGGTTTTACCGCGGTGAAAATGAACGGCACCGAAGAGCTGCAATTTCTCGACAGCTTCGAAAAAGTCGACCAGGCCCTGGCCAACGTCGCCGCCGTGCGGGATGCGGTCGGTCCGAACGTCGGCATCGGCGTCGACTTCCATGGCCGGGTGCACAAACCCATGGCCAAGGTGCTGATGAAGGAACTCGACCCCTACAAACTGATGTTTATCGAAGAGCCGGTGCTCAGCGAAAACTACGAAGCGCTCAAAGAGCTGGCGCCGCTCACCAGCACCCCGATTGCCCTCGGCGAGCGCCTGTTCTCGCGCTGGGACTTCAAGCGCGTGCTCAGCGAAGGCTACGTCGACATCATCCAGCCGGATGCTTCCCACGCCGGCGGTATCACCGAAACCCGCAAGATTGCCAACATGGCCGAAGCCTACGACGTGGCCCTTGCCCTGCACTGCCCGCTCGGCCCGATTGCCCTGGCAGCGTGCCTGCAGCTGGATGCGGTTTGCTACAACGCGTTCATCCAGGAACAGAGCCTGGGCATTCACTACAACGAGAGCAATGACCTGCTGGATTACGTGCGCGATCCGGGTGTTTTCGACTACGACCAGGGCTTTGTGAAAATCCCCAACGGGCCAGGCCTGGGCATCGAGATCAACGAGGAATACGTGATCGAACGCGCGGCCATCGGGCATCGCTGGCGCAATCCGATCTGGCGGCATGCCGACGGCAGCTTCGCGGAGTGGTAAACACCGCGAATTTGAGATGAAAACCCGATCAATGTGGGAGCGGGCTTGCTCGCGAAGGCGGAGTGTCAGTCAACACCTCCGCTGCTGGTAGACCGCTTTCGCGAGCAAGCCCGCTCCCACATTTGATTCGGTTTCGTCAGTAAGACCTGTCCTCAATAACCATAAGAAGAGGCAACCCCCATGCAATCCGAGTCCTTCACCGGGCAGGCTTCTTTAGTCACGCCCAGCCGAAAGCGTTTCTTCATCATGGTGCTGCTGTTCATCACCGTGGTGATCAACTACCTGGACCGCAGCAACCTGTCGATTGCCGCTCCGGCCCTGACCAGCGAGCTGGGGATCGACCCGGTGCATGTCGGGTTGATCTTCTCCGCGTTCGGCTGGACCTACGCGGCCATGCAGATTCCCGGCGGCTGGCTGGTGGACCGGGTGCCGCCGCGCATTCTCTACAGCGTCGCCCTGCTGCTGTGGTCGGTGGCCACGGTGATGCTCGGTTTCGCCGCCAGCTTCATCGCGCTGTTCGTATTGCGCATGGCGGTGGGCGCCCTGGAGGCCCCGGCCTACCCGATCAACAGCCGCGTGGTCACCACTTGGTTCCCCGAGCGTGAACGGGCGACGGCGATCGGCGTTTATACCTCCGGGCAATTTGTCGGGCTGGCGTTTCTCACGCCGGTGTTGGCCTGGCTGCAACACACCTTTGGCTGGCACATGGTGTTTGTCGCCACCGGTGGCGTGGGCATTGTGTGGGCGTTGATCTGGTACGCGGTGTACCGCGAGCCACGGGATTTCAAAGGTGCCAATGCGGCGGAAATCGAGCTGATCCGCGAAGGTGGCGGGTTGGTGGACATCCAGGCGCAGGCGGCCAAGGCGCCATTCAGTTGGGTCGACCTCGGCATCGTGCTGAGCAAGCGCAAGCTGTGGGGGATCTACCTGGGGCAGTTCTGCCTGAATTCCACGTTGTGGTTTTTCCTGACGTGGTTTCCCACCTACCTGGTGAAATATCGCGGCATGGACTTCATCAAGTCCGGCCTGCTGGCGTCGCTGCCGTTTCTGGCGGCGTTTGTCGGGGTGCTGTGTTCGGGGCTGTTTTCCGATTGGCTGATTCGCCGGGGAGCGTCCGTGGGGTTTGCGCGCAAGTTGCCGATCATTGGCGGGCTGTTGATTTCCACGGCGATCATCGGCGCCAACTTTGTTGATTCCACGGCGTGGGTGATTGCGTTTCTGGCGGTGGCGTTTTTCGGCAATGGCCTGGCGTCGATCACCTGGTCGCTGGTGTCGACCCTGGCGCCGGCAAGGCTGCTGGGGCTGACCGGAGGGGTGTTCAACTTCATCGGCAATCTGTCGGCGATTACCACGCCGATCGTGATTGGCTTTCTGGCGACAGGGGATTCGTTTGCACCGGCGATTACGTACATTGCGGTGCTGGCGTTGTTGGGTGCGTTGTCCTACATCTTGCTGGTCGGCAAGGTCGAGCGTATCGAGATTTAGGCGACTGCTGCGGCGAGAGAGCTGGTGTGGCGAGGGAGCTTGCTCCCGCTGGAGTGCGCAGCGCTCCCAGGATTTTGGGGCCTCTGCGCAGCCCAGCGGGAGCAAGCTCCCTCGCCACACCAGCTCCCCGGCCACACCAGCTTCCCAGCCACACCAGCTCCCTAGCCACAGCAAGCTCCCTCACCACAAAAGCAGTGCGGCTCTAGTACAGCGCGCCATCCAGAATCTGATAGACGATGCTGGTGCCAACGGCGATCAATACGATGTCCCCACCCGAGCGGCGCCATTCATAACCAGGGTATTGCGGCAGATGGCCCAGCGCCCGTGGGTCCAGACGCTCACCATAGTAGTTTGGCGGCAGGCGCTGGCCGCGCACCAGGTGGATGCCGGGAGGCGGTGGTGCGCCACGGCGGAAGTCGCCATGGTTGTCGCGGATGACCTGTCTCACAGGACCAAAGTCCTGAGGCGGCCCGCCACGGTGGTTGTCCTGCGGCCCGCGATGGTCATCGCCACGTTGATCGTGCTGGCCCTGTGGGCCACCACGGTCAGGTCCGCCACCCTGATCATAGGGCGCAGCTTGGACCAGGGCGCTGGCGCCAAGCACCAGCACGCCTACACCTGCAATCAAACGTTTGGGGATTTTCATGGGGCTGTTTCCTCAGTACTGCACGAACAAAAAAGGGATCTCGAACCACGTTCGAAATCCCTTGGTCTTGTTAGCTTAGGTACTGATTTGCCAGCATGATTCCTCTGTATCAGGAACTTTACCTACCGCTTACGAGCCGCTTACTTACGGGCGTTGCGTACACCTTCCGACAGCGCCGAGCACAGGGTCAATACACCGTCGATGGCCTGTTGATCATTGCTGGCGTTGGCTATGTGATCGATCAGTGCCGACCCCACCACCACACCGTCTGCCAGGCGGGCGATTGCAGCGGCCTGCTCCGGGGTGCGGATGCCGAAACCGATGCTGATCGGCAGGTCGGTATGCCGACGCAGACGGGTCACGGCCTCTTCGACGTGTTCCAGGGTCGCGGCGCCTGCGCCGGTCACACCGGCCACCGAGACGTAGTACACAAACCCTGAGCTGCCGTTGAGCACGGTCGGCAGGCGCGCGTCGTCGGTGGTCGGCGTGGTCAGGCGGATAAAGTCGATACCGGCAGCCTGGGCCGGGTCGCACAGCTCGCCGTTATGTTCCGGCGGCATGTCGACCACGATCAGGCCGTCGACGCCGGCTTCTTTCGCATCGCTGATGAAGCGTGGCACGCCGTACATGTGGATCGGGTTGAAGTAGCCCATCAGCACCAGCGGCGTGTCGCTGTTGCCCTCGCGGAACTCGCGAACCATTTGCAGGGTTTTCGTGAGGTTCTGCTTGGCGGTCAGCGCGCGGATGTTCGCCAGTTGAATGGCCGGGCCGTCAGCCATCGGGTCAGTGAACGGCATGCCCAGCTCGATCACATCGGCGCCGGCCGCCGGCAACCCTTTGAGGATCGCCAGCGAGGTGTCATAGCCCGGGTCGCCAGCGGTGACGAAGGTCACCAGGGCGGCGCGGTTTTGTTCTTTCAGTTGCGCAAAACGTGTTTGCAGGCGGCTCATTTAGTGTTTCTCCTGCTTGGACTGTTCCATGTGGTGCATCACGGTTTGCATGTCTTTGTCGCCACGGCCGGACAGGTTGACCACCATCAGGTGATCTTTCGGCAGGGTCGGTGCGCGTTTGAACACTTCGGCCAGGGCGTGGGCGCTTTCCAGTGCAGGAATAATCCCTTCCAGGCGGCAGCATTTGTGAAAGGCGTCGAGGGCTTCGTCGTCGGTCACCGAGGTGTACTGGACGCGGCCGATGTCGTGCAACCAGGCGTGTTCAGGGCCGATGCCCGGGTAGTCGAGGCCCGCGGAGATCGAGTGGGCGTCGATGATCTGGCCATCGTCGTCCTGCAGCAGGAAGGTACGGTTGCCGTGCAGTACGCCCGGTACGCCGCCGTTGAGGCTGGCGGCGTGTTTGCCGGTCTCGATACCGTAGCCGGCCGCTTCAACGCCGATGATCTCGACGCTGGTGTCATCCAGGAACGGGTGGAACAGGCCCATGGCATTGGAACCGCCGCCGATGCACGCCACCAGGCTGTCGGGCAGACGGCCTTCCTGGGCCTGCAGTTGGGTACGGGTTTCCTTGCCGATCACGGCCTGGAAGTCGCGAACCATGGCTGGATACGGGTGCGGACCGGCCACGGTGCCGATCAGGTAGAAGGTGCTGTCGACGTTGGTCACCCAGTCACGCAGGGCTTCGTTCATCGCGTCTTTCAGGGTGCCGGTGCCGGCGACTACCGGTATCACTTCAGCGCCCAGCAGCTTCATGCGAAATACGTTGGCCTGCTGGCGCTCGATGTCGGTGGTGCCCATGTAGATCACGCATTGCAGGCCGAAACGCGCGGCGACGGTGGCAGTGGCCACACCGTGCATGCCGGCGCCGGTCTCGGCGATGATGCGTTTTTTACCCATGCGCCGCGCCAGCAGGATCTGGCCGATGCAGTTGTTGATCTTGTGGGCGCCGGTGTGGTTCAGCTCTTCGCGCTTGAGGTAGATCTTGGCGCCGCCGCAGAACTCGGTCAGGCGTTCGGCGAAATACAGCGGGCTTGGGCGTCCGACGTAGTCGCGCTGGAAGTAGGCCAGTTCTTCGTTGAAGGCCGGATCGATCTTGGCCGCTTCGTATTCGCGGGCCAGGTCAAGGATCAACGGCATCAGGGTTTCCGCCACGTAGCGGCCGCCGAACGAACCAAACAGGCCATTGGCATCCGGGCCGTTGCGTAAATCGGTCTGGGTCTGAGTCATGGGACGCTCCAGGTAGAAAATGTGTGAGAGGCAATGACGGTCACTCTACCCCTGACGCTTCCACGTGAAAACCGATAAGATCGCCACAACCTGTCAGGAAAACTCACAGATGAGCCGAGACCTCCCACCGCTGAATGCCTTGCGCGCTTTTGAGGCGACTGCGCGCCTGAACAGCGTTAGCCAGGCTGCTGAGCAACTGCACGTGACCCATGGTGCGGTCAGCCGGCAGCTGAAGGTGTTGGAAGAACACCTTGGTGTAAGCCTGTTCGCCAAGGACGGGCGCGGCCTCAAACTCACAGATGCCGGCATTCGCCTGCGAGATGCGAGTTTCGAGGCGTTCGAGCGACTGAGGGACACCTGCGCCGAGCTCACGCAAAGCAGTGCCGATGCGCCGTTTGTACTCGGCTGCTCCGGCAGCCTGCTGGCGCGCTGGTTTATTCCGCGTCTGGGGCGCCTGAACGCCGAGTTGCCGGATTTGCGCCTGCATCTGTCGGCGGGTGAAGGCGATCTTGACCCGCGTCGCCCCGGCCTGGACGCGCTGCTGGTGTTCGCCGAACCCCCATGGCCGGCGGATATGCAGGTGTACGAATTGGCCAGCGAACGCATCGGCCCGGTCATGAGCCCGCGTTTTGCCCATTACGAGCGATTGCGCCAGGCGCCTCCCGAGGCGCTGCTGAATGAGGCCCTGTTGCACACTACCTCACGCCCGCAAGCCTGGCCCAGCTGGGCGCAGCACCATGGGATCGACGCTGGCGCGTTGAAGTACGGTCAGGGGTTTGAGCATTTGTATTATTTGCTGGAGGCGGCGGTGGCCGGGCTGGGGGTAGCAATTGCGCCTGAGCCGCTGGTGGCAGAGGACCTGCGAGCGGGTCGCCTGGTTGCGCCGTGGGGTTTCAGTGAAACCCCGGCGCAACTGGCGTTGTGGCTACCCAAGCGCGCCGCAGATGGGCGCGCCGGGCAACTGGCGCAGTGGCTCAAGGCTGAGCTTGCGCGCCAGGACGTTTAGTCGCCGCGTTTGCACAGCAAGTAGGCCGCCAGCAGACCCAGCGCGCCGACGGCAACACCGGCGGTAGTCCATGGATGCTCTTGCGCGTAGTCCCGTGTTGCAACACCGGTTTCGCGGATTTTGACTTTGCTTTCTTCGTAGGCATCGCTGATCAGGTGGCGGGAATGCTTGAGAGCGTTCTCGGCATTGCTTTTCAGGGCCTTCAGGGTTTTGCGCGACTCGTCAGACGCATCGTCCTTGAGGCTTTCCAAAGATTTGAGCAGGCTCGAAATCTCGGCTTCCATGCTTTCCAATGACGCTTTGCGTAAAGAGGTGTTGGCCATGTGGGCTCTCCTGGAGTGATTGAGTGGCGTGTGTTGTTTCCGACTGCGGCGGTTTCAGAAAGTGCAGTAAATCTGAACTTTCACATCGCAATAGCCGCCAGAAGCAGTACGAGAATTCACTGCTAGTCTTGATTAACGACCCCAGGAGAAAAACCTTATGAGTGATCATCACACCTACAAGAAAGTCGAACTGGTGGGCTCTTCCGCGACCAGCATCGAGGAAGCCATCAACAACGCCCTGGCTGAAGCCAGCAAGAGCATCAAGCACTTGGAGTGGTTTGAAGTGACCGAAACCCGTGGCCACATCAAGGACGGCAAGGCTGCGCATTTCCAGGTCACCCTCAAGGTGGGGTTCCGAATTGCCAGTAGTTGATTGAGCCGGTTGAACTTGCGCGCTGGCCGATTGCCATAAACTCCGCTACAACCTTTAGGCACGTCGACGTGACGAGCGGCGACGTGCTTCCTTTCGATCAACCCAAGGAAGTGACGGATGAAGAACTTTTTGTTGGCGGTAGGTTTGTTGAGCATTGCGGGCACGGCCCTGGCGGCGGGCAAGCCTTGTGAAGAGCTGAAAAGCGAGATTGCGGCGAAAATCGACGCTAAAGGCGCTTCGGGCTACTCCCTGGAAATCGTGGACAAAGGTGCTGCACCTAGTGACCACACGGTTGTCGGCAGTTGTGAAGCCGGTACCAAGGAAATCGCCTACAAGCGCGGGTGATCCCGTGTTACAGACGTAAAAAACCGACGCAAGTGCGTCGGTTTTTTTATGCCTGCGATCCCTCGCTCCGCGTGGGAATGAAGTCTGGGATGCTCTGCGTCCCGCCTCACTCCTGGATTCAGCCCTTCATGACCTGCGCCAGCAGCTCGTAGGAATGAATCCGGTCGGCATGTTCGTACAGGTCACAGGTAAAGATCAGCTCATCAGCGCCGGTCTGCTCCACCAGCACCTCCAGCTTGGCGCGGATCTTCTGCGGGCTGCCCACCATGGCCAGGCCGAGGAAACTGCCGACCGCGTCTTTTTCATGGGGCAGCCACAGGCCGTCCATGGTTTTGACCGGCGGGCGCTGCACCAGGCTTTGCCCACGCATCAGCGCGAGAATTCGCTGGTACACCGAGGTGGCCAGGTAGTCGGCTTGCTCATCGGTGTCGGCGGCCACCAGCGGGATGCCGAGCATCACATAGGGCTTGTCCAGCACGGCCGAAGGCTTGAAGTGGTTGCGATAGACGCGAATCGCTTCATGCATCAGGCGCGGTGCGAAATGTGAGGCAAAGGCGTAAGGCAAACCGCGCTCGCCTGCCAGTTGCGCACTGAACAGGCTTGAACCCAGCAGCCATACCGGGACGTTGGTGTCGGTGCCGGGTACGGCGATCACTCGCTGGTCCGGGGTGCGCGGGCCCAGGTAGGCCATCAGTTCTGCCACGTCTTCCGGGAAATCATCGGCGCTGCCGGAGCGTTCACGGCGCAGCGCGCGGGCGGTCATCTGGTCGGAACCCGGTGCGCGGCCAAGGCCCAGGTCGATGCGGCCCGGGTACAGGCTTTCCAGGGTGCCGAACTGCTCGGCGATCACCAACGGTGCGTGGTTGGGCAGCATCACGCCACCGGAACCGACACGGATCGTCGAGGTGCCGCCGGCCAGGTAACCCAGCAATACCGAGGTCGCCGAGCTGGCGATGCCGTCCATATTGTGGTGTTCGGCGACCCAGAAACGGTTGTAGCCGAATTTTTCCACGTGCTGGGCCAGGTCCAGGGAATTGCGCAGCGACTGCGCCGGGCTGCCGTTGGCACGCACGGGCACGAGGTCGAGGGTCGAGAACTTTACGTCGGACAGCGATTTCATAAGCCTGCTTCTCCAATGGGGGCGCAGGCTTCTTAGACGAACCAAAACCTGCCGCTTCATGTGCATGTCCTATGCAATGAGGGCATATACCCGAGATTCAATAGCGATGGTGAAATTTCCTACTTAATCGCTAGGTTTCTCCGACAAGATGAACTTTGCCGGGGCGTCTATCCTCAGAACCCTTACTGACGCAAAACCACCGTTCGAGGAGACCGCTATGAGTATTGTTAAAAAAGCATCCGCGCATTGGGAAGGCGACCTGAAGACTGGCCTGGGTTCCATTTCCACCGAAACCGGCGTTCTGCGTGAAGCGCCTTACGGCTTCAAGGCCCGTTTCGAAGGTGGCAAGGGCACCAACCCTGAAGAACTGATCGGCGCAGCCCATGCCGGTTGTTTCTCTATGGCGTTTTCCATGATTCTCGGCGATGCCGGGCTCAAGGCCGACAGCATCGACACCCAGGCCGAAGTGACCCTGGACCAAGTGGACGGTGGCTTTGCGATTACTGCCGTGCACCTGACCCTCAAGGCGAAGATCCCGGGCGCCAGCCAGGCGCAGTTCGATGAGCTGAGCAAAAAGGCCAAGGAAGGATGCCCCGTGTCCAAGGTACTGAATGCAACCATTACCCTGGATGGCACGCTGGTTAGTTGATGCAACCCCCTTGCAGGGGTGAGCTTGCTCGCCCCTGCAGGTGCAAGTGTGGTCGAATAGCCGATGCAGACTTAGCGCACACCCGTGCGCATGCATTCAGGGAGCTTCACACATGAAACGTTTTGTCTTGGCGATTATCTGCGGTGCGGTGGCCACGTCGGCCCTGGCTGCTGGCGAGATAAAAGATTGTAAAGAGCTCAAAGACGAGATCGAAGTCAAGATCCAGGCCAACGCCGTTCCCTCCTACACGCTCGAAATCGTCAGCAAGGAAGAAGGCGAGAAGCATGACGAGGCCATGCGTGTCGGCACCTGCGAAAACGGCACCAAAATCATTATCTACCAGAAGAACAACGACTGATCAGATGCAGTTGACGCTACGTTCTTCGGCCAGCAATTGACCCGCTTTGTTGTACAGCCGGATATTCGGGTTGTAGCCCAGTGAGCGCCCTTCCAGGCGATAGCGCTGGCCCGCCTCGAAACGGTCGTATTGCAGGGTCATGAAGCAGGTACGGTCAGTGGTTTGGCCAAACCCGCCGAAACTGCCGCCGGTAGGCACCTCGAAATCAAAACGTACCATCAGCTCATGGCTGCCAGGCGGCATTTGGAAGAAGCGCCCGTCGTTCAGGTTTTTCCCGTCCAGGCGTTGCGCCATTACCAGCTTGGCGCCGGGTGTCGGGGTAGCGAAGTCGACCCAGGCCTGGTGTGGATCAACCGGCGGTAGTGGCGTCGACGCACAGGCACTGAGAAAAATCGCGGCGACGGGAAGCAGTAGCTGACGCATGTTAAGCACTCAACTGTAGGAATGGTTTTTTGAACGGCTGCGTTCGGCAGCACGCTCCCCATGAGTATAAACACGCCACGCCATGGAAAAATTCCCCACAGGCGAGATAGTCTGGCGGGATGGTTACCGGCGAGAGGTTTTAATGATCAGGCGTTTGCTTCCCGGCTTGATGCTGCTGTTGCTCAGCGGCTGTTCCAGCGTCAGTTATTACAGCCAACTGGCAGACGGCCAATGGCAATTGCTGCGTGCCCGGGAGCCTGTCTCCGCGGTCGTCGCCGACCCGTCCCGGCCACAGGTGCTGCGCGAGCACTTGGCGCAGTCGCAGAAAGCCCGCACCTTCGCCAGCGAACACCTGCACCTGCCGGATAACCAGAGTTACCGGCTGTATGCCGATATCGGCCGCCCTTACGTGGTCTGGAACGTGTTCGCCACGCCTGAATTTTCCCTGTCCCCGCAAACCCACTGCTTCCCGATTGCCGGTTGCGTGGCCTATCGCGGCTACTACAACCAGGGCGCCGCACGCGGCCAGGCGGCTTTGTTGAAGCAGCAAGGGATGGATGTGTCGATTGGCGGCGTGGAGGCCTATTCCACCCTCGGCTGGTTCAACGACCCGATCATGAGTTCGATGATGAGCTGGGGGGACGAGCGCCTGGCCACGCTGATTTTTCATGAGCTGGCGCACCAGCGGTTTTATGTGAAGGACGACACCGAGTTCAACGAGTCGTACGCCACCTTCGTCGAGCAGGAAGGTACCCGGCAATGGCGCGCCGCCCAAGGCTTGCCGCCTGCCAGCGAGTCAGCGTTGAAACAGCGCGACCAGTTCACCCGGCTGGTGCTCGATACCCGCAAACGCCTGGAGCAGTTGTATGCGCAGCCGCTGACGGCAGATGCCATGCGCCAGGCCAAGGCCGCTGAATTCGAGCGCCTGCGCAGTGACTACCGGCACATGCGCGATAGCCAGTGGGGTGGCGACAAGCGTTATGACGCCTGGGTCAACCTGCCGATGAACAACGCAAGGTTGCTGCCGTTTGGGCTGTATGACCAGTGGGTGCCGGCGTTCGTCGCGTTGTTCCGGCAGGAAGGCGGGGATTGGCCGAAGTTCTTTGCGGCGGTGGAGAAGCTGGGCGGGTTGCCGGTGGATCAGCGCAAGGCGGCCCTGAGGGCGTTGGAGGGATCCGGGCAAGTGGTTGGCCGGTAGGGCCTCATCGCGGGCAAGCCCGGCTCCCACATTTGACTGAGTTGTCTTGGCCGACCGTGATCAAATGTGGGAGCTGGCTTGCCTGCGATAGCGCATTCAAGGCCGTTGCAAAAACGCCTGATGCATCTCGGCCAACGTTTCGAAATGCCAGGTCGGCGCCTCGGCACTCAGCTCTTCACGGCTGCCAAACCCATAACCCACCGCCGCCGAATCCAGCCCATTGCTGCGGGCCCCGATCAGGTCGTGCTTGCGGTCGCCAATCATCAAGGTGCTGGCCGGGTCCAGGCTTTCTTGCGCCATCAGGTGGGCGATCAGCTCGACCTTGTTGGTGCGGGTGCCGTCCAGCTCGCTGCCGTAGATCACCTTGAAGTGCTTGGCGAAATCAAAATGCCGGGCGATTTCCCGGGCAAATACCCAAGGCTTGGACGTGGCTACATACAGCTGGCGGCCCTGGCCATTCAATTCCTCAAGCAGCGGCATCACGCCGTCGAACACGCGGTTTTCGTACAAGCCGGTGACCTTGAAGCGCTCGCGGTAGAAATTCACCGCCTCCCAGGCCTTGGCTTCGTCGAAGCCATAAAACTGCATGAACGCTTGCAGCAGCGGCGGGCCGATAAAGTGCTCAAGTTTGGTCAGGTCCGGCTCATCGATCCCCAGTTTGGCGAGGGCGTACTGGATCGAGCGGGTGATGCCTTCGCGGGGGTCGGTGAGGGTGCCATCGAGGTCGAACAAAACGGTCTGGTAATGCATGGGTGTCCTTGTCATTGGTCGAAGCCTTCGGCCAGGTGCAGGTCTTTGAGCTTTACGTAGTTCGCGGCGCTGTAGGTGAAAAATGCCCGTTCCTTGTCAGTCAGCGGGCGGATTTGTTTAACCGGGCTGCCAACATACAAAAAACCGCTCTCAAGTTTCTTGCCCGGCGGCACCAGGCTGCCGGCGCCGATGATCACCTCGTCTTCCACCACGGCGCCGTCCATCACAATGCTGCCCATGCCGATCAGAATCCGGCTGCCCACCGTGCAGCCATGCAGCATGACCTTGTGGGCAATGGTCACATCGTCGCCGATCAGCAGCGGGAAACCATCAGGATTGAAGGGGCCTGCGTGGGTAATGTGCAGCACGCAGCCGTCCTGCACGCTGGTGCGCGCACCGATGCGGATGCGGTGCATGTCGCCGCGAATCACCGTCAGCGGCCATACCGAGCTGTCGGTGCCGATTTCGACGTCGCCGATCACCACCGCCGATGCATCGACGAAAGCCCCGGCGGCCAGGGCCGGCGTGTGATTCTGGTAGGTGCGAAGGGTCACGATAGGCTCTCTCTCTTCTGCTGATAGCTGCGGTGGGCGTTGATTGTAATTAAGATGGCCCCATCTTTGTTCTTACATGTTTCTTCAGCCAAGGTGCCAACCGTGAGCGCGAACAACCCTCTTCTGCAGTCCTACGACCTG
>Ga0075034_1000342_pt1 | contig 30650 bp, 13 predicted proteins | sample SynthPrep_16_END_FD_71519 | JGI IMG/M metagenome (GOLD analysis project Ga0075034, IMG submission 71519) | Synthetic microbial communities from Ohio, USA - SynthPrep_16_END_DS12_MetaG | ecosystem: Engineered > Bioreactor > Aerobic > Activated sludge | place: USA: Ohio, Columbus | collected...
GGCCTGTTCGACGACAACTACAAGACCACCGAGCGCTACACCCTCAAGGTCGATCACGATTTCGCCAACAGTCGCCTGACGTCCACCACCGCCACCTCCACTGCCGACTTCGAAGGCCTGATCGCCTACGACAGCAAACTGATGGGCGCCCTGTACGGCACTCCCAGCGAATTCTGGGTAGTGGACAAATCTTTCGAGCGCAGTTGGAGCCAGGACCTACACCTGAGTTCGCTGCCCGACTCCGAGGTGTTCTGGGTCGCGGGCGTGGCCGCCAGCCGCAACGAGCGCAGCTACGACACCCCGCGCAACACCTACGGTACCTCCGGCGCCAAATTCCGCGACTTCACCACCACCACCTACGCAGGATACGGCGAAATCACCTTCCCCCTCACCGAGCGCCTGAAACTCACCACTGGCTACCGCCATTCCTGGGATCGCAAAACCTACGACGGCCAATACTTCTCAGGCGCCAGCGCGGTGGAAGACTCGCGCAAGCTGACCGACCACTACAGCACCGGCCGCGCCGCGCTGAGCTATGCCCTCACTGCGCAAACCAACGTCTACGTGCAACTGGCACGGGGGTATAAATCCGGTGGGTTCAATGATTATGCGTCGCAGGTCAGCGACAGCGAACCCTACAAGGCCGCCGTCAGCAAAGCGGCCGAACTGGGATTCAAAAGTGAAACCGAGGATCGTCGCGGCAGCTTGAACGGTGCGTTGTTCTACACCCGCGTGCACGACGATCACCTGTTGGGCTACGACGCCGCGACCTTCGCCACCAATGCCTTCAACGCCGACACCCGCACCCGTGGCGCCGAACTGGAAGGCACCTGGCGCTTCGACTACGGCCTGACCCTGGCCGCCAGCGCCACTTACCTTGACGCGAAGATCACCAGTGGCGTGCAGGGCATCCAGGCCGGTGATGTCGTCGCTGGTAACACCACCCCGGACGTTCCGCGCTGGAGCGGCAACTTCAACGCAACCTGGAAACACCCGCTGGGCACGGTCGCCAGCCTGGGCGAAACCACCCTCAACACCAGCCTCAACTACCACCTAGTGGGCGAGCGAGCAGCCGACCCGCAGAACCACTTCAACCTGGACAACTACGAGAAACTCGACCTGCGCGCGGGCCTGGAAAGCAAATTCGGCGAAGTGTATGCCTTCGCCGACAACCTACTGAACCAGACCTACGACACCTATGGTTTCTACAGCGACCCGGTGGCCTACGGTGCTCCCGCACGCCGGCGTACCTTGGGGGTAGGCTACACCTATCAGTTCTGAATGCATGTGATCGGGCCTGGGGAATACTCAAAACGAGTAGCTGTACCCCACGCCCGCCGAGCGCCCGCGAGCCGGCATGCCGGTAAGCACCTGATCAGTAGAGTACGAGCCGTACAGGTCATAGCGCGCATCCAGCAGGTTATCGCCCCACAGGTAGACTTCCGAACCACCGCTTTCCAGGCCCAGGTGCAGATCCAGCTTGGCGTAGCCCTTGAGGTCATAGTGATTCTGCGGATCGGCCGGACGGTTTTTCTGCAGTCGGTAATTGAGCAAGGTATTCAGGCGTGGCGCTGGCAGCCCCAGCAACGAACCCAGGTTCTTCTGCCAGGCTACGCTGAAATTGCCACTCCACAACGGCACGTCCGGCACCCGGCTGCCTGCTGCCACATCACCGCCGGACACGCCTGGCGCATCCGAGGTAACTACCGCATTGGTGTAGCTCACGGCACTGCCCAGGGTCAGTTCTTCGGTGACGTGCCATGTGCTCGACAGCTCGGCGCCCTTGCTGCGGGTATCGGCATTCACCGCGCTGACCGCCAAGGTGTTGAAGTCATAACCGAGCAAGTGGTCATCCTGTACACGGGTCATGAACAGCGCCCCTTCCAGGCTCAGCGCACCGTCGGCGCTTTCATGCTTGAAGCCGAGTTCGGCGGAATTCACCTTGGCCGCCTTGTAGGGCTCGCTGTCCTTGATCGATGTGGCGTAATCGTTGAACCCTGACGACTTGTAGCCCCGTGACAACACCGCATACACATTGGTCTGTGGCGTCAACGCGTAGTTCAACGCCACTCGCCCGGTGCTGTAGTTGTCCTGCAAGCGCCGACTGTCACTGACCACATTGCCGCCACTGGAATAGTCGGCGCCATAGGTCTTGCGGTCCCAGGTGTGGCGCAGGCCGGTGGTGAGTTTCCAATCTTCGGCAATCGGGTACGTTACCTCACCATAGGCGGCATAGCTGTTGGTGCTGAAATCACGCATCTGTTGCGCGCCGTTGGTGAAGTTGTCGGAGTCGAAACTGCGCTCGGAGCGCGACAGGTTCACCCCAGTCACCCAGAACACATCGGCATCCGCCAGGGAACCCAGGCGCAGGTCCTGGCTCCATACCCGCTCGTGGGCCGAGTCTTCGATCAGGTACTCGAACGGTGAGCCGTACAACGCGCGGGTGATGTTGCGATCGTAACCCTTGACCGCATTGAAATCTGTGCTGGTGTAGGCGCTGATCGAGGTAATCCGCGATTGCGCCAAGTCATGGTTGAGCTCGAAGGAATAGCGTTCGTTGGTCTTCTGGTTGCCATCGAACGTGCCAGGCGTGTAGTCCAGGCTGGGGCGGTTGCCAAACGGACGCAGAATCTCCAGGCCGGCGTAGTGTTCGGCACGTTGGCGCTCGGCAGTCAGCAGGCCCGTGGTGCCCTGGTCGTTGTCCCACAGCAGGCTGCCACGCAGAGCCAGGTCGCGAGGTTTGGTCAGCGGGTCGCCGTCCTGCTGGTCATCGACCCAGTTATCAAAGCCGCTGCGGCGCACGGCGATACGCCCCGCCAGGGAATCGGTCAACGGCCCGCCCAGGGCACCTTCGGTCATGAACTGGCCCTGGTTGCCGACCTCGCCACGCACATAGCCTTCCAGCTCGCGGGTCGGCTTGCGCGTGGTGACGTTGATCGCCCCCGCCTCGCTGTTGCGCCCCAGCAGCGTGCCTTGGGGGCCCTTGAGCACCTCCACCTGCTGCACGTCGAGGGTGGCCATCGCCGCGTTGCGCACCGACATCGGCACCCCGTCCACATTCAACACCACCGAGCCGTCATCCATGCTCATCTGGTTCAGCGAACCGACGCCACGGATACGCACGTTGGCGTCATTGGCGCCGCCCCAAGAGTTCACGTCCACCCCAGGCGTGGTGCGTAATGCATCCTCCAGAGTGCGCAAACGCCGGGTCTCTAGGGCTTTCCCGTCGATCACCGACAGGCCGAAGGGGATGTCCTTGGCGCTTTCCTGGTTCAACCGGGCGCTGACTGTCAGCGGTGCCAATTCGATGGTGTTCGGATTGGCCGCCGGTTGATAGTCAGCAGCATAGGCCGTACACATCTGGCTGGACAAGGTCATCGCCATCGCTTGGGTCAATATATTGGCCCGCCAGCCAAGGGGGCGGCGCAGCGGCTGGATAAACAGTACAGATGACATGGCAAGCTCCAAAAAACAGGGATGGTTCGAATTCATTGCGCAGGCCCCCAGCGCTTGAGCGCTGCGGCGATCGCGTGATCGGAAGGTGCGCCCAGCAGGTCCTGGATCGCGGCAGGCCATCCCTGGCCGTTTCGGATGGCAGCGGTCATCGCCGACAGTTGCTCAGGGGTTTGTCCGGCCACCCAATCCAGGCTGACCAGCGGTGCATAGTGCTCGGCCCAACCCTGCTCTCGAGCATCGGACAGGGTGCCGACGGGCTCGCCGTCATTGCCCAGGGCGCGAGTCAAATCATCGGCCTGGAGTTTCACCAACGTCGAGCGGGCGTCAGGGCCATCGGCATCGTCGACACACAACAAGCCGATCGCACCCGCCACGCCCTGGCTCAACCCCAGGTAACCCGGGGTCCGGTGCAGGTCGCTGGCATCGATCAACACCCGGCGAGCGAGCAGTTCGGCGATATGCGCGCGGCGTGCCCAGCGCCCGACACCCGCCTGCGCCACGTCCCAATCCGGCGCCTGGCTAAGCAACAGATGACCGTGACTCAGGCGACTGCCCCCCATGCCGGTCGGCCACTGGCTCAGTTGCTCGACCGTGGGGCGGCTGCCCAGGCGCCGCGTCACGCAGGCAGCCATGACGTCCAGGTCTTCGCGCACTTCACGGGCGGTTGGCTGGCGACTGGCATCCGCAAGTACCTGCACGCCGTCGAAGTTTTGCGTTGAGGCGCCGTGATAGGCGAAGTCCAGTAGACCCGCAGTCTGGCCGCTGGACGCCTGCCCATCGACCTCGATCTGCCACTGCCAAGCCCCCGCCGGAGCCACCGCATCCACGGCGACTGCCGCGCCCGCCGGCAATCCCGGCACCTCAGGCGTCAAACCGGCTTCGCTGCGTTGCACCGGCGCGCGCAACAGCCGCTCGCTGTCCAGGCCCAGGCGCGGCACCACCCGGCGGGCTTCCAGCCAGACGCCTTGCGGGCCCAGCCAGAACGCCTCGCCTTCAGAGGGCCAGCCGCTGGCGCTCACGGTCCAGTTCAGTTGCACGCTGCAACCGCTCGCCACGCATTCAGCCAAGGGCACACGCAAATGCTCGGTCGCCTGTTCAAACGTGACCGGCTGCCCCATTACGCTCACCGCCGTTATTTGCAAACCTGGCGGTAACTCGGCATCCAGATGGGTAGCGACCACGGCCTCCAGCGTCCACTGCCCCTCGACCTGTCGCGCCGTGGAATCGACCCGCAACTGCAAACGCCCACCCGCCACCTGCCAGGCACTCGCCCCCGCCAGCCAGCGCTGTTCCCAGACGGCGCTTTCGGCACGTTCCTCGGCCACGGACTGGTAACTCCCCTGCTCCACCAGATGCCGATGCAACAGGGTGCCACTGCCCAGCAGGCCCAAGGCTCCCAGGGCCAGCAGTACACCGGGAAGCCCCAGCAAGCCTCGACGCAGATCCGCGAAACGGCGGCGCTCCGGACCACGAGGCAAGGCCAGTGCCGCCACCGCGAGCAGCACCAGGCATCCAGCGAGCTTCCAGCCCGCCAAGGTCGCGAGATAAGGCAACCAGGGCGCCCAACCGGCGAGCTGCGACAACGCTACATGGGCCGGAATGGCCACTTCATAGGCGGGGTAACTGACCAGTCCCAACTCATGGTTGAGCACCAGGAAAAACGTCAGCAGCATCGACGTGGCATAGGCCAGCCCCGAACGACGAATCAACGCGTGCACCAGCACCGTGAGCATCGCCAGTTCCAGCAGTGGCGGCGCGAACACCAGCGCCTGGTAGATCAGCACAAAGCCCGGCGCCAGGCTGTCGGGCGCGGCAATCGCGCTGATCAGCAGGCTGGCAACACCCGGCACCAGCGCCAGGGCCAATGTCGCCATCAACACACAGGCCACCCGCCCCAACAAACGCAGCCACGCCGGTGCTGGGGTTGCCTGCAACATGGCGCCCAGGCCTTCGACGTCATCCCGTCGGCACACCAATCCCACCAGCGCCGCGACGATAAAGGCGATCACCAGGAACAACGCGCTCGACAGCAACGGCAGGGTCAAGTCCGCCCGTGGCACCATCGGCCCACGCGCATGCCATACGCCGTGGACAAACCCGCTGAGCACCCCCATCACCAGCAGCAACCCCAGGGCTATCCACCAGATCCGTCGCGCGAACAGCTGCCGCACTTGCCAGCGGGCCTCACGCCACAACGCCTGCGGCCAGTGGCTGGCGGATAAAGGGCCCGGCAAGCGCACGCTGCTCGCCAACAGCATCGGCGGTTCAGCCAGCACCGCGCCGCTGCGCCGGCCCATCAAGCCCTGACGGCTGGTGCGGGCCAATACGACGGCCAACAACAGCAAGGGCAACACGCACCAGAGCACGCGGTTGAGCCAGAAACCCGGCGTTAATGCCAGCAGCGACTGGGACTTTTGGGCGGCAGTCCAGATCTCGACCTGAGTCTGGGCAAAGGTAAACAGGGAGGGATCGAGGCTGGCCGCCAGCAGCGGGTTGATATCCCCGCCCTTGAGTACCACCACCGCGAACATCCACAGCAACATCAACACCGTCGCCAAGCCAAACGGCGCGGCCAGGCCACGGCTGCGCAAGGCCAGCAGGTAATACAACGCGCCGATACCGGTGCTCACCGGCAACAGCAAGGCCACCCAGGCAAACCCCAGCGCCGACCACATTGGCGCACCGATACTGGCTGCCGGCACCCAGCCGAGCCAGCCCAGCACCGGGCTCACCAGGAACCCGACGATCAACGAACTGGCGAGCAATCCACCCACCAGCGACGCGCCGATAAAGCGCCCCCACAACAGGGTCGGCAGCGACAGCGGCAAGGCCAGCAACACCTCTTCCAACTGTGCCTTGCGGTCGCGCAAGGCCGGTTGGGCAAAGACCCAGGCCCAGGCGAAAAACAGAAAGAACATACAGCCGCACGACATCAGGTAAATCAGGCTCGGTGCATTGCGGGCGATATCGCTGGCGCCCATTTTCTGCACGTAGTCGGCGTTGGTCAGGGACATCAACAGGTAGCCCGTCAGGCCGAGAAACACCAGCAAGGGAATGCCGCTGCGCAGCCCGGCGCGTACTTCCACCCAGGCCTCGCGCATCAGGAGAGCGAAGGTATTCATGCGTCGACCGCCTCACCGGCCTGGGCCAGCGCCAGGTAATAAATATCTTCCAGGCGCGGGGCATGGGGTGTGAAACGTGGGCCGGCGGGACGCTCGCCGTGCACGATGACGCGGCTGCCTTCGGGGCTTGCCGCCACATGCAAGGCCTCGGGCAGCGATTCGCCACAGGCAAACGACGCCTCCCACAGCCGACCCTGCTCGGCACCCAGCAACTCCGTGGGGCGACCTTCGACAATAATCTGCCCACCGGCCAACACCGCCAGGCGGCTGCATAGGTTCTCGACGTCTTCCACGATATGAGTCGAGAGCAACACGATGGACTCGGCAGCCACATCGGCCAGCACCCGATGAAAACGGTTGCGCTCGGCCGGGTCCAGGCCTGCCGTGGGTTCGTCGACGATCAACAGACGTGGCGAGCCCACCAGTGCCATGGCAATGCCGAAGCGGCGCAGCATACCGCCCGAATAAGTGGCGAGCGCGCGGTGGGCGGCCGGCTGCAGATTGACCTTGTCCAGCAGGCCCTCAATCTCCTCGCGCCGCTGGCGGCTGTCGGTACGCCCCTTGAGCCAGGCGAAACGGTCAAGCAAGTCCCGTGCACTCACCCCCGGATAGGCCCCCAATTGCTGCGGCAGGTAACCCAGGCGGCGACGCAAATGATCGGAATCGGCCAGTACATCCACCCCGTCCAGGTGAACGCTGCCGGTATCCGGCTGCTGCAGGGTCGCCAGGGTGCGCATCAGGCTGCTTTTGCCCGCGCCATTGGGGCCGAGCAGGCCATACATTCCGGGACCGACGCTCAGGTCCACGCCGCGCAGCGCTTCGACGCCGTTGTTGTAGCGCTTGCACAGGCCGCGCACTTGTAAACCTGAATCGACTGACATCCGCAACTCCATGAGAGGAACACAGGCCCTGCAAGAGGGCGGCGAGCGACGGTAGTCAAGGGCGCGGGCCGGGCTCTACCCGATTCAAGTCATTTTCCAACCGCATCCTGCGGCCGATCAGTGTTATGCCCAACCGCTGCACCGCTGTAACCCGCGAGCGGCAAGCGGATGTGGGGCAAAAACGATTCGATCCGGGTAGTCACTGAAATGAGAATGACTAGCATCTTCCCCCATGCATTTGCCTGCCCCCAGCGCCTGGGCCAACCCCGGCCCGGGCCCTAGCGATGAGAAGACGTTGAGCCATGGCCACTCCCAGCACCTCAACCACAACACTGCTGCGCCAATCCTTGTCCGACGCCCTTGGACTGCCCGCCGACCAGGTGCCCCTGGAGGCCAACCTGATCGAATGGGGGCTGGATTCCGTAACCCTGATCCGCCTCGCCGGCCAATGGCGGCGCCAGGGCCTGGCCGCGCGTTTCGCCGACCTGGTGGCGGACCCACGCCTGTGTGCCTGGCTGGTCCTGCTTGATACAGCACCCACAGCCCCTGCGCCTGTCAGCACCTATACCGACGACGGCTTGCCGTTCGAACTGGCGCCGATGCAGCACGCCTACTGGATCGGTCGCGCCCCCGGCCAACAGTTGGGTGGCGTAGCCGCGCACTTCTATAACGAGTTCGATGGCCACGACGTTGACCCGAGACAGTTGGAGGCCGCCGTGCGTGCCCTGCTGGCGCGGCACCCGATGTTGCGTGCGCAGTTTCTCGATGACGGTCGCCAGCAGATCCTCGCGCACAGCCCCTGGCCCGGGCTGACGGTTCATGACCTGCGCCAGGCCAGTGCTGAACAGGTGCAGCAACGGTTGGCGGCCTTGCGCGCCGAGCTGTCCCACCGTCAGTTGGCCGTGGAACAAGGCCAGGTGCTGGATATCCAGCTGTCGCTGTTGCCTGCTGGCACGCGCCTGCACCTGAACCTCGACATGCTCGCCGCCGATGCCCTGAGCCTGCGCACCCTGCTCGGCGATCTGGTGCAGTTGTACCACCAACAACCCCTGCCCGCGCTGGACTACAGCTTTGCCCACTACCTGGCCGACCTGCGCCAGGAACAGGCCAGCACCGAGCAGCGTGATCGCCACCAACAGGCGCGCGACTACTGGTTAAACCGCCTCGACCAATTGCCCGGTGCACCGAGCCTGCCGATCAAGCCCCAGGGCGACGACCGCCAGGTCCGCCGTCGTCACCATTGGTTGCCGCCGTCCGAGCGCCAGGCGTTCGAACGCCATGCGCGGGAGCACGGGCTCACACCGGCCATGGCGTTGGCGGCGGTGTTCAGTGAAGCCCTCGGCACCTGGTGCGACACACCCGAGTTGTTGCTCAACCTGCCGCTGTTCAACCGCACACCGCTGCATGCCGACGTCGATCGCCTGGTCGGGGATTTCACCTCATCGATCCTGCTAGCCTGGGACGGCCGGGTCCCCGGCACGTTTGCCGCGCGCGCCACGGCCCTGCAACGCCGCTTCCACAGCGATGTAGCGCACAGTGCGTTTTCCGGCCTGGAGGTGTTGCGCGAACTGTCCCGGCAACGCGGTGAGCAAATGCTGGCACCCGTGGTGTACACCAGCGCGCTGGGCCTGGGAGAGCTGTTCGCCGAGGGCGTGCAGGCCAGTTTCGGCCAGCCGGCGTGGATCATTTCCCAAGGCCCGCAGGTGTGGCTCGATGCGCAAGTCACCGAGCTGGACGGCGGCATCCTAGTCAACCTTGATGCGCGTGAAGGGCTGTTCGCCGACGGTGTGCTGGATGGCTTGTTCGAGGCCTATACCGGCCTGTTGCAACGCCTGTGTTTTGAGCCAGCCGCCTGGCACCAGGTACCGCCTGCGCTGATCCCCGCCGAGCAACTAGCGGCACGCCAAACCGCGCAGGGCCAGCGTGCCCCCCTGCCCGTCAAGCGCATGCACGAAGCGTTTTTTGCCCAGGCGCGCCTGACGCCCACCTTGCCCGCGCTGCTGCATGGCAACCATCAGGCCGTCTGCTATGGCGAGCTGGCCGAGCGTGCCCTGCAAACGGCCGCGTATCTGGAAGACCAAGGCATCCACCGCGGCGATGTGGTGGCGCTGCAACTGCCCAAAGGCCCCGAGCAGGTCATCGCGGCGCTGGGCATCCTCGCCTGCAGCGCCACTTACCTGCCGATCGGCATCGACCAGCCCGAAGCACGCTGCCAGAAAATCTGTGAGGCGTCAGGCGCACGCTTGCTGCTCAGGACTCTGCCCGCCACGGGCGCCACACTGGACGCACCCCGGCCCGGCGACATCAGCGACCTGGCCTATATCCTCTATACCTCCGGCTCCACTGGCGAACCCAAGGGCGTGGAGATCAGCCACCTGGCGGCCGCCAACACCCTGGAAGACCTGCAACGGCGCCTGCACCTGGACAGCGATGACCGCATCCTCGCGCTCTCCGCGCTGGAGTTCGACCTGTCGGTATTCGATCTGTTTGCCGCGCTGTCCACTGGCGCGGCAGTGATCGGTATCGAGCAAGAGGCGCAGCGGGATGCCGCACGCTGGCGTGAACTGGCCTTGCAGTACCGCGCCAGCGTGCTCAATTGCGTGCCAGCGCTGCTCGACATGCTGCTCGGTTGCGCGCCCGCCGACGCCCGCCTGCCCCTGCGCGCCGTGTTGCTGGGCGGTGACAAAGTCGCCCCGGACCTGGCACCACGCCTTTGGGCCCAAGCACCCGGCTGCCGCTTCATGGCCCTGGGCGGCGCCACCGAAACCGCGATTCATTCGACGCTGTTCGAAGTGCTTCCCGGCCAGCCGCTGCACTGGCACTGCCTGCCCTATGGCAAGCCGCTGGACAATGTCAGCCTGCGCATCGTCGATCACCACGGCCATGACTGCCCGGACTGGGTCGCCGGTGAACTGTGGATTGGCGGCGCCGGCGTTGCCGAGGGCTATCGCGGCGACCGGGCGCACAGCACCGAACGCTTTGTCGAATACCAGGGCCTGCGGTGGTATCGCACCGGCGACAGTGCGCGCTATCACCCCGACGGCAACGTCGAATTCCTCGGGCGTACCGACTTCCAACTCAAACTGCACGGCTACCGCATCGAAGCCGGGGAAATCGAAAATGCCCTGGTCGCCTGGCCCGGCATCGAACACGCCGTGGCGCTGCTCGCCGGCCCGCAATTGGCTGCGGTGGTGCGCCTGGTGGACGGCCTCGCAACCCCTACGCCTGTCAACCTGCCGGAGCTGACCCGACACCTGGCCGAACGCCTGCCGGCCTATATGATTCCGGCCCTTATCCTGGGCTGCGCACAGCTGCCCTTGACCGGCAATGGCAAGGTCGATCGCAAGGCGTTGACCGGCTGGCTGGCCGCCAACAGCACCACCCGGCAAAAAGACCTGTCGCCACCCTGCGGTGCCATCGAACAACAAGTGGCGAGCGCCTGGCAGCAGTTGCTGGGCTGCGGCGAGGTTTGCCGTGAACACAACTTCTTTGCCCTGGGCGGCGACTCCCTGAGCGCCACGCGCTTGGTGCGCCTGCTCGCCGAACACGGGCTGGGCGGCGCACGCATCGCCCAGGTGTTTGCCAAACCGGTGCTGGCGCAGTTCTGTGCCGACCTGCATCAACAGGCCCAGGCCGAACCCCGGCGCACTGTCGTACCCGACCTGCCGCGGCGCCATGCGCCCTTCCCCATGACCGAGGTGCAACAGGCCTACTGGCTGGGCCGCGACCCGAGCCTGGTGCTGGGCGGCGTGAGCTGCCACTTCTATCGCGAATACGATGTCGAAGACCTTGACCTGCCGCGCTTGCAAAGCGCATTGCATCGCTTGATCGAGCGCCACGAAATGCTTCGCGCGGTGTTCGATCAACAGGGTCAGGCGCGCATCCTGCAACAGGTACCGGCCTTTGTGATCGGCCAGGACCACGCCAGCCTCGACGATTTGCGAGAACACTGCGCCCATCGCGTGTTCGATCCGGGCCAGTGGCCGCTGTTCGAAGTGCAGGCCGTGTCCCATGGCCGGCACACGCGGCTGGCGATCAGCCTGGACAACCTGATTCTGGATGCCCTGAGCATCCTGCGCTTCTACGCCGAACTCGACGCCCTGTACCGCGACCCTGCGCTGACGCAGGCGCCGCTGGAGTTGTCGTTTCGCGACTACCAATTGCAGTCCGCCGCAGAACCGGCCGAACGGGAAGCCGCGCAACGCTTCTGGCAGGAACGCCTGCCCGAGTTGCCGCCCCACCCGCAACTGCCCCTCGCGGCCGACCCGGCCAGCCTGGGCCAGCCACGCTTCGAACGCCTGCAAGGGCAAATCGGTGCCGACGCCTGGCAGGCGATCCTGGCCAAGGCCCAGCAGCATGGCCTGACCGCATCGGCGGTGCTGCTCTGCGCATTTGCCGAAACCCTCGGCCGCTGGAGCACGCGCCCGGACCTGAGCCTCAACCTCACGCTGTTCGACCGTCGCCCCTTGCACCCGCAGATCGATCAAGTGATGGGCGACTTCACCTCCCTGACCCTGCTTGGCTATGCACCTCAACCCGGCGAACGCTGGATCGACCGCGCACGGCGCACCCAGCAGACCCTGGGCGAAGCGCTGGAGCATCGTTGCCTCGGCTCGGTCAGCCTGCTGCGCCAACTGGCCCGGGGCAATGGCGAGCAACAGGTGAGCATGCCGGTGGTGTTCACCAGTGCGCTGGGGGTGCCGGATGGCACGGCCGCGCCGGAGAATGGGCCGTTCGCCCACCAGGTCTTCGGCCTGACCCAGACCCCGCAAGTGTGGCTCGACCACCAGGTGGTGGAAGCCGACGGCGGTATCGTCTTGAACTGGGACCGCGTGATCGGGCTGTTTCCCGAAGGCCTGGTCGAAGCCATGTTCGACGCCTACCTGCACAGCCTGAACGGGTTGGCCGAACAGGCCTGGGACAGCGCCCCGCCCGACCTGCTACCGCAGGCCCAGGCGCAGTTGCGCGCCCAGCTCAATGCTCCTGGCCCGAGCGTGCCGGGAGACCCGACGCTGCACCAGGGGTTCTTCGAACAGGCGCGCCAGGCCCCACAACGCCCGGCGCTGTTGTGGGGTGAACACGGTACGCTGCGCTATGGCGAACTGGCCGACCGGGCGCTGCGTATCGCGCGCAGCCTGATGGACGCCGGCGTCGCGCCGGGCGACCTCGTGGCTGTTTCCCTGGCCAAGGGACCGCAACAGATCGCCAGTGTACTGGGCATTCTGGCGGCGGGGGCTGCGTACCTGCCGGTGGGTGTGGACCAACCGTTGCAACGCTGCCAGCGCATCCTGCAACAGGCCGGTGTACCCCTGATACTCGCCGAGCACGACCCGCAACTGCCCGGCGTCAAACACCTCAAGCCGTCTCACGCGCAGAAGGCCGAACCGTTGTCGGCGCCTCGGACCGTTGTGGCGAGTGGGCTGGCTTATGTGATCTATACCTCGGGCTCCACCGGCCAGCCCAAGGGCGTGGAAGTCACCCACCGCGCGGCGATGAACACCGTGGCCGAAATCAACCGCGCCTACGGCATCGACGCCACCGACCGTGGCCTGGCCTTGTCTGCGCTGGACTTCGACCTGTCGGTGTACGACCTGTTCGGCCTGCTGTCGGTGGGCGGTGCCCTGGTGTTGATCGACGAAGACCAGCGCCGCGATGCACGGGCCTGGCTCCAGGCGCTGCAACAGCATCGCGTGACCCTGTGGAACAGCGTGCCAGCCCTGCTCGACATGCTGCTGGAGGCCAACACCCATGACCGTCAGCCACTGGCACTGAAAGTAGCGTTGCTGTCGGGCGACTGGATTGGCCTCGACCTGCCGCAGCGCCTGCAACAGCAGGCGCCGGGCTGCCGCTTTATCGCCCTCGGCGGCGCCACCGAAGCGGCGATCTGGTCCAACCACTTCGAGGTGCGGCAAGCCTTGCCAGGCTGGCGTTCGATCCCCTACGGCGTACCGCTGGCCAACCAGGCCTACCGGGTGGTCGATGCCCTGGGCCGCGACTGTCCGGACTGGGTCACGGGGGAACTGTGGATTGGCGGGGCCGGTGTCGCCCGCGGCTACCGGCATGCGCCACAGTTGAATGCCGAACGCTTTGTCGACGGTTGGTACCGCACCGGCGACCTTGGCCGCTACCACCCCGACGGCCTGCTGGAATTCCTCGGGCGCGCCGACAGCCAAGTGAAAATCCGTGGCCATCGCATCGAGCTGGGCGAAATCGAAGCCGCCCTGGCTCGTCACCCTTGCGTGAACAGCGCCGTGGCGCTGGTCGCGGACAACCGGCTGATGGCCGCAGTGACCGCCAGCACCTGCGCCGAGGTCCTGGCGCAGCACTTGGAGCAGTGCCTGCCGGCGTATATGCGCCCGGAACAGATCCTGGTGCTGGAACGCCTGCCCCTGAGCAGCAACGGCAAGGTCGATCGCCGGGCGCTGCTAGCCCCGTTGGCCGCCGCTGCCCAGCCACGCCCTCCCATGGACGAACAACCACTGAGCCCCAGCGAACAGATGATCGCCGAGCTCTGGCAGCAATTGCTCAACGTGCCGAGCGTGTCGCGCCACGACAACTTTTTCCGCCTCGGCGGCGACAGCCTGATGGCCACGCGTTTTCTCGAAATGCTGCGCACCCGCCTCGGCCTGGAACTGCCCATGGGCCAGTTGTTCGGCGCCGCCACCCTGATGGAAGTAGCACAGACCCTCGAGCGCCAGCCCGCCCCGCATACCGTTGAAGAAGGCGTTATCTGATGCCCGCGCAATCTCCCTTTTTCCAGGAGCTGTACCCATGCCCGCCGCCACACTGTTAAGCGAACTCAAGTCCCTGGGCGTCGAGCTCTGGCACCAGGACGGACAACTGAAATTCCGCGCGCCCCAGGGCCTGCTCGATGCTGAACGCCTGGCGCAACTGCGCGAACACAAACAGCAAATCCTGCACCTGCTCGAGAGCCAGGAACGCCCCCTGGTCCAGGCCGACTCGGCGCTTCAGCACGCGCCCTTCCCCCTCACCGACGTGCAGAACGCCTACCTGCTGGGCCGCCAATCGTCGTTCGGCTACGGCAATGTCGCCTGCCATGGCTACCTTGAACTGAGCTGGCCGACACTCGACCCGCAGCAGGTGGAACAGGCGTGGAACCGCCTGATCGCCCGTCACGACATGCTACGCGCGGTGATCGCCAGCGAAGGCTCGCAGCGCGTACTGGCCGACGTTGCCCATTACCCGGTGGCCGTCGCGGACCTGCGTGGCGCCCCCCTCGAGCAACATCAACACGCGGTGCAACAGATTCGCCAGGCCATGGAACAGAAGCTCTACCCCACCGAACAATGGCCACTGTTCGAGCTGCGCCTGAGCCGCAGCGACAGCGGCGACACCCTGCACTTCTCCATGGACTCACTGATCGCCGACTGGGCCAGTGCGCAGTTGCTGTTCAATGAGCTGGAGCAGTTGCTGCAGGATCCCCACACCGAGCTGCCTCCACTCGACATCACCTTCCGTGACTACCTGCTCGCCGAGCGTGGCTTGCTCGAAGGCAGCCGCCATCAACGGGACCGCGAGTATTGGCTCGCGCGCATCGATGAACTGCCCGCCGCACCGCAATTACCTGTGCCCCTGAGCGGTGAAGACACGAGCGTGCCGCGCTTCCAGCGGCACTCGGCACAACTCGACCGGGCGCAATGGGCCGCCCTGAAAACCGCCGCCAGCGAGCGTGGCCTGACCCCGTCGATCGTGGTGCTCAGCGCCTATGTCGGCACCCTGCAACGCTGGAGCCAACAACCCGCCTTCAGCCTCAACCTGACGTTGCTCAACCGCTTGCCGCTGCACCCGCAGGTGGACCGGCTGGTGGGGGATTTCACCTCGGTCAGCCTGTTGCAGGTCAATGACCCCCAGGGCCAGGACTTCACTACCCACGCACGGCAACTGGGCAGCCAACTGTTTGCCGACCTGGAGCACCGGCTGTTTTCCGGTGTCCAGGTGATGCGCGAAATCGGCCGTCGACGCGGGCGTGAAGCCGCCGCCATGCCGGTGGTGTTCACCAGCGCCATCGGCCTGTCGATCGACCCGCCCGCGGTCAGCCAGCGCCGGGTCGGCCATGGCCTCACCCAGACCCCGCAGGTCACCCTCGACTGCCAGGTGATGGATGACACGCGCGGCTTGCACATCCACTGGGACGTGCGGCAAGGCGTGTTCCCCGAGGGCTTGGTGGACGACATGCAGCAGGCCTTCCTGGCCGAACTGCAGCTATTGGCCCTGGACCCGGCCGCCTGGGAACACCCCATGCAAGTGCCGCTGCCGGCCTGGCAACAACGTGAACGCCTAGCGGCGAATGCCACCGCAGCACCGCTGCCCAACGGCCGTTTGCACGACCGCCTGCTGGCCATGGCCTGGGAGCATCCGCACGCCCTGGCGGTGATCGACGCCAGCGGCAGCCTGACCTACGCCGCACTCGCCGAGCGCGCCCTGGCCGTGGCCGCGACCCTGCAAGCTGCCGGTTGCACCGCCCAGGAGCCGGTGGCAATCCTGATGCCCAAGGGCCTCGACCAGGTCGTCGCGGTCTACGGCGTGTTGCTCGCCGGCGCCGCCTACCTGCCCCTCGACAACAACGCCCCGGCCGCCCGCCGCGATCGCGTGCTGCGCAGCGCCAAGGTGCGTCATGTGCTCGGCCAGTCCCAGGCCCAGCCCCACACGCCGCTGCCCGAGGCGTTGCACTGGCATGCGGTGGACGGCCTGTCGCCGGCCGCGCCTGATTTCGAAGTCGTCGACGGCAGCCCCGATGACCTCGCCTACGTGATCTACACCTCCGGCTCCACCGGTGAACCCAAAGGCGTGATGATCAGCCATCGCGCCGCCCTCAATACCGTGCAAGACATCAACCGCCGCTTCCAGCTCAACGCCGATGACCGTGTACTGGGGTTGGCGCAGTTGAGTTTCGACCTGTCGGTGTATGACCTGTTCGGCCCCCTCGCGGTGGGTGGCACCCTGGTATTGCCCGACCCGGCACGCGGCGCCGACCCATCGCACTGGGCCGAACTGGTACAGCGCCATCAAGTGACGTTGTGGAACTCGGTGCCGGCGCAGTTGCACATGCTTGCCCACTACCTGCACGCCGAGCCACGCCCGCTGGACAGCCTGCGACTGGCGCTGTTGTCCGGGGACTGGATTGCGCTGAACCTGCCGCCGCAACTCCAGCAATTGTTACCCGGCCTGGCGCTGGTGGGCCTGGGTGGCGCCACCGAAGCCTCGATCTGGTCCAACCTGCATCCCATCGGTGCGATTGACCCAGCGTGGCGCAGCATTCCCTACGGCCTGCCCCTGGCCAACCAGGGCTTTCGTGTACTCGACAGCCAATGGCGCGATGCGCCGACCTGGGTACCGGGCGACCTGTACATCACCGGTGTCGGCCTGGCCCAGGGTTACCTGGGCGATCAGGCATTGAGCGACGCGCGGTTCTTCGCCCACCCGCTCGACGGCCAGCGCCTGTATCGCACCGGCGACCGTGGCCGCTACCTGCCGGGAGGTGAACTGGAATTCCTCGGTCGCGAAGACGGCCAGGTGAAAATTCGCGGGCATCGCGTGGAACTGGGCGAGATCGACGCCGCCTTGCTCGCCACTCCCGGCGTGGACAGCGCGGTCAGCCTGGTCACTGGCGAGGCGAGCGGCGAACGAAGCCTGCTGGCCTTCGTCACCGCTGCGCGGGTAGAACCCGAACCGCTGCCCGGCGTGCCCTTGCTCGCGGCGATCAACCGTTATGCCGATAGCCAGATCGGCACGTTTGATGCGCAACAGGTGCGCGATTATCAGGCCGACCTCAGCGCTGCCGCATTGAGTTCGATGCTGGAGGTCATGCTCAAGGCCAAGCTGTTCAGCGGCGAGTTGGCCGAGCCCGATGCCCCCGCCATCCTGCACGCCTTGCAGGCCGAGCCGCGCCATCACTGGCTGGTGCGCCGCTGGTTGGGCGCGCTGTGCGAAGCCGGCCTGTTGCTCCAGGAACAATCACGTTATCGCCTGCCGCACACCGCGCCAAACCCGGCAGTTGCCTGGGGCCGGGTGGAGCAGGCGGTCGCCTCGGGGTTGTGCAGCCAGGCGCTGTTCGACTATCAGCTCAACCATGTACGGCAATTGCCGCAACTGCTCAGGGGCGAGGTCAACCCCTTCGACCTGCTGTTCCCCCAAGGCCAACAGAACCTGGCCTTTCAGCTGTACGGCGGGGATGCCGTGTCGCGCTACAACAACCACAGCGTCGCCGCGCTGATCAACCGACTCGCCACTCACCATGCCGGTGAAGGTCCGCTGCGCATCCTGGAAATCGGTGCCGGCACCGGGGCTACCAGCACGCCGGTGATCAGCCTGCTCGATGGCCTGGAGGTCGATTACCTGTTCACCGACATGACCGCGTTTTTCCTGCCGGCGGCCAAACAGCGCTTTGCCGACCACGTCTGGGTGCGCTATGGCGTGCTGGACATTGACCAGGACATCCGGCCACAAGGGCTGGCCAGCAACACCGTGGATATCGTGCTGTGCGCGGGCATGCTCAACAGCGTCAAGGACATCGACAATGCCCTCGGCCAGATCACTGAATTGCTCAGCCCCGGTGGCTGGCTGGTGTTCAGCGAACCCACCGGCGAATGGCCGCCGATCCTGTTGACCCAGGGCTTCATGATGACGCCGGTCAATGGCGACCACGACCAGGGCCGCAGTGGCTTGCGCAACGCCGAGATCTGGCAGGCGCGGGTCAAGGCGTTTGGCGGTGAATGCCTGCCCGCACTGCCCCGCGCGGACCACCCGTTGGCCGCCCTTGGCATGCAGGTGTTTGCCGCACGCTTCAAGGCCGGGTTCCAGCACCTGGGCGTCGAGAGCCTGCGCCGTGCCCTGGCGCAGCGCCTGCCGGACTATATGCTGCCGGCGCACCTGCAAGTGCTCGACCGTTTGCCACTGACCGCCAACGGTAAGGTCGACCGCAAGACCCTGGCCGGTTGGCGCCCCGCCGCCGATGCCCAGGCACCCGCTGGCCAGGAGGCACCGAGCGATCCGTTGACGGCCGAGTTGTGCCGGTTGTGGGCCGAGGCCTTGGGCCTGGCGCAGATTGGCGTCGACGACAGCTTCTATGAGAAAGGCGCCGACTCGCTGATCCTCGCCCGCGTCGCCGGCCAACTGCGTGAACAACTGACCCAGGCCCAAAGCCTGAGCTACGACACACTGCTGCGGCAGATGCTCAACGAGCCGAATGTCGCCGCCCTGGCGCGCCTGCTCAACCATGGCGAAACAGCGCCTGCCGCCACAGCAACGAGCGGCGAAGCCCAGCGTTCATCGAGCAGCAACGCGTTGGTGGTGCCGTTTGGCGGTGGCGAGGTTGGCCCAGTGCGAGTGATGTTCCATGCCGCCCTCGGCACCCTGGATTACTTCCAGCACCTGGGCCGCGCCCTGGCCGAACAGCAGGCCGGGCCGGTGATCGGCTTTGCCGTGGCCGACACCGCGCAATACCTGGCGCTGGAGCCCAAGCGCCTGATCGAAAGCGTGGCCCAGGACTACGCCGAACGCTTGATCGCCGACGGTCATCAACGCTTCCAGTTGATCGGTTACTGCCTCGGCGGGCTGCTCGCCACCGAGGTCGCCCGACGCTTGCTCGAACGCGGCATGGAAGTGGTGGACCTGAGCCTGATCGACAGCATCCCGATGTTCATCGACACCGACGAAGAGCTGGCCTACGAGGCGATCTTCGTGCCCAACCTGAACCTCGACCCGGTCAAGACCGTGTTCGGCGCACATATCGAAGACTACGACGTGTACCGCGCCATCGACCTGTTGATGGCCCGCGACAACCGCCGCGTCCCCGCCGGGGCCATGGCGGCGTTGAGCGGCGATCCGGGGCTGGAAGCCTTGGCGCTGGCGGTGCAGCAACAGTCGGCGCGCAGCCAGGAAGAACGCCTGGCCGAGTACGCGCGCTTGGCGTCCGGCCAGGCCGGTGTGCCCATCGGCCCCGAGCTGGTGCCGACGCTGTTCCGGGTGTGCCGCCACAGCATGCGCGCGGCGCGGTTCGACCCGCCGCCGTTCCTCGGCAACATGACCTACCTGCGCTGCCTGGAGCAGCAATCGTTCGGCATCACCGGCGGTGTCGGCCACCTGGCGGCACCGTTCTGGGAAGACGCGTGCCTGGGGCGGTTCGACTTGATCGATGTGCCCGGCAACCACTTCAGCGTGATCGAACCGCCCCACGTCCACATCGTCACCGCACACCTGCTCGAGGCCCTTCGGAAAAACTCATGACGACCGCTCTGGATACCCTGAAACGCCCGGTCAACCGCCTGATCCGCATCGGCGTGGTGTTTGCCGCGATTGGCGCGCTGGTCAACCTGGTGCCCTTTATCGGACTGACCGAACTGGGCCGCTTGCTGCTGGCCGGCAGCGCCGACAGTCACACCTTGTGGCTATGGGCCACGCTGGTGGTGATCGCCCTGAGCCTGGGCTGGATGGCCAGCGGCGTGGCCCTGTGGCTGACCCACCTGGCCGACCACCGCTTGCAGGCCAGCCTGCGCGAAGCCATGGTGCGCAAGCTGGGGCGCGTGCCCTTGGGCTGGTACACCGACACCACTTCGGGCGCCGTGCGCAAAGTGGTGCAGGACGACCTCGAAGACCTGCACCACCTGATCGCCCACCATGCGGTGGAACTCACGGCGGCGATCGTCACGCCCCTGGCCGGACTGGCATGGCTGGCCACGTTGAACTGGCGCCTGGCGCTGCTGGCGGTACTGACCCTGCCGATCTATGCGGTGGCCTACAGCCTGATGATGCGCGGCTTCGGCGCCAAGATGCAGTTGCTGGACAAGAGCATGACCCGCGTCAGCGCGGCGATTGTCGAGTTTGTGCATGGCATTGCGGTGGTCAAGGCGTTTGGCCGCGTAGGCCAGGCCCATCGCAGCTATCAACAGGCCGTCAACCAGTTCAGCGAGCAATACGCCGGCTGGGTCAAGCCGCTGCTGCGCCTGGAAGCGTTTTCATCGATGGCCTTGAGTGTGCCGGTGATTCTGCTGGTGAGCCTGGGGGTGGGCAGCCTGTTGCTGGCCAGGGGCTGGATCACGCCCCTGGAACTGTTTGCCGAGACGCTGGTGGCAGTGGTCATTCCACAATCGTTGCTGGTGATCAATCAGAGCCTGACCGCCCAGCGCACCGCCCTTGCCGCGGCCGACCGTATCGAAGCGCTGCTGGACGTCGAAGAACTACCCACGCCCAAGGTCTGCATGCAGCCCCAGGGCAGCGACATCACGTTTGAACAGGTGCAGTTCGGCTACGACCCCGCGCACCTGATCCTCAATGGCGTGGACCTGCACTGCCCCGCCGGCAGCGTGACCGCCCTGGTCGGCGCTTCCGGTGCCGGTAAATCGACCCTGGCCAAGCTGGTGCCGCGCTTTCACGACGTGAATGCCGGCCGCGTGCGGGTGGGCGGTGCCGATGTGCGCGAGATCGACCCGCGCCAGCTGTACCAGCAGGTCGGCTTCGTGTTGCAGGACGCGCAACTGGTGCACGGCACCGTCGCCGATAACCTGCGCCTGGGCCGCCCCGAGGCCAGTGACGAGGACGTCGAGGCGGCGGCGCGTTCGGCACAGATTCACCAACGTATCCAGGCTCTGCCCCGGGGTTATCAGTCGATGATCGGCGAAGACGCGATTTTCTCCGGCGGTGAAGCACAGCGCCTGTCCATCGCCCGCACGCTGTTGGCCGACACCCCGGTACTGATCCTCGATGAGGCCACCTCCCATGCCGACCCCGAATCCGAGGCGCTGATCCAGGACGCCCTGTCGGCCTTGGCCCGAGGCCGCACGGTGCTGGTGATCGCCCACCGCCTGGCGAGCATCAGTGGCGTGGATCAGATCGTCGTCCTCGACCAGGGCCGCGTGCTCGAAAGCGGCCGCCATGAGCAATTGCTGGCGGCCAATGGCGCCTATGCCCGCCTGTGGCGCGCCAGCGCCGAGACCACCGCCCCCGACCTGGAGATGTCCCTGTGATCCGCAGCCTTGTAACTTTATTGGGCCCGGCCCATGCCACGCGTCTCAACCGCTACCTCACATGGCTGGTGACCAGTGCCGTGCTGCAAGGCCTGGCCGTGGCGTTGCTGGTGCCGATCCTGCACGCGCTGTTCGCCGGTGACCTGCCCACGGCCATGGCCTGGCTGGCCGGCCTGGCGGCGATGGTGGTGTTGACCTGCATCGCTCATTACCAGCAGGCGATGAAGGGGTTTGCCCTGGCCCTGGTGGTGCTGACCACCCTGCATGATCGCCTCGGCCAGCACCTGGTCAGCCTGCCATTGGGCTGGTTCAACTCGGAGAAAGTCGGACGCCTGTCGCGCAGCGCCACCAGCGGCACGCTGATGGTCACCGGGTTGTTTGCCCATTACCTGGGGCCGGTGGTATCCGGCGTGGTGGTGCCGGCCACGGTCGCGCTGACCCTGTTCGTGTTCGACTGGCGCCTGGGGCTGACCGCCGTGCTGTGCGCGCCGCTGATCTACTTCACTCATCACTGGTCGGCCGCCGCCATCGGCAGCAACGATGCGCGGGTTGAAGCCGTCGCCACCCTCGCCGGTAACCGAGTCGTGGAGTTCGCCCGCTACCAGCAAGTACTGCGCACCTTTGGCCGGACCCAGGACGGTTATCAACCATTGCAGGCGGCCAACCTGGCACAGAAACAGGCCAGCGGTTCGATGCTGTCCCAGACCTTTCCCAAGCTGCTGGCCGGCGGCCTGACCGTGCAACTGGCGTTCGCGCTGCTGGTGGGCGTGGGCATTGCCCTCGCTGCCCAGGGCGAGATCGACGCTATCCAACTGGTCGCCCTGCTCGCCCTGGCGGCGCGGTTTGTCGGGCCGCTGGCCGAAGCGGCGGCGCGCAGCGGCCTGTTGCGCATGGCCGGCAACGACCTGGATCAACTGGTGAGCATCCTGCGCGAGCCGCCGTTGCCGGAACCCGTGGCCAGCCAGCCGTTGACCGCACCCGGCAGCCTGGCCTTCGAACAGGTGAGCTTCGCCTACCCCAGCGGCCCCACGGTGTTGAGAAACCTGACGTTCGACGCGCCGGCCCACTCGATGACCGCGATTGTCGGTGCCTCGGGCTCGGGCAAGACCACCGTCACTCGCCTGCTGATGCGTTTTTTCGATGCGACCGAGGGCCACGTCAAGGTCGGCGGCGTGGACGTGCGTGAGCTGTCCAACGAGGCGCTGATGGCGCAACTGTCCCTGGTGATGCAGGACGTCTACCTGTTCGACGACAGCCTCGAAGCCAATATCCGCGTGGGCAGCCCGGATGCCAGTGCGCGCCAGGTGGCCGAAGCGGCAAGGCTGGCCGGCGTCGATGAAATCGTCGCGCGCCTGCCCCAGGGTTGGAACACGCCAGTGGGCGAAGGCGGCGCATCATTGTCGGGTGGCGAACGCCAGCGGGTGTCCCTGGCCAGGGCGTTGCTCAAGCGCGCGCCCATCGTGCTGCTGGATGAAGCCACCGCCGCGCTCGACCCGCAGAACGAAGCCTTTGTGCAGGCCGCCATTCGCAGCCTGATGCAAAGCTCCACCGTGCTGGTGATCGCCCATCGCTTGCCGACCATCATGGCCGCCGACCAGATCCTGGTACTGGACGAAGGCCGCCTGGTGGAAGCCGGCACCCATGCGCAGTTGCTGAGCCTCGAGGGCCGCTACGCCGGGTTCTGGCATGACCGCCAGCGCGCCGGTGGCTGGCGCCTGAATGCGCAGGCCGAGCCATGCTGATCGGTGTAGTGGGCGCCAGTGGCGACGTCGGCCTGGCCAGCGTCCAGGCGCTGTTGAGCCTGGGCGTGAACGACCTGCGCCTGGGCGGGCGTAACCCGAAAAACGGTGCGCGCTGCCTGGCGCTGCTCCAGCAGCAATGGCCCGACGCACGCCTGCAATGGACAACGGTGGACTTCAACGACGCGCCTGCCCTGGCCGCGTTCGCCCGCCGCTGCGACGTGCTGCTCAACTGCGCCGGCCCGTCCTGGCAAGTGCAGGACCGTGCCGCGCAGGCGGCGCTGAAGGCCAATGCCCATTACGTCGATGCAGCAGGCGATATGCATCTTGAGCCGTCGCGGTGGCGTGGTCGTTGCGCGGTACTCGGCGCTGGCCTGCAACCGGGATTTACCGGCCTGCTGCCACGCTGGCTGGCGGAGCAGGCATTCACCCAGGTGCAGGGCCTGACCAGCTATTTCGGCCTGCGTGATCAATTCACCGCCGTGGCCGCCGACGACTTCCTGCAAGGCGCGGTGGACGGCTCCAGCGAACCCTTGGCCGCCTGGCGCAACGGCCGTCGCAGCCGCGCGCTGAGACGGCGCCGGGATGTGGTGTTGCCGTGTTTCCCAGGCCAAGTCCATCTGCTGCCCTACTTGAACCACGAAGGCGAACGCCTGGCCAGGGACCTGCGCCTGGACGTCGGTGAATGGTTCAACGTGATCACCGACGGCTACGTGCTCAAGGCCCTCGACCAGGCCCATGGCCTGCCGCGCGCCGACGCCGTCCAACGGTTGTGCGCAGCCAGCCTGCTGGACCTCAGCGGCCAGGCGCCCTTCGTCACCCTGCTGCTGCAACTCGACGGTCTGTGCGACGGCCAGGCGCGAACCCGCAGCCTGATTGTCAGTGGCACAGGCAACGCGGCGCTGACCGGTGCAATGGCGGCGGCCACGGTGGTGAGCGTGCTGGAAGGCGAGATCAGCCCTGGCTGCCATTACGCCGCCGAGGCGTTGCCCCCCGCCGCCAGCCTTGAACGCCTGCAACGCACGGCGACGATCCGCGCGCTGAACCTGCTGCACGGCCCGCTCGATCACTTGCACCGCGCCGAAGAAGGTTGCCTATGAATGCCGCCCTGAATGAGCTTGAACACCTGAGCCTGGGCGTCATGGCCCAAGTGCTGCTGCACACCCAGGCCTTGCCGGTGCAGCTCTGGCGCAGCCCTGCGCATATCAACCAGGCCCTGGGCACGGCCCCACGTCATGCCTGGATTGTACGGCGCTGGCTGGCAGCACTGTCACGCACCGGTGTTGTACGGGACGACGGCGAACGCCTCGCCTGGCAGGGCACGCCGCCACAAGCAGCAGTCGGCGAGTTGCCACGGCTGTATGCCGCCCTGGGCTTCCCCGCCAACATGGCGGTCCTGCACACCCAGGTCATCGAGTGCCTGCCCGCGCTGCTGCGCGATCACATCGCCCTGGCGCCCTTGCTGCTGCAAGCCGGTGACCCCGTGGCGGTGCTTGGGGCCTACCAGCAGAACCACTTCACCACGGCGATCAATCAAGCCCTGGCGGCACGGGCTCGCGAAGTCAGTGCCGCCGGCGATCGGTTACGTGTGCTGGAACTGGGCGGCGGTGCTGGCTACACCACGCGCGCCGTGCTGGCAGCGCTGGAAGACCGCGAAAAAGACTATCGCTTTACCGACATCAGTACGCTGTTCACCGGCGCGGCCCAGCGCCAATTTCGCCTGGAACCGGGGATGCAATTCGGCTTGCTCGACCTGGACCGCGACTTCAGCCACCCGGGCATCGAGGCCCGCGGCCAGGACCTGGTGATCGCCGGCAATGTGCTGCATAACGCCCGCAACCTGCCACGCAGCCTGGCGCAAATCCGTGCCTGCCTGCGCGATGGCGGCACCTTGTTGTTCAGTGAGTCGATCGCCGACAACCCGGCGATGCTGACCTTCATGCACCTGTTGCTGTCACCGCCCGCCGATGCGCCACAGCGGACCACGGATGAAGCGTTCATGGCGCCCGACGCATGGCGCCAGGCCTTGCAAGCCCAAGGTTTTCAGTTGCTGGGCGTATGGCCCGATGCAGCCGACCCACTGGCGACTGCCGGGCAACGTTTGTTCCACGCCACAGGAGTTTCATGATGACGCTGAACGTCGACACCCTGCTGATCGACCTGCCCAGCGGCCGGCACCCGTGGCACTTGCCCGCCTTCACCGACCTGGGCAGTCATCACCTGGCCCCGGCGCGTCTATTGGCCGTGCTCGAACGCCAGCGCCCGGCGGTGGTGGTGATGGACGCCGAACAACTGGAGCGGCTGCTGGATTTCCCCGCCCTGCCCTTGAGTGACCTGAGCCACCTGGAGCAGGTGTTGTTTATCAGCCCTCAACCGGGCGACTGGCAGCTCGCGGAACGGGCGGCGGCGCAACTCAATTGCACGGTCCAGGGGTTCACGGATGCTCAGGGCACATGGCGAGACCTGGCCAGCGTCAAGCTCGAACACCAACGCTGGCGCGAACGTGCCCTTGGCCATCCAGACGTGAATGCCGTCACGCTCCACGGCCAGACGTTATTCGCCGTGCCGCGCCTCTGCGAGATAGCGCCGGTCGAGGATCACCTGGCCGCGACCGAGGCCGCCCTAGACCAGCAGTTTGCCGCCGGGCACTTGACCGAAGCGGTGCGACTCAACGATCAGCTCGGCCACGCCGCCTTACTGTCAATGCTCAATGGGCTGGACCATTGCGGCCTGCTGCCCGCGCCGCTGAACGATGTGGCCCAGGCCCTGGCCCATGCGGGCATCGCGCCTGGCCACCGGCCATTGATTGCGCGCTGGCTGGATGTATTGCAGGCGCAAGGTCTGTTGCGCCGTGAAGGCACGCAACTGCTGCCCACCCTCGACGCCAGCGTCTGGAGCGACGCAACTCTGGAATCTATCTGGGCGCGACTGACGGTGGACTGGGCCCGCAACACCGGCGGCAGCGGCACCCTCGAGTATGCGCGGGACAATGCCCGCCAGTTGCCGTCGTTGATGCGCGGTGACTGCGCGGCGGTGCACCTGCTGTTTCCCGAGGGCCGCACCGAGCGCGCGGCGGCGTTGTACCGCGAAAGCCTCGCGGCGCAATACCAGCACCGCGCCGTGGCCCATTGGATCGGCGCCTGGGCTGCGCGCCAGGCAATCGGGGTACCGTTGCGCGTACTTGAAGTCGGCGCCGGCACCGGGTCCACCACCCAAGCCGTGTTGCCCGCCCTGGCCGACGTGTCGGTGGACTATCTGTGCACCGATGTATCCCGCTACTTCAGCGAGCAGGCCGCCGAGCGCTTGCAGGTATGGCCGTGGGTACGCCACGGCGTCTTCGATATCGACCGCCCGGCCCTGGCGCAGGGTTATCGCAGCCAAAGCTGGGACCTGATCGTCGCCGGTGGCGTGCTGAATGCCGCCCGCGACACCGAGCGCTCCCTGGCCACCCTGCTGGCCTTGCTCAAACCGGGCGGCTGGCTGGTGTTCAGCGAGCCGACGCGAGAGGAATTCTGGGTGATGGCGTCCCAGGCTTTCATGCTCAACCAGGCCAACGATGAGCGCCAGTTGAGCAGCGCCACCTTCCTCGACCTCACGCAATGGCAAACCGCACTGGCCAGGGCCGGATTCCAGGGCAACCGCAGCCTGCCTGCCGCCGGGCACCCGCTGGCGAGCCTGGGCCATCGCGTGTTCGTCGCCCAGGTGCCCGCCCAGCGCCTGAGCCGCGCGACGCTGGCCGACCACCTGGAACAACCCGCCCTGCACCTTGAACTGCCCGACCAGTTGCCCGACAGCCACACGCTGGGCCAGTGGGCCTCTTTCAGTGCCATCAAGGACCTCACATGACCCCGCCCACCTGCCCCGTGGCCTACCCCTTCAACGCCTTCACCGACCTGGACCTGGCCGAGCCCTATCGCAGCGCCCAGCAAGCGCCGGGACTGTTGCGCATCCAGATGCCCATCGGCGCGCCCGCCTGGCTCGCCACCCGCTATGACGACGTGCGCCTGGTGCTCGGCGACCGGCGTTTCAGCCGCAGCGAAGCGTTTCGCCGCGACGATGCCCCGCGTGCCTTCCCGCGCATCGCCGGGGGCATTGTGATGATGGACCCGCCGCAACTCACCCGCATCCGCTCGCGCGCCGCCCAGGCCTTCACCCGTCGCCGCGTCGAAGCCTTGCGCCCTCACGCCCGCGAATACGCCCACCAGTTGATCGACCGCATGCTCGCCGCCGGCCCGCCCGCCGATCTGGTCAACGACTACGCATTACCCCTGCCCCTGGCGTTGATCTGCGAACTGCTGGGCGTGCCGTTGCAGGACCGCGAACGCTTCAAGGCGTGGAACGATTCCTTGCTGTCCACCCGTGCCGAAGACGCCGCCCAGACTCAACAACACCTGGGCGAACTGGCGGCGTATATCAAGGGCCTGGTCGCCGAGCGCCGACGCGAACCCCGCGACGACTTCATGACCGCCCTGACCCAAGCCGACGAAAAGGGCGAACACCTCAGCGAAGAGCAATTGCTGCTGTTGTGCATCGCGATCCTGGTCGCCGGTTATGAGGGCAGTGCTTCGCAGATCCCCAATTTCATCCAGGTGCTGCTGGACAATCCCACACAGTGGAAACAGCTCAAGGACCATCCCGAACAGATACCGCAGGCGGTGGAAGAACTGCTGCGCTATATCCCGCTGGCGTCGGCGGCGATGTTCGTGCACTACGCCCTGGAAGATATCCAGGTGGGTGAAACCCTTGTGCGCCAGGGTGAAGCGGTGTTCGCCTCCATCGGCGCGGCCAACCATGACCCGGCACGGTTTGACAACCCTCAGGCGCTGGACCTGCAGCGCGATGCCAGCGGTCACTTTGGCTTTGGCCACGGCCTGCATCACTGCATCGGTTCGGCCCTGGCGCGGGTGGAATTGCAGGAGGCGTTGCACGCGCTGGTAGTGCGCCTGCCCAACCTGCAACGCTGCGGCGAGGTACAATGGAAAACCGCGACGTTCTTTCGCGGCGCCCACTGCCTGCCGGTGATCTGGTCATGAGCCGCGCACGCAAACGCGTGATTGTTGCCGGCACCGCGTTCGGCCGCATCTACCTGCAAGCCCTGGCCCGCGCCCATGACCGCTATGAACTGGTGGGCATCGTGTCGCGCGGCAATACCTACTCCCGGGCCTGTGCCGATCACTATGGGGTGGCGCTGTACGAGGCCGTCGAGCAAGTGCCCGATGACGTCGATATCGCCTGTGTGGTGGTGCGCTCCGGCGCCACCGGCGGTGCTGGCAGCGAACTGGCCCAGCAACTGTTGCGGCGTGGCATCCACGTGTTGCAGGAACACCCGGTGCACCACCGCGAAATTGCTGCGTGCATGCAGGCCGCCCGCCAGGGTCAGGCGGCCTATGCGGTGAATACACTGTACCCGAATATCCTCGCAATCCGTCGCTTTCTCGCCGTGGCCGCTTACCTGCGCGAACAACAGGGGCTGGCGTATATCGAGGCCGCCTGCAACAGCCAGGTGGCCTACCCGCTGCTGGATATTCTCGGGCGCCTGGCGGGCGGATTGCGGCCCTGGGTGTTCGCCGCACCGGCAGCCGGTGTCGGAGCGCAGCCTTTCACGCGGCTCAATGCCAGTTTCAACGGTGTACCGATCAGCTTGCGGGTGCAGAACCAAGTGCATCCCCAGGACCCGGACAACCACTCGTTCCTGCTGCATCGCCTCGAAGTGGGCTGTGAAGCCGGGGTGCTGAGCCTGTGCGACACCCACGGCCCGGTGCTGTGGAACCCACGCCTGCACGCCCCACGGGACAACACCGACCGCCTGATCATGGCGGGTCCCGGCAGCGAACGGCTGGCCGGGCCGACGATGGTGATGCTCGATCCGCAGATGCCGGCGAGCTATCACCAGGTGTTCAACCAGGTCTGGCCCGACGCGGTCACCGTCGCACTCGGCGAGCTGTGCCGCGACATCGACGATCCCACGCGGCGCCTGCGCAGCGGCGTATGGGCCACCGAGGTGTCCATGGCCTGGCGTGAAATGAACAGCCTGATCGGCATGCCCGCCTTGATTGAACCCGCGGTGCCCCGCGCACTGCCATTGGCCGAACTGCACAACCGTGCCGACGCCGTGCAACCCCCTGGCGGTGACGACACCGCGCAACTGCTGGGAGCCTTGCCGTTTTGAACAGAGCCCTATTCCCTTCCACCTGCAGCCATGTGCTGCTGTGGGTGCGTGACTTGCACCAGGCCGTGGCGAATTTTCGCGCCGCCGGCTTCGAAGTCACCTACGCCACCGCCGAGGCCCGCGCCCAGCATGCGCATATCTGGTTCAGCCAGGGGCCGATCATCGAGCTGCTCACCACGCCGCGTCACGCCTGGCTATTCAAGTGGCCCATCGACTGCCTCGCCGGCCGTGGCGCCGGACGGCGCATGTTGCGCTGGGCCGCTCAGGGCGAAGGCTTTTGCGACCTGGCGCTGCTGTGTGACGACCCGCTCCTAGCGCCACGCCTCAAGGGCCTGGCGGCCTATGGCGTGAGCATGGGCCGTGCGGTGAACTGGCGGCGCACCTGCGCGGACGGCAGCCACACACGCTTTCGTTTCGTCTACCCGCGCCATGATCGCCTGCCGTTCCTGGTCACGCCCTATGAGCCCGCCCAGCACCCGGCGCGCATGACCCACCCCAATGGCGCCACGGGGCTGGCGGCGATCCACCTGGGCGTACACCCCGCCGACCAGACCGCCCTCAACCTGCTGACCGGTGACGATCCGCTGCTGCAAATCCGACCAGCCGAACACACCGGCGTACAGGCGGTGCAAATCACCGGCCTGACGCACCCGCTGACTCTGCACGGCGCCCGCTTGCTGGGTTGCCCGACCGCTCAAGGAGATACCCATGCTTGATGGATGCACCGACTGGCCCGACGACTTTATCCGCCGCTATCGCGAGCAAGGCTACTGGCAAGGCGTGTCGCTGGGCCAACTGCTGCGCGAGCAGGCACAACGCACGCCACACAAGGAGGCGCTGGTAGACGGTACCCGGCGCTGGAGCTACGCCGAGCTGGACCAACAGGCCGACCGACTGGCGGCCGGCCTCGCCGACCAAGGACTGCGCGCCGGCCAGCGGGTGCTGGTGCAACTGCCGAATATCGCCGAGTTCTTCAGCCTGACCTTTGCCCTGCTGCGCCTGGGCGTGATCCCGGTGTTTGCGCTGCCGGCCCATCGCGAACATGAGCTGGCTCACCTGGCGCATCTAAGCCAGGCAGTCGCCTATGTGATTGTCGATCAGCACCTGGGCTTCGATTACCGACCACTGGCACGCACCCTGCGCAAACAAGTGCCAAGCCTGCAACAGGTGTGGGTGGTGGGTATGGCCGAGGAGTTCGTGGCCCTGGCACAGTGCGTTGCCAACCCGCGTGAGCTGCCGGCGCCGGACTCGCGGGAGGTCGCCGTGCTGCTGTTGTCTGGCGGCACCACCGGCCTGCCCAA
>Ga0075034_1000365_pt1 | contig 29146 bp, 24 predicted proteins | sample SynthPrep_16_END_FD_71519 | JGI IMG/M metagenome (GOLD analysis project Ga0075034, IMG submission 71519) | Synthetic microbial communities from Ohio, USA - SynthPrep_16_END_DS12_MetaG | ecosystem: Engineered > Bioreactor > Aerobic > Activated sludge | place: USA: Ohio, Columbus | collected...
CTGGGTTAGCAGGTCGCGCAGTAGTGCCAACAAACGCGGGTGGTTGGCTGGGCGGCGTGCCAGAGCCCGATACTTGAGCTCGTCCGCCTGTAGCTTGGGAAAGTGCTCCTGGATCAAGCGCCTGGCCTGGTCATCGTCGATTGCGATGGCCGCCGCCCCCTGGAACCGTTGCTCAGGGTTAAGCAGGTCGAAGCCGGTGTAACCGCTTTCATCGATTCGAAAGCATTCCATTGCAATTCCCATCCGATCAAAGTGCGATATCTAGGGTGAGTGTTAGCACTTGCCAAGACCAATGTAACCGCGTGGTCAAGTCAGGTGCAATTATACGATCGGCGTCATCTCGCCCCGCAGGATGCCTGGATGCTGGCTCAATTGTGGAGAGATCCAACCTCGCATGACGACAAGCCATGCACGGAGCATCACCAATTAGTGACTTACCGTACACGGCACGACTGAAGGATTTTTCCACCGTTAGAAGCGAATGCCCACCACTTCACCGTCGGCGTTCAGCGCTGGTTGCCCATAGGTATCCACCAGTTTTCCCTTGGAGAAGACAAAGCGGGGAGGCCAAAACGAGTGCTTGCTCACGAGCGATAAGAGTTGTTCGATCGTGGTCACTTGGTCGGAGCGCTTCAGTCGGAAGAAGTACATACTGCTCCAGTCATCGCTGAAGTACTCCTTGAGATCTCGCGGATCCAGCGTCTCCGAAATCGGTCTTTCGGCAGGATCTTCTTCATCAAGCTGGCTGGCATAGTTTTCAAAAAGTCGATCTTGCAGAAGCTCGAAGGCGTAAGGCTCCCATTTGAGCGGGGAGTCTTCATCCTCTGTGTCCGGTACTTCTGATGGGTCGAAAGCCAGCAAAAATCCGCGGAAGTATGCCTCCTCAGTCGGCTTGCACTTCTCCGCGGCTTCGGCTGCTTGATGCCAGTTTTCAAAACCAGCAGCTTTCGCTGTGATCTCAAGGGCTTTGTAATGCGGGATATCTTTTTCTCGCTTCATGCGACGAGCACGCTGCTTCAGGCGAGAGATGGCTTTTTGCGAAACTAGGAAAATGCGTTGCATGTTGAGGCTCCTCTGTTCGCGGAGTACCGGTGCCCACTGCCGAGATCCGCACAGGGAATCCCAAACGCATTAAGTAAGAAGAGAATCGTCCCATTCGGGTTTGCCAAGGTGGGCAGCAGGCTTCGATCAAGCCTGCTACTAGCATATGCGAATACGAACAGTATGCTCAAGCCTGGTGCCTGCCAATGCCCGAGGAAATCTCCATGCTATTTATTAGTCATGATCGCGTAGGATAAGGCATAGTCCGTTGTTCTGGCACTAGAGTGTTTTTTATTTCATATGTGGTGGCGAATTGAAGAAATTTTGTGGTGTGTATGGTGGTTGGGAGCTATTGATAGCTGGGCTTGTGCTGTTGTTTCAGTCTGTGATGAATATTTTATTTATGCAGCTTTATTTTTTGGCGGAGGCCAAGAGGTTGGCGTTGTTCTCTGGGGCTCTAGTTAATTCTTATTGTTTGTTTGTACTGGTGCTTCCTGTCTTGATGGAAAAGATAGAAATTTTAAAAGGTGAGCGATTACTCGATTTTTTAGATGTTTCAGCGGGGGAGGGTAGGCTGACTTTTCCAGTGCTTTCCGGCTTTTTAGGGGAGCAAGCTTTGGGCGGATTTTTAGGAACCGTATTGATTCTTACCGGTCGCACTGTCTTAGAGTGGGGAGGAGCCGTAGTTGCAGGGATCTATTGTTTTGTGGTTCTTGGGTTTGCTATGGGTATTACTAGTATGTCTTTGTTTAGATTTGTTTTGTGTTTCTCTAGTAAACATTGGTCGGTGTACGGTTTTGCGGCATTTGCATCATTGTCTATAATGATTTGCTTTTTTATGGTTGGCGTAAAATCGGTCGCTTAACGATGCTAAGGGAGTACAATTATGTTTGGTTTTTTTGAAAGTAAGGAATTGAGGTTGGATTTGATTACTTTGATCTCCCTCCTGATCCAATAATCTTTTATTGCTTGGGGGAGCCAAGATGGGGGCTGGCGCACTAGCTCAAGGTATTGGTTTTCATCATCTACTTCAATTCCTATAGCCGATAGTCCTTTCGTTGTGCCATGTGAAACAACGACCCGCCAAGGAAGGCTTATTAGCATAGTGTTGTGAGGGAGCGGGAATGTATTTTTTTGAGTCACCGCTCCAGACCATTCAAAAATAATCTTCACGCCCGTGGATTCAAATGCTTGGGGGGATAGGAATTGGCCCACAATACCTGCATTTAAACCAGAGTCTTGCGCTAACGGGCTTGGGTAGCAAGGCCTATACCGTCCACTGGATAGTATGCTGTAAGCATTTCTTAGTGATGTTATGTGGAATATTTCCATTTAAAAAGTTATCTGATCTCTTTCAAGTGCGGGGCCTGTGAGTCCGGTCAGATGACGCGGGATGGTTCATCGGCCTGACTCATTTGAGTCTGAATGATGATCGACCATGTTGTAACGTACGGTGTTGGGGCCAAGCAGCTCGCTAAGGTAGATATCAGAGATTGGCCTCACCTCGATGTCGGCCTCAATGATCCTAACCCCTAACTTTATTGCGACCGCTGCTCTGGTAAGGGTTGGCGACCCATCGCTGCTTTCTGGATCTTTGATCAGGTCTTTGAAAAGCTGCTTCTTGAGTTGCGCCAATATGGGTTGAGGGTCAACATTTTCGTAGCAAGCGATCAGTATCCCTAGGTCGTAAGGAGGCTTCAAGGCGCCCAATTCACTTCCGCTTTCGTCTGGGTCATCGGCAGTGATCGTCATGAAAATCCCGTACAGATCATCGTGATTCTTCTTCGCCAAGCGCGATTCCAAAACATTTCTGATCTGGCTCTTTCCCAAGGCGATATTGAAGGCATCTGGCAAAGCCACTCGCGTATAGCTCCGTGCCAGCCAAGAGCTGAACTTATCTAGCCATTGCGTCTCATACGTAAACGGTTCTGTCCGGTCATTCCGCACTTGAAACTTCGGCGCTTCGAGGGCAGCCAAGAGGCGGCGGGGGATCCATATTCGCTTTTGGGACTCCGCTTTTATCAGCAACTCCCTATCCGAACCTTTGGCGGAAAGATCGATTTCCCGTGGATGACCGCCCTTTCTGCTTTCGCCAAGCTCTTGGATGACTGATGCACCCACAAGCTCTACCACTGGGACAATTTGGAGGTCACAGTTGTAAATATTGCAGGCTTGGGAGGCTACAACCCACCATTCACAAGTCGGATGGTGTTCGACTAAGTCTACAATGTTGCTCCGGTGAATAAGCGATCCTTGCCACCACTCGCCCGCTTCTAGTTTTGCAATTACTGAACTGTCATCGACTAACATCTGCGTCACGAATAGTCTCGCTTAGGTTGCCCATCCTTGAGCGACTTGTAATGTTTGAGGGCTTACGAGTGGGCGGAACCATCCTAGGTGCTAGCTCTTCCAGCTTCCCTTCTAATGCGGCCTTAAGGTGATAGTGGTCAAGGCCGGAATTTACGACATCTATGAATGACTCGCCATTGATAGGTAAATTCCACACCTGCTTCAGTCTTTTCATGTCGCCCTGAAGCGCTGAGCTATGAAGCAAATGGTTCAGGGTTTCTATTCGTACGCCCATGCCCACTCGCGGATCAGCTCCATCGTACCAATCGTAAACGGTCTTACGTGTGACTTTGAAAAGCTCGGCAAGCTGGGTGACAGTCAAGCCTAGGGTGTCTTTGATCTCATTCAACTGATCAGCAAAACCAAGCTTCTCGACCTCGGCTACAACTGTGCTTTCGGCTTCGTTAGCAGTTGATAGGAGAAGCGGATGACCGTCGATGAGAAAGATCGCCGCTTGTTTTATTTGTGGGGCAGTGGACACAGCCCTATTGAAAAAGAGGTTGTAAAGCTTGTCTGCCAGCGTTGGCGCAGATGCACCCCAATCAGGCTGCTCCCTTTCCGGGGCATACCTTAGAGAGGTGGAAGTCATCGACAGTGTCATTCTATAGCCTCACCTTTCCATGATGAAAAAGCATAATCAGTGAACACGTCAGGATGCCTAAAGAAATCGTTGGCAACGGTATGAAGCGTTTTGAGGTGCATGAGAGCCTTGTCGGATGAGTCGACCCTCAAGGGCTTCACAGGCGTAAAAATCGCGTCCATATCAAGAATAGCTTCTCCTGGTTGAAGAGTATCTATCTTGAATCCCTTGGCAGGGTCATGGCTCATGATTAGCAGGCCCATCAGGTCGTCGCTGACGTTGGGGTGGCCTGGGAAATTTGTATAACGAACGCGTAGCTCTTTGTCATCCTTCTTATAGGATGTGTTACTAGAGCCCCCAAGCTGCTCCAAACCCTCAAACGTAGGTGCCAAGAGCTGTGCGGATACGTATTTCATGAGTTCCGCCTGCGACCCGGTTTTAATGTGGTCAACATAGCGCACGCCTAGGGTGCTGACGTCGATGAAGCGCGCGAGCTTGAGCAATTCACTCAAGACTCTCTCCAGCACAATCTCGAACTCACTGTAGCGCGTGTACTCGCGAGTAAATACCAGCACCTGATCTGGCGATAACTGAATACCAAAGCTCCGATCGGCTGACAGCATCATCCAGATACGTGATGTGGTGAATTCTGGCTGCGTGCCCGGCCCGCTCACAGGTACTTGGACCTGAATTTCATGAATAAGGGGAGCAATATCCCTTAGGGCGTCTTGGATCAGCGGGAATTTTTCTGCTAGGAGAGGCCAAGGCGCGAAGCGTATCGAGGCAAGCGTATACGCGAGCGGAGAGTTCTTGAGGATACCAGAGCGTTCTTGCATGGCTTATGAGGACCCGGCTGATAGGTTTCAGAGACGTAAACTATACACCAAAGTAAACACCTGTCTCTTTTTCGGCGACGGGAGATCGGATCTTTGCGGTGGATAATGAGTATTGAGTCGCGGGCGGGCCCCTTTTCGCTTGGGTGGACTCTAGCGTGTTGCTGGCGTGGCTCGAAAGGGCGTGGAACTCTAGTGGGGGCGCGGCCCTCTCGGCAGAAAAAAGAGTAACGGGGACTAAAGCGGGGACTAAAATAGCTGAAAACGAAAAAGCCCACCGGGGTGGTGGGCTTAAGTCGTTGTTTCATATGGTGGGCCCACACGGACTCGAACCGTGGACCAAAGGATTATGAGTCCTCTGCTCTAACCAACTGAGCTATAGGCCCCCAGAAGGCCGGCGGATTATAACGGCGGATGACAGTGGCGCCAATCGAAGCGCCCTGTTTGATAGGCATTGGTGAAAAAAGAAACCCCCGGCATGCCGGGGGTTCTGGGTCTTACTCGTCGAGGAAGGAGCGCAGGTGCTCGCTTCTCGTCGGGTGGCGCAGCTTGCGCAGCGCCTTGGCTTCGATCTGACGAATGCGCTCGCGGGTGACATCGAACTGCTTGCCGACTTCCTCGAGGGTGTGGTCGGTATTCATGTCGATGCCGAAGCGCATACGCAGTACCTTGGCTTCACGGGCGGTGAGGCCGGACAGTACTTCGCGGGTGGCTTCCTTGAGGCTTTCCACGGTGGCCACGTCGATCGGCGACTGCATGGCCGAATCTTCGATGAAATCGCCCAGGTGCGAGTCTTCGTCGTCACCGATCGGCGTTTCCATGGAGATTGGCTCCTTGGCGATCTTCAGTACCTTGCGGATCTTGTCCTCGGGCATTTCCATGCGCTCGCCAAGCTCTTCGGGCGTGGGCTCGCGGCCCATTTCCTGCAGCATCTGACGGGAGATGCGGTTGAGCTTGTTGATCGTCTCGATCATGTGTACCGGGATGCGGATGGTCCGCGCCTGGTCGGCAATGGAGCGAGTGATCGCCTGGCGAATCCACCAGGTGGCGTAAGTCGAGAACTTGTAGCCGCGGCGGTATTCGAACTTGTCCACCGCCTTCATCAGGCCGATGTTGCCTTCCTGGATCAGATCGAGGAACTGCAGGCCGCGGTTGGTGTACTTCTTGGCTATGGAGATCACCAGGCGCAGGTTGGCCTCGACCATCTCCTTCTTCGCCCGGCGGGCCTTGGCCTCACCAATGGACATGCGGCGATTGATGTCCTTGATGTCGGCGATGGCGAGTTCGCACTGCTGTTCCAGTTCGATGAGCTTCTGCTGGCAGCGCTGAATCTCTTCCTTGCGGTTGCCGATGGCTTCGGCGTACTTGCTCTTGCCTGCAGCCAATTGCTCGGCCCAGTCGAGATTGGTCTCGTTGCTCGGGAACTGACGCAGGAAGTCGGCGCGCGGCATGCGGGCATCACGCACGCACAACTGCATGATGGCGCGTTCCTGAGCGCGGATCTGGTTCAGGGCATCACGCACGCGCTCGACCAGGGCATCGTACTGCTTGGGCACGAGCTTGATCGGCATGAACAGGATGGCGAGGGCTTCGAGCTCCTCGGTGGCCTGCTGGCTGGCGCGGCCGTGCTTCTTAAGGGCCTTGTTGGCTTTCTCAAGCTGTTCGGCGACCGCGCCGAAGCGCACGCGCGCAACTTCCGGATCGGGCCCGCCGTCGCCTTCTTCTTCCTCGGTATCCGACTCTTCTTCTTCGTCGTCGTCCTTGTCGTCGACTACCGGCTTGGCCGTGGTCTGCGGCGTTTCCGGCTCGACTTCCTGCGGTGCGGCAGCACCGTCGTCGTCGGGGTCGATGTAGCCGCTGAGGATGTCGGACAGGCGACCGCCTTCGTTCGTCACGCGCTCGTAGTCGGCGAGGATGCTGTCGACGGTGCCAGGGAAGTGGGCGATCGCGCTCATGACTTCGCGAATGCCTTCCTCGATGCGTTTGGCGATTTCGATCTCGCCTTCGCGGGTCAGCAGTTCGACGGTGCCCATCTCGCGCATGTACATGCGCACTGGGTCGGTGGTGCGGCCGATATCGGTCTCGACCGCGGCGAGTGCGGCTGCGGCCTCTTCGGCTGCGGCTTCATCGGTATCGGCTTCGGCCAACAACAGGGCATCGGCATCCGGAGCGGTCTCGAATACGTTGATGCCCATGTCGTTGATCATGCGAATGATGTCTTCCACCTGTTCCGGATCGGAAATATCCTCCGGCAGGTGGTCGTTGACCTCGGCGTAAGTCAGGTAACCCTGCTCACGGCCACGCTGGATCAACTCTTTGAGGCGGGACTGCTGTTGCGCTTTTCCGGACATATAACCCTATCCACTGAAGGTTCTGGCGGGCTGAAAACAAGCTGAGCATTATAGCCGAGCTAGGACCTCACGCGCCAGTTGAGGTCGGTGTAGCGGGTATTGCGTTGCGGCTCAATAGGTTACGCAGTTGGTCTTTTTCCTCTGCGCTGAGTTCACCCTGGCGAGCCTTGCGCAGCAGGCTTTCGAGGCGCCGTTCCCGCTGTCTGGCGGCAAGGCTATTAATGGTGTCGAAAAACTGCTGTTCAAGGTTATCGGCAGAGATCAGCCATTCTTTCTCTGCCAGTGCGCGTAAAAGTCGTCCCTGATCGGTGCCGTGCCATCGGGCGATCAGCTGCAGGCTGCGCAGCTTGGGGTTTTTCTGCAGGGTGCCGAGCAGCGCTACCAGCAGTTGGGCATAGGTATCGTCTTCTGCGGCGAAATGGCTGACGTCTTCGACCTTCTGCGCCAGCTCCGGGTGGTGCAGCAGGGTGCGCAGGGTGGTCAGTGCCGGAGGCTCGACCGTGGCGGGTGTGCGCGGCCCGCGTGGCATTAAGTCTGGACCCTGGCCGTTTTTTTTCCAGTCCTTTTTCCACTCTTTCTTGCCTGGCTTGCCGTTGCGCGGTTGCGGCTGCATTGGTTCCGGTGGCTCGAAGTGGTCGGGCTCGCCGTAGGCCGGGCTGGCGTCGTAGTAGGTGTAGTCGTCGTAGGTCGGCGTGCTGCTGGGCGCGGATACGGGCGCGGCGGCCATGTGCTGCAGTGCCTCGCCGTTGAGCCCGGTGATCTCGGCCAGGCGCTGACGCATCAGTGCGCGTAGGTTGTTGCCCGGTATCTTTTCGATGAGCGGTGCGGCCAGTGTCGCCAGATGGGCCTTGCCTTCCAGGGAGCGCGGATCGGCCTCTTCACTCAGCTGCTGGAAGAAATAGTCGGCCAGTGGTTGCGAGTGCTGCTGTATGCGGGCGCGAAAGGCGTCGGTGCCCTCGGCGCGGACCAGGGTGTCCGGATCTTCGCCGTCCGGCAGGAACAGGAAGCGGGCGCGGCGCCCGTCCTGAAGGTTCGGCAATGTAGCCTCCAGTGCGCGCCAGGCAGCCTTGCGTCCGGCGGCGTCTCCGTCGAAGCAGAACAGCACGCTAGGAACGATGCGGAACAGGCGTTTGAGGTGTTCCTCGCTGGTGGCGGTGCCCAGGGTGGCGACGGCATTGCGCAGACCTTGCTGGGCTAGGGCAATGACGTCCATGTAGCCCTCGACCACCATGATCTCGTCGAGATCGCGGTTGGCCTGGCGCGCTTCGTAGAGGCCGTAGAGCTCCTGACCCTTGTGGAATACCGGGGTCTCCGGCGAGTTGAGGTACTTGGGCTTGTCGTCGCCCAGCACTCGACCGCCGAAGGCGATCACCCGACCACGGCTGTCGCGGATGGGAAACATCACGCGGTCGCGAAAGCGGTCGTAGCGCTTGCCGTTCTCGGCGTTCTCGATCAGCAGGCCGGCATCGATCAGCGCCTTCTGCTGAAGGGCGTCGCCGCCGAGGTGCTTCATCAGGTTGTCCCAGCCGGGCGGTGCGAAGCCCAGGCCGAAGTCGCGGGCGATGACGCCGGACAGCCCGCGTCCCTTGAGGTATTCCACCGCGGCCTTGCGCGTCGGATGGCTTTTCAGCGCCTGGCGGTAATAGTCGGCGGCGGCGGCGAGCAGTGGGTAGAGCGGTGAATCGACCGGCTGGCGGGGCTTGTGCTTGCGCCCGCTGTCCTCGCGTGGGACTTCCATGCCGGCGCGCTTTGCCAGCTCTTCGACCGCCTGGGGGAAGTCCAGCTGGTCGTGGTCCATGACGAAGCCGAGGGCGTTGCCGCCGGCACCGCAGCCAAAGCAGTAGTAGAACTGTTTGTCCGGGCTGACGCTGAAGGACGGCGTCTTTTCCTTGTGGAACGGGCAGAGGGCGCTGTAGTTCTTGCCGGTCTTCTTCAGCTGGATGCGCGAACCGACCACTTCGACGATGTCGGAGCGGTTGAGCAGGTCATCGATGAAGGATTGGGGGATCAGTCCGGCCATAGGGGTATCAGATTACGCTCAAAGCATGCGCCGGAAATGAAAAAACTCCGGCCTTTCGCCGGCTGGCGAAGCGGAGTCTGCATGCAATGCAAAACCCGGCCGAAGCCGGGTTTGATGCGACGTCAGCTGTACTGGATCAGTACAGGCGGACGCTACGGCGCTGCTCGCGCTGCACTTTCTTGGCGTGACGCTTGACTGCGGCAGCAGCCTTGCGCTTGCGCTCGGCAGTCGGCTTCTCGTAGAACTCACGCGAACGGACTTCGGCCAGAACGCCGGCTTTTTCGCAGGAGCGCTTGAAGCGACGCAGTGCTACGTCGAAGGGTTCATTCTCTTTAACTTTGACAGCGGGCATCCAGGACTTACCTTCACTTGATTACCGGTGGCAACGCGCTTCGGCAATGACTCGCAAGCACGCTGGTTTTAAGGGTTGCGGATGTTACCCGCTCCAATGCCGGAATGCAAAGCCCCTGATCGAAAAGCGCTGGTCGGTCGGACGGCCCGACGATTAATATGCACGGCTTCATTCGCCTTCCGGAAGGTTGAACCCATGCTGGTGCTGGGGTTGGAAACGTCCTGCGACGAAACGGGTGTCGCGCTTTATGACAGCGAGCGGGGCCTGCTGGCCGACGCGCTATTCAGCCAGATCGACCTGCATCGCGTCTATGGCGGCGTGGTGCCAGAGCTGGCTTCCCGTGATCACGTGAAACGCATGCTGCCGCTGATCCGTCAGGTGCTGGCCGAGGCCGGCCGCGAGGCGGGGCAGGTCGACGCGGTGGCCTATACGGCCGGCCCTGGCCTGGTCGGTGCCCTGCTGGTCGGTGCGTCCTGTGCTCAGGCGCTGGCGCTGGCCTGGGGCGTGCCGGCGGTCGGCGTGCATCATATGGAAGGCCATCTGCTGGCGCCGATGCTCGAAGCGCAGCCTCCGGCGTTTCCGTTCGTCGCCTTGCTGGTGTCTGGCGGGCATACGCAGCTGGTGCGTGTGGATGGCATCGGCCGCTACGAGCTGCTCGGCGAATCGGTGGACGATGCCGCTGGCGAGGCGTTCGACAAGACCGCCAAGCTCATGGGCCTGCGCTACCCGGGCGGACCGGAGATCGCACGGCTGGCCGAGCAGGGCACGCCGGGACGCTTCGTCTTCCCGCGCCCGATGACCGACCGGCCGGGGCTGGACTTCAGCTTCAGTGGGTTGAAGACCTTCACGCTCAATACCTGGCAGCAGTGCCGCGATGCCGGCGACGACAGCGAGCAGACTCGCTGCGACATCGCGCTGGCCTTCCAGCAGGCGGTGGTGGAGACGCTGACCATCAAGTGCCGACGGGCGCTGAAGCAGACCGGGCTGAAATCGCTGGTCATCGCTGGAGGGGTCAGTGCCAACCAGTCGCTGCGTCAGTCGCTGGAAACGATGCTTGCCGAACTCAAGGGGCAGGTGTTCTATGCGCGGCCACGTTTCTGCACCGACAACGGCGCAATGATCGCCTACGCTGGCTGTCAACGCCTGCTGGCGGGCCAGCATGATGGGCCGGCGATCGCCGTGCAGCCACGCTGGTCAATGGAGACGCTGCCGGCGATCTGAACCGAATCGGCCTAGAAGTGCCTTTCCCGGCCAGCGAACAGATCGCGAACATTGCTGCGGTGACGCCAGACTATCAGCGTTGCCAACAGGCTCATCGGCAGCAGCGCACCGGGCTGCTGCCAGGCCAGCAGCGGCAGGCAGAGCGGCAGGGCGATCAGGGCTGCCAGCGAACTGGTGCGGGTCATGCGGAATACCAGGAGCCAGGCGGCGATGGCCAACAGCGCGGCCGGCGGGTAGAGCGCGAGCAGGGCGCCGGCGGCGGTCGCCACGCCCTTGCCGCCGCGAAAACGGAAGTACAACGGATAGAGATGGCCGCATACCGCCGCCAGACCGATCCAGGCCTGCTGCTGAACGCTCATGTCCAGCGAGGCGGCCAGCAGGACGGGCAGCAAGCCCTTGAGCAGATCGCCGAACAGCGTGCAGATCGCCAGACGCTTGCCGGCCAGACGAAGCATATTGGTGGCGCCGGGGTTGCCGGAGCCACTGGCGCGCGGGTCGGGTATTCCGGCCAGGCGGCTGAGCAGTATGGCGAATGACAGCGAGCCGATCAGGTACGCGAGCAAGGTCAGCAGCCAGAACATGGAATCCATCCGGGGCAGGGAGTCCCTGAGTCTAACGGCGCGTTTCGAGCTTGTCGTGCCGCAGGAGAACGTTGCGTGGATACAGTCTTCATCGAAGGCCTGGAAGTGGATACGGTGATCGGCGCCTATGATTGGGAGCGCGGCATCCGGCAGTGCCTGCAGTTGGACCTGACGCTGGGCTGGGACATCCGTCCGGCGGCGCGGAACGACGAGCTGGACAAGGCGCTGGACTATGCCAAGGTCGCCGCAGCCATCGATCAGTTCGCTGCCGAGGCGCGCTTCGAGCTGGTCGAGACCTTCGCCGAACGCCTGGCGCAGCGCCTGATGAGCGAGTTCGGCATTCTCTGGCTGCGCCTGCGGGTCACCAAGCCCGGCGTCAATGCGCGCGCCCGTGCGCTGGGCGTGGAGATCGAACGCGGATGTCGCTAACTCCGGTGCTGCTCGGCCTGGGCAGCAATGTCCAGCGTGAGCCCCATCTGCATGCCGGCCTCGATGCGCTGGCCGAGCTGCTGGTGAACATGCGTTGTTCGCCGGTGTTCGAGAGTCTGGCGGTGGGCTACAAGGGCGACAACTTCTACAACCTCGTGGTCGCCGGCGATACCGAGCTGCCGCTGACCGAACTGGACCGGCGGCTCAAGTTCATCGAGGCGGACAACGGGCGTTACGCGCCGGATCGCAAGGGATTGCCACTGGATATCGACGTGCTGCTCTATGGCGAGCTGGTCGGCAATTTCCACGGTTTGCTGCTGCCGCGTGCGGAGATTCTCAAGAACGCCTTCGTGCTCTGGCCGCTGGCGCTGCTGGCCCCGACCGTACGGCACCCGGCCGCGGACGCCAGCTTTGCCGAGCTGTGGGCGCTATCGACCATCGACCAACAGCTCTGGCCGGTGCCCTTCCAGTGGCGCGGCGCGGAGCTCACGCCCCCGGAGCTGGTCCGCGCCCATCCGCCGCGTTGTGCCTGACTAGCCGTTATTCGCATTCTGCTGGCAATGCCGCCGCAGCGCCTCGAGTCGGGCAGCGGCGAGTGCCTTGCCCAGCTCGGCGCCCTGGTGACCTTGTTCCAGCAGCGGTTTGATCGCGACGTCACGAGCTGTTTTCGCCGCCGCCCGCAAGTAGTCGACCTGGGGTAAGGGTTGCGCGGCGCCGTCTGCCGGGGCGGTCATTTCGCAGGCCGCGATGAAGTGCTCGAAGCGTTCCGGGCGGCGATAGATATCGAAGTGCTGCAGCATGTCTAGCAATGCCTCTGCGGGCAGCGTGCGTGCATCGAGTGCGTCCTGATGGTAGCGGCCGAACAGCATCGCCAGTTCCTGGCAATCCCGCGGCGCCTTGCAGCGCTGGTTCAGGGCGGCGATGGCTTGCAGACGTGCCTCCTGGCTGGCGGCTGGCCCGGCGCTGCCGAGCAACAGGCAGGCCCAGCGTACCGGCAGTGGCTGGGCGTGCTTCGCACAGCGCCGCAGTGCGCCGAGCAATGCTTCGCCATGTGCGCTTTGCTCCTCGAAACTGGCAGCCAGTTCGGGGAACAGCTCTGGTAGGGCGTGACAGGCTTGCAGTACCTGAATGAAGACATCCGGACGCGGCTCCATCAAGGCGCGGGAGATCTCCTTCCAGCTGCGTTCGGCGGTGAGTGCCGACAGCTCGCCGGAGTGCGCCAGCTGACGCATCAGCTCAAGGGTTTCGTCGGCGATGCGGAAGCCGAGCTCGGCGTAACGCGCGGCGAAGCGCGCCACGCGCAGCACGCGCAGCGGGTCTTCGGCGAAGGCCGGCGACACGTGGCGCAGCAGTCGGGCCTGCAGATCACGCTGGCCACCGTAGGGGTCGATCAGTTGCCCCTGCTCGTCTTCGGCAATGGCATTGATGGTGAGGTCGCGTCGCTGCAGATCCTCCTCGAGGGTGACCTCGGGGCTGGCATGGAAGGTGAAGCCGCCATAACCGCGGCCGCTCTTGCGCTCGGTACGCGCCAGGGCGTACTCCTCGCCGCTCTGCGGATGCAGGAACACCGGAAAGTCTGCGCCCACCGGGCGAAAGCCCCGGGCCTGCATTACCTCCGGGGTGGCGCCGACCACCACCCAGTCCACTTCACTGACCGCGCGCCCCAACAGGCGATCACGCACCGCGCCGCCGACTTTGTAGATCTGCATAACCACCTCCGTAGGCGCGGAGGATAAAGGATATCGGCCGTATGGCCACAGATTGGTGCTGAGGAAGGGGCCGCGGGCATTGCCCGTGACATCGGTCAGGCGAAGTTCATGCCGGGGAAGCGGCTGTCGGTCTCCGCCTCGTTGCTGGCGCGCGGGGGCATGTGATGGGTGTTGACCAGCTTGTCGTCCTGCATCGATTGCAGGTGCACGTCGAACCCCCACAGCCGGTGCAGGTGCTTGAGTACCTCGTCGGTGGATGCGCCCAGCGGCTTGCGATCATGCTGCATGTGACGCAGGGTCAGCGAGCGATCACCACGGCGGTCGACGTTCCACACCTGCACGTTGGGCTCGCGGTTGCCGAGGTTGTACTGCGCCGCGAGCAGTTCGCGAATGGTGTGGTAGCCACTTTCGTCGTGGATCGCCGGCACCAGCAGTTCGTCCTTGCGGTCGTCGTCGAGAATGCTGAACAGCTTCAGGTCGCGGATCACCTTGGGCGAGAGGAATTGCAGGATGAAGCTCTCGTCCTTGAAGTTGTTCATGGCGAATTTCACCGTGGTCAGCCAGTCGCTGCCGGCGATGTCCGGGAACCAGCGCTTGTCCTCTTCGGTCGGGTTCTCGCAGATCCGGCGGATGTCCTGGTACATGGCGAAGCCCAGGGTGTAAGGGTTGATGCCGCTGTAGTAGGGGCTGTCGAAGCCGGGCTGGTAGATCACGCTGGTATGCGACTGCAGGAACTCCATCATGAAGCCGTCGGTGACCAGTCCTTCATCGTAGAGGTCATTGAGCAGGGTGTAGTGCCAGAAGGTAGCCCAGCCCTCGTTCATCACCTGGGTCTGACGCTGCGGGTAGAAGTACTGCGCGATCTTACGCACGATGCGCACGATCTCCCGCTGCCAGGGTTCCAGCAGCGGCGCATGCTTCTCGATGAAGTAGAGGATGTTCTCCTGCGGCTCCGCCGGGAAGCGCTGGTTCCCGGCCTGCCCGTCGCCCTTGTCGGCGCCCTTGGGAATGGTTCGCCAGAGATCGTTGATCTGCCGCTGCAGATGCTCCTCGCGGTCCTTCTGTCGGCGCCGTTCTTCCTCGGCAGAGATGGGGTAGGGGCGCTTGTAGCGGTCGACGCCGTAGTTCATCAGCGCGTGGCACGAGTCGAGCAGGTCTTCCACCGCATCGATGCCATGGCGTTCCTCGCACTGCATGATGTACTGCTTGGCGAACACCAGGTAGTCGATGATCGAGCTGGCGTCGGTCCAGGTGCGGAACAGGTAGTTGCCCTTGAAGAAACTGTTGTGGCCGTAGCTCGCATGGGCAATTACCAGTGCCTGCATGCACATGGTGTTCTCTTCCATGAGGTAGGCAATGCAGGGGTCGGAGTTGATCACGATCTCGTAGGCCAGCCCCATCTGGCCACGCTTGTAGTGCTTTTCGGTATGCAGGAACTGCTTGCCGTAGGACCAGTGGTGATAGCCCAGCGGCATGCCCACCGACGCATAGGCGTCCATCATCTGCTCAGCGGTAATCACCTCGATCTGGTTCGGATAGGTATCCAGCGCGTAGCGTTCGGCGATGCGGCCGATCTCGCGGTCGTACTGCCGGATCAGGTCGAAGGTCCATTCCGAGCCGGTGGAAATGGGCTGTCGTTTCATGCTGCACACCTCAGCTGGTCATGCGCCGCTGGAAGAGTTCGCGGAACACCGGATAGATGTCCGCGGCGCTCACCAGTTGCTGTTGGGCGAACGCATCGGAAAAGGCTTCGGCGACCTGGTTGTATTCGTACCAGAGCGCCTGGTGTTCGCGCGGGGTGATTTCGACGTAGGTGAAGTACTGCACGAACGGCATGATCTGGTTGATCAGGATATCGCGGCACAGCGGCGAATCGTCGTTCCAGTTGTCGCCGTCGGAAGCTTGCGCGGCGTAGATGTTCCACTCGTTGGCCGGATAACGCTCGGCCATGATCTCCTGCATCATCTTCAGCGCGCTGGAAACGATGGTGCCGCCGGTTTCGCGCGAGTAGAAGAACTCTTCCTCGTCCACTTCCTTGGCGCTGGTGTGGTGGCGAATGAATACCACGTCGATCTTGTCGTAGTTCCGCTTGAGGAACAGGTACAACAGGATGAAGAAGCGCTTGGCGATGTCCTTGGTGGACTGGGTCATCGAACCGGAAACGTCCATCAGGCAGAACATCACCGCCTTCGAGCTGGGGTTGGGATGCTTGACCAGCAGGTTGTACTTGAGATCGAAGGTGTCCAGAAATGGCACGCGGTTGATGCGCGCCTTGAGCCGTTCGATCTCTTCTTCGGCAGCCTTGATGTCGCCGAAATTGTGCGGCTCCTCCAGGCGCAGCCGTTCCAGCTCGGCCTTCAGCGCCCTGAGCTGGGCACGGCTGCTGCCCGATAGCGCAATGCGGCGGGCATGGGCTGAACGCAGGGTGCGGACGATGTTGATGCGCGACGGGTTGCCTTCGTTGGCGATGCCGGCGCGTACCGTCTTGAAGGTGTCCGTGCCGGTAAGGTGACGCTTGACCAGGTTGGGCAGCTCCAGGTCCTCGAACATGAAGTCGAGAAATTCCTCCTGGGTGATCTGAAAGACGAAGTCATCCATGCCTTCGCCGCTGTTGCTGGCCTGGCCTGCGCCTTGCCCACCGCCGCCACCCTGCGGCCTTGGAATGCGCTCGCCGGCGACAAACTCTTTGTTGCCGGGGTGGACGATGGTCTGGCGTCCGCCGCGGCCGTGGTGAAGTACCGGCTCATCGATGTCGCGTCCGGGGATGCTGATCTGTTCGCCATGTTCCATATCGGTGATGGAACGACGGCCAACGGCTTCCTCCACCGCTTTCTTGATGTGCCCACGGTACCGCTGCAGGAAGCGCTGGCGGTTCACCGTGCTTTTGTTCTTGCCATTCAGGCGACGGTCGATCACGTAGCTCATAGACCCTCCGGGCTAGGCTGAAAAGCATAGACCCGAAGCCGGAAGCGGAGCGTTCCGTTCGGCTTCAGGCTTCCAGCCGCTTACTGCGATTTACGCACCCGCAGATACCACTCGGAGAGCAGGCGAACCTGCTTCTCGGTATAGCCGCGCTCGACCATGCGCACGACGAAATCGTTGTGCTTCTTCTGGTCTTCCTTGCTGGCCTTGGCGTTGAAGCTGATGACCGGCAACAGGTCCTCGGTGTTGGAGAACATCTTCTTCTCGATCACCACGCGCAGCTTCTCGTAGGACAGCCACGACGGGTTCTTGCCGTTGTTGTTGGCGCGGGCGCGCAGCACGAAGTTGACGATCTCGTTGCGGAAATCCTTCGGGTTGCTGATGCCGGCTGGCTTCTCGATCTTTTCCAACTCCTCGTTGAGCGCCACGCGGTTGAGGATTTCGCCGGTCTCCGGATCGCGGTATTCCTGATCCTGAATCCAGAAGTCGGCGTACAGCACGTAGCGATCGAAGATGTTCTGCCCGTACTCGCTGTACGACTCGAGGTAGGCGGTCTGGATCTCTTTGCCGATGAACTCGATGTAGCGCGGTGCCAGGTACTCCTTGATGAAGCGCAGGTAGCGCTCGCGCACCTCGGCAGGGAACTGTTCCTGCTCGATCTGCTGCTCCAGCACGTAGAGCAGGTGCACCGGGTTGGCGGCGATCTCGTGGGGGTCGAAGTTGAACACCTTGGAAAGAATCTTGAAGGCGAAACGAGTGGAAAGCCCGTTCATGCCCTCGTCGACGCCAGCGGCATCGCGGTATTCCTGGATCGACTTGGCCTTGGGGTCGGTGTCCTTGAGGTTCTCGCCGTCATAGACGCGCATCTTCGAATAGATGTTGGAGTTCTCTGGCTCCTTCAGGCGCGACAGCACCGAGAATTGCGCCAGCATCTTCAGCGTGTCCGGCGCGCAATGAGCTCTGGACAGCGAGCTGTTGGCCAGCAGCTTGTCGTAGATCTTGATCTCATCCGAGACGCGCAGGCAGTACGGCACCTTGACGATGTAGATGCGGTCGATGAAGGCCTCGTTGTTCTTGTTGTTGCGGAAGCTGTGCCACTCCGACTCGTTGGAGTGGGCCAGCAGGATGCCGCTGTAGGGAATCGCGCCCAGGCCCTCGGTGCTGTTGTAGTTGCCCTCCTGAGTCGCGGTCAGCAGCGGGTGCAAGACCTTGATCGGCGCCTTGAACATCTCGACGAATTCCATAAGGCCCTGGTTGGCCCGGCACAGCGCGCCCGAGTAGCTGTAGGCGTCGGCATCGTTCTGCGGGAATTCCTCGAGCTTGCGGATATCCACCTTGCCCACCAGCGAAGAGATGTCCTGGTTGTTCTCGTCACCCGGCTCGGTCTTGGCCACGGCGATCTGGTTGAGGATCGACGGGTAGAGCTTGACCACGCGGAACTTGGAAATGTCGCCGCCGAATTCCTGCAGGCGCTTGGTGGCCCAGGGCGACATGATCGAGTTCAGGTAGCGCGGCGGGATGCCGTAGTCCTCCTCGAGGATCTGCGCGTCCTCCACCGGGTTGAACAGCCCCAACGGCGATTCGAATACCGGCGAGCCCTTGATGGCGTAGAAGGGCACGCGTTCCATCAGTTGCTTGAGCTTTTCGGCCAGCGACGACTTGCCGCCGCCCACCGGGCCGAGGAGATAGAGGATCTGCTTCTTCTCTTCCAGGCCCTGTGCGGCGTGGCGGAAGTAGGAGACGATCTGGTCGATGCATTCCTCCATGCCATGGAAATCCTCGAAGGCCGGATAACGGCGGATCACCTTGTTGGAGAAGATGCGCGACAGTCGTGGGTCGGTGGAAGTGTCCACCAGTTCGGGCTCGCCGATCGCCATCAGCAGGCGCTCGGCCGCGCTGGCGTAGGTTCGTGGGTCCGCCTTGCACAGATCGAGGTATTCCTGGAGTGAATATTCCTCCTGGCGGGTCGCTTCGAAACGTTGCTGGAAGTGGCTGAAAATGCTCATGACTTCACCTCGATCGATGCACGAATAGGCGCGTCATCAGGCACTCTGGAGCACGGCCGAAGTGGCGGCCAGTGGAGTTCCCCCGAACACCTAATGGTCGAAACCCTGAATTCCGTCAGCCGTTTCCCGGCTTCGTTTATTGGATGGCCTGAACTCAAGGATAGTTCGGATTCGGCAAGGTCAAGGTGCGCGAGGGGTTTTCGGCGCTGCCGTTCGGCTGACAACAGCGTCTGGGCCGCGGATGACGCGGCGTTGAGGCGAAATAATTTTTTACTGTTGTTCGTCGTGCTCGACGTCGCTGGGGTAGGTATGGCGCCAGAGCTCGAAGCCACCGTCTAGGCTGTAGACCTCGGAGAAGCCCTGGTTGACCAGGTAGGCGGCGGCGCTCTGGCTGGAGTGGCCGTGATAGCAGGTAACGATCAGTGGATGGTCGAGGTCGGCCGCAGCGATGAAGTCCGGCAGCGAATGGTTGTCCAGGTGCAGCGAGCCGCTGATATGGCCGTTGGCAAAGCTGTGCGGATCGCGGATATCGACGATGACCGCGCCTGCATTGCGCATGGCGTGGGCCTGTTCCGGCGGGATGCGTTTGAAGTCGGTCATGCGGGTTTCCCGTGTTCGCATTCGCAGCGATGCATTTCGCCGCTGTCGAGGTTCATCAGGGTCATGGCGTTGCCCCAGACGCAGCCGGTGTCCAGCGCGAAGACGTTCGGCTCGTCGCACTGGCCTTCCAGTGCGGCCCAGTGGCCGAAGATCAGCTTGACGTTGCGGGTCTTGCGGCTGGCGTGACTGAACCAGGGCGCGTAGCCGGCTGGCGCGCTGTCGGCACCTTCCTTGGCGTCCAGGTCGAGCGTGCCGTCGGCCTTGCAGAAGCGCATGCGGGTGAAGTAGTTCGTGATCAGGCGCAGGCGCGGCACTCCGTGCAGCTCCTTGTTCCACTTCGCCGGCTGGTTGCCATACATGCCGTCGAGGAAGGGCAGCAGCAATGCGTCGTCCTGCAGCGCCTGCTCAACCTCGGCGGCGCGACGCAGGGCCTTTTCCAGCGACCACTGCGGCGGGATGCCGGCGTGCACCATGGCGGTATGCCGCTCGGCGTCATGGTGAATGAGTTTCTGCTGGCGCAACCAGTCAATCAGGTCGGCGCGATCCGGAGCGTCGAGGATCGCCTGCAGGGTGTCGGACTTGCGCATGCGCTCGATGTTATGGGCCACCGCCAGCAGGTGCAGGTCGTGGTTGCCCAGCACGGTGATCGCGGAGGATTCTAGGTCGCGCACGAAACGCAGGGCTTCCAGTGACTGCGGGCCGCGGTTGACCAGATCACCGGCCAGCCACAGACAATCCCGCGAGGGGCTGAAGTCGACCCGCTCCAGAAGGCAGGTCAGGGGTTCGAGGCAACCCTGCAGGTCGCCGACGGCATAGGTCGTCAATGCAATGCTCCGGGTACGGCAAGGCGGAACGGTGCGATGACGGCATCGAAGCTGTGACCGTCCTCGGCCACCATCTGATAGCTGCCCTGCATGCTGCCGACACAGGTCGGCAGCAACGTTCCGCTGGTGTAGACGTGGTGCTCGCCCGGTGCGATCAACGGTTGTTCGCCGATGACGCCGGCGCCACGCACTTCCTGCACGTGGCCGTCGCCGTCGGTGATGATCCAGTGTCGCGACAGCAGCTGCGCCGCCACCTCGCCTTTGTTCTCGATGGTTACGGTGTAGGCAAAGGCATAGCGGTTTTGTTCCGGCTCGGATTGCGCGGCCAGATAGCGGGGCGTGACGCTGACGTCGATGCGGTAGCGTGGGTCTTCGGTCATGGTCAGCTCGCGGGAGGCGCCAGGGCGGATGCCCTAGCTGCGCTCGGTCAGTTGATCGGAAAGGCGGACGAAGGCCGCCAGGTCCAGCTGTTCGGGGCGCAGACTGCCATCTACGCCCGCTGCCTCGATGGCTTCGGCATCCAGCAGGCCCTTGAGGGTGTTGCGCAGGGTCTTGCGCCGTTGATTGAACGCCTCGCGCACGACGCGCTCAAGCTGGCGGTGATCGCGCGCCGGATGAGGCAGCGTCTCGTGCGGCACCAGGCGAACGATCGCCGAATCGACCTTCGGTGCCGGGTTGAAGGCACCCGGGCCGACGTTGAACAGATGCTCCACCCGGCAGTGATACTGCACCATGATCGACAGCCGCCCCCAATCACCGCCGCCAGGTTGCGCGGCCAGCCGCTCGACCACTTCCTTCTGCAGCATGAAGTGCATGTCACGGATCAGCTGTGCGTGTTCGAGCAGGTGGAAGATCAGCGGGGTCGAGATGTTGTAGGGCAGGTTGCCGACGATGCGCAGGCTGGCCGGCTCCTGGCTGAGCCGGCTGAAGTCGAACTTCAGGGCGTCGCCCTGGTTCAGGTTGAAGTTCTCGCGCCCGGCGAACTTGGCCTGAAGGATGGGGATCAGGTCCAGGTCGAGCTCGACGACATCCAGCTGGGCGCCGCTGTCGAGCAGCCCTTCGGTGAGGGCACCCTGCCCGGGACCGATCTCCACCAGTCGCTCACCCGGCTTGGCGTGGATCGCCCGCAGAATGCGGTGGATCACGCCGGCGTCGTGCAGGAAGTTCTGGCCGAAGCGTTTGCGCGCGCGGTGTTGGTAGTCGGACATGAAGGCAGCTCCAGGCTTCAAGCCGCAAGCGTCAAGCAAGAGCGTAAAGCGAAAAATGAAAGGAGCGAAGCTTACCAGCTGAGTCGCCGGGCCGGCACCCATTGCGAGACGGATGCCGGGTGGACCGGCTTCCTAAGCTGCGCCCGACATCTGGTAGGCCGTTTCCAGCGCGACCTGCAGGCTGCCGATGTCGACGCGGCCGGTCCCGGCAAGGTCCAGGGCGGTGCCGTGGTCCACCGAGGTGCGTACGATCGGCAGGCCGAGGGTGACGTTGACCGCTGCGCCAAAGCCCTTGTACTTGAGCACAGGCAGGCCCTGATCGTGATACATCGCCAGCACTGCATCGCAGTGTTCGAGGTGCTTGGGGGTGAACAACGTGTCGGCTGGCAGTGGGCCGATCAGCTCGATGCCCTCCTCGCGCAGACCCGCCAGCGTCGGCTCGATGACTTCGATTTCCTCGCGCCCCAGGTGGCCGCCTTCCCCGGCATGGGGATTCAGGCCACAGACCAGAATGCGTGGGCGGGCGATACCGAACTTGCTCACCAGGTCCGCGTGCAGGATGCGCGTGACCCGCTGCAGACGCTCGGCGGTGATCGCATCGGCGACATCCCTGAGCGGCAGGTGGGTGGTCACCAGCGCCACACGCAGGCCGCGCGTGGCGAGCATCATTACCACCTGTTCGGTGTGGGTCAGCTCGGCGAGAAATTCGGTGTGTCCCGAGAAGGGAATGCCGGCTTCGTTGATCACGCCCTTGTGCACCGGGGCGGTAATCATGCCGGCGAAACTGCCGTCCAGGCAGCCGCGTCCAGCGCGGGTCAACGTCTCCAGCACATAGTGAGCATTGCGCGGGTCGAGCTGGCCTGCCGTCACCGCAGTGGCGAGCGGTGTGTCCCAGACGTACAGACAGTTGGCTGGCGCGGGCTCGCCGGGCCAGTCCTGCGGTCCGGCATCGCGCAGTTCGATGCTCAGCCCCAGCTGTTCGGCGCGCTGGGCCAGCAGCGCGCGGCTGGCGATGGCCACCAGTGGCCGCGGTTGCGCCTGGCGTGCCAGCAATAGGCACAGATCCGGGCCGATGCCGGCCGGTTCGCCGGGCGTCAGAACGAAGGGGCGGGACGTGGGCATCGAGATTCTCCGCTAGGCATCGGGCGGTGATCCGCCGGAAATGAAAACGGGGTGGCGACCCTTCGGCCATCACCCCGCATTGCTGTTGCGTGTAGTTACAGCGTGCAGCTTAGAGCTTGACCTCGACGTAGGCCTCGTCACGGATCTGGCGCAGCCAGGCCTGCAGCTCTTCATCGTACTTGCGGTTGCGCAGCAGGCTCAGCGCCTGTTGCTCGCGGAACTGCTCGCTGGCATCGGTGGCGCGGCGGCCGAGCACCTCGAGGATGTGCCAACCATAGGGCGACTTGAATACCTGGGACAGCTCGCCACTGGGGGTGTTGGCCATGACTTCACGGAACTCGGGCACCAGCGAAGCCGGATCGATCCAGTTCAGGTCGCCACCGTTGAGAGCCGAACCCGGGTCCTCGGAGAAGCTCCTGGCCAGCTGAGCGAAATCTTCGCCGGCATTGATGCGGTCACGCAGACGCTGCACCAGCAGACGGGCTTCTTCGTCGCTGCGGATCGCGCTGGGCTTGATCAGGATGTGACGCACATGTACTTCGTCGCGCACCTGCGTTTCGCCACCACGCTTGTCCAGCAGCTTGAGCATGATGAAGCCCGGCGGCGTACGCACCGGCTGGGTCACTTCGCCGACCGACAGCTCGCGTACTTCTGTGTCGAACGGTGGTGGCAGCTGGGCGGCCTTGCGCCAACCCATGTCGCCACCTTCCAGCGCGTTCTCGCTGCCCGAGCGGGACACGGCCAGGCGGGCGAAGTCCGCGCCCTGCTGTAGCTGTTGATAGGTGTCCATGGCCGTGCGCTCGGCAGCCTGGATGGTGGCCGAGTCGGCACCTTCCGGCACGGCGATGAGGATATTGGCCAGGTGGTATTCCTCGGACAGCTGCAGCTTGCCGAGATCCGACGCGAGGAAGTTCTGCACCTCCTGGTTGGACACCTGGATACGCTCGGCGACGCGGCGCTGACGCACACGGCTGATGACCATCTCGCGGCGGATCTGCTCGCGGGCGGTTTCCAGGCTCAGGCCGTCACGGGCCAGCGCCTCGCGGAACTGCTCCAGCGACATGTTGTTGCGCTGGGCGATGGTGCCCATGGCCTGGTTGAGTTCTTCGTCGGAGATGCGGATGCCGGAGCGCTCACCGATCTGCAGCTGCAAATTCTCGGTGATCAGGCGCTCGAGCACCTGTTGTTGCAGCACGTCGGTCGGCGGCGCATCGGCGCCGCGCTTCTCGATGGTCTGCTGGACCTCGCGCATGCGCTGATTCAACTGGCTCTGCATGATGACGTCGTTATCGACGATCGCCACCACGCGATCCAGTGGTTGAACCTGGGCTAGGGCCGCAGGCGCGAGGGTCGCACCGCTCAGCAGCAGTGCGCCGAGCGCGAGCGGGCGCAGTACTTCAGAAAGCTTGGTCTTCACGTTCACGGTAGCCTTGGATGCCTTCGTCGAGGAAAGTTTCGGTCGCATTGCCGACTACGCCGCCGAGTCCCTTGAGGACGATCTGCAGGAAGATGCCGCGGTCCGGCTCGTCGTTGCGGTCGGGGTTGAGGCTGGTCTCGTCGTAGTCGATCCAGTAGCGATTGATCAGGCGCAGCTTCCAGCAGCAACTGTCGTATTCGAAGCCACCGAAGGCTTCCAGGGTACGGCTGCGGCTGTAGTCATGCTGCCAGCGGGCGATGACGCTCCATTGCGGGACCACCGGCCAGATGACCGAGAAGTCGTGCTGGTTGATCTTGTAGTAGTCCTTGATGTACTCCGGCGTGCCCGGGGTGCCGTAGTCGCCGCCATAGGTCCATTCACCGGTCGCCTGGTCGAAGCGCATGGTGTCGTTGCGATAGCGATAACCGAGATTGACGATCTTGCCCGGGTTGTCGGCCGGCTGGTAATGCCACATGGCACTGCCGGAGCGGGTGCTGTGGCTGTCCGGATCCCAGTTGAAGGTCGAGGTGAAGCGCCAGTCTTGGTTGTAGCGGTACATGTACTCCAGCGCATACGGCGATACGTCGGCGGTGGCACTGGAGCGCGTGCGGTAATCGATGCCGCGCAGTTGAACCTTGCGGTCTTCGAAGTAGAACGCCTGGCCAATGCTGAAGCGCTGGCGCTCGAAACCGTTGGGTTCGACCCAGCGGCTGGTGACGCCGAGCGAAACCTGATTGGCATCGCCGATGCGGTCCTTGCCGGAGAAACGGTTCTCGCGCCAGAGCGATGAATAGCTGAAGCTGCTCTCGCCGGTATCGAAGATCGGAATATCGTCCTGATCCTCCTCCGGCACATAGAGATAGAACAGGCGTGGCTCGAGGGTCTGACGATAGTCCTTGCCGAACCACTGGGTGTTGCGATCGAGATACAGGCCGCTGTCGACGCTAAGAATCGGCACGCTGCGGTTCTGGCTGCTGTCGAAGGATTCGTAGCTCGCCAGCGTGCTCTGACCGCGGCCGTCCAGGTCCAGGTCGTACTGGGTGTAGGCGTACTTGAGCGACGGCTTGAGGAAGCCCCACGACCAGTTCAGCGGGAGGCTGACCCCAGGTTCCAGATGCAGGCGTTCGCCCTCGGCACGGGTCAGGCCGCGCAGGCGATCGTCATACCACTGCTCCGGATTGCCGTCTTCATTGATGAAGTTGCCGCTGCGCAGGCTGCGCTGGAAGCTGACGAACTCGGTCTTGTAAGCGAAGTTCAGGCCGCCCGGCTGGAAAGGCAGGCGCCCGTCCAGGGTCAGCTGTGGCAGACGCTCGTAAGGCGTGATGTCGGCCACTGTGGCGCGCTCGTAGGCATGCATGTTCAGGCGCGCGGTGTAGGTGTTGCCGCGGTACGTGAGCGTGCCGCGCTGATCGAGATGATCGGGCTGGTTGATGTTGAGGTTGGTATCCAGATCCTGGAAGTAATAGGGATCGCTGATATCGGTGTAGTCCACCTCGGCGAGCCAGCGCGAATCCAGGCCGGTACGGTTCTGCCAGCTGTACATCCAGCGCTGGTCCTCGTACTCGGACTGCAGTTTGCGGTCGTCGTTGCTGTCATCCAGGTATGCGGCGCCGAACTGGCCCTCGCTGCTGCGCGTCAGGTAGCGGAATTCGCCTTCCATCAGCAGGCCGCGGTCGGTCATCAGGTGTGGATACAGCGTGGCGTCGAAATTCGGCGCCAGGTTGATGTAGTAGGGCGTCTGTACCGAAAAGCCGTTGTCGCTGGACGAACCGATGCTCGGTGCGAGAAAGCCCGACTGGCGACGGTCATCGATTGGGAAGTGGATATAAGGTGTGTAGAACACCGGAATATCCTTGACCCGCAGCGTGACGTTGGTTGCCGAACCGAAGCCGGTGGCCGGGTTCAGCGTGACGTTGTTGCCTTTCAGGTGCCAGGTATTTTCGCCCGGTTCGCAGCTGGTGTAGGTGCCATCCTTGAGGCGGATGATCGCGGTCTCTTCGCGCTTGGCGTACTGCGCGCTGCCGCGGACCTTGCCGGAGTGCACGACATATTCGGCGTTCTCCACCTTGGCTTCGCCGCTGTCGAGGAAGATCTCGGCGCGGTCGCCGACCAGCAATGCATCGCGGTCGCGGAAGCGGACGTTGCCGGTCAGCTCGCCGCGGTTCTCCAGCTGGTGCAGGCTGGCTTCATCCGCCTCGACCTGGATGCTGCCCTGGCGCAGAACCACATCGCCAGCGAGGGTGGCGATTTCCTGCTCCTGCTCGTAGCGGGTGGCCTTGGCCGACACGTAGGTTGGCGCTTCGCTCATCGGCGTGGTGTCGAATTTGCCGGGACGGTCAGGCTCGATATAGGTGCCTGCGCAGTACGGGCCGGTTTCGGCGAGCTGAGCGGGTGTCAGCTGATCACGCGGCACCCAGTCCAGATGGCTGTAGTCGGCACTGCGTGAGGCCAGCGCGCGGCCCTTGCTCTCGGTGACCAGTTTGGTCGTGGCTGTCGGCTGCTGCGCCTGGGCAGTGCCTGGCTTGGCAGTGGCCACAGCGCTCACGGCGCTGCCGCTATGGGCCGGGCGCGGAGGCAGAGCGGGGCTGGCCGCGTTGGAGGCGCAGTTCCAGCCCCCGGATGCGTCTGGCTGGCAGGCGAACTGTTCGGCGGCGAAAACAAAAGGAACAGCTACCGGTTGCAATGCGAGCAGACCGCCAGTAACCAATAGAGGGAATTTTTTACGAAACGCGGGGTATTTGACTGCCATCTTGTTTTTTGGTCCGTGCTTGCGGCGAGCCATCGGCCGGCTGGGCCGCACGCCTCTCGATGGGCTGAGAAAGATGCAGGATAATAAAGCATGACCCGCCTATCGGCTAGCGCCGTGGAGACCCCCTGGATGCCGCATCAAGATCAACGTCTGCTGGACCTCAGCGCCTGGCTGGACCAGCAACTACCGGAACTCTTCGCCCGTTGCGGCTGGGGCGAAGTACCGACCGCGGAGCTCACCGCGGCGAGCAGCGATGCCAGTTTTCGTCGTTACTTCCGCTGGCAAGGCGGCGAGCGCAGCCTGATCGTGATGGACGCGCCGCCACCTCAGGAAGACTGCCGTCCCTTCGTCAAGGTGGCGCAGATGCTGGACGAAGCCGGTGTGCATGTACCGCAGGTGCTGGCTGCTGACCTGCAGCGCGGCTTTCTGCTGCTGACCGACCTCGGACGTCAGACCTATCTGGACGTGATCGACGCGGGTAACGCCGATCAGCTGTTCGATGATGCCATCGAGGCGCTGCTCAAGTTCCAGCTGCAGCCGGTCGCGCAGGCAATGCCGGCCTATGATGAGGCCTTGCTGCGGCGCGAACTGCAGCTGTTTCCCGAATGGTACGTGCAGCGCCACCTGGGCCATGCGCTCAGCGAAGCGCAGCAGGGCGCGTGGGAGCGCATCTGCCGGCTGCTGATCGACTCGGCCCTGGCGCAACCACGGGTTCTGGTGCATCGCGACTACATGCCGCGCAACCTGATGATCAGTGAGCCCAACCCTGGCGTCCTGGACTTTCAGGACGCGGTGCTCGGCCCGGTCAGCTACGACATCACCTCGCTGTTCAAGGACGCCTTCCTCAGCTGGCCCGAGCCGCAGGTGCAGGCGTGGCTGGAGGTCTATTGGGGCCGTGCTCGTGCGGCGGGCGTGGCGCTGCCCGAGTCGTTCGAGGAATTCCTGCGAGCCAGCGACCTGATGGGGGTGCAACGTCACCTCAAGGTGATCGGCATCTTCGCGCGGATCTGCCATCGCGACGGCAAGCCCCGTTATCTCGCCGATGTGCCGCGTTTCTTCGCCTATATCGAGGCCGTGCTGGCGCGGCGGCCGGAGCTGAGCGAGTTGCGGCAGCTGATCGCCGAGCTGCCAAAGGCGCCGCAGGCATGAAGGCCATGATCCTCGCCGCGGGCAAGGGCGAGCGCCTGCGCCCCTTGACCCTGCACACGCCCAAGCCGCTGGTGCGCGCCGCCGGCGTGCCGCTGATCGAGTATCACGTTCGTGCCCTGGCGACCGCCGGCTTCGACGAGCTGGTGATCAACCATGCCTGGCTCGGCCAGCAGATCGAGGACTATCTCGGCGATGGCAGCCGCTTCGGCGTGGCGATCCGCTATTCGGCCGAAGGCGAGCCGCTGGAGACCGGCGGCGGAATCCACCGGGCCCTGGGCCTGCTTGGCGATGAGCCATTCCTGGTGGTCAACGGCGATATCTGGACCGACTACGATTTCGCCCGGCTACGCAAACCGCTCGATGGGCTGGCCCACCTGGTGCTGGTCGACAATCCGCCTCACAACCCCGGCGGCGATTTCCGCCTGGCCGCCGAGCGTGTCGCGACAGCCGAAGGAGAGGGCGACGCGCTGACCTACAGCGGCATCTCGGTGCTGCATCCTGCCTTGTTCGAAGGCTGTCAGGCCGGTGCCTTCAAGCTCGCCCCCCTGTTGCGGCGTGCCATGGCCGACCAGCAGGTGAGCGGCGAGCGTTTCGCAGGCATCTGGATCGACGTCGGCACCCACGAACGGCTGGCGGAAGTTGAGCGGATACTCGAGGCGCGGCGCTGAGATGTTCTGGCCCATTACCCTGCTGGGGCTGTTGATCGGCTGGTTGCTCGCCAGCATTCCCGGTGCCCTGCTTGGCGGTCTGCTGGGCCAGGTGCTGGATCGCCGTCTGGGGCTCGACTCATGGGCCAGCCTGCGCGAGCGGCTGGCCGGCAAACCGGCGCTGAAGGGCAACGAGCTGCTGTTCTTCCTGCTCGGTCGCCTGGCCAAGAGCGGCGGGCGTGTCAGTCCTGCTCATATCCAGGCAGCACGCGAGGAGATGCGCCGCCAGGGCCTCGATGCAGCGGCGCAGCAGCTGGCCATCGCCGCGTTCAATCGCGGCAAGGCCAGCGGCGACGGCTTGCGTGTGACCCTGCAGCGGCTCCGCGGCCAGCGTGAGGAAGGCCGCCGCCTGATACAGGCCTGCTGGCGCATGGCGCGGGCACAGGGAAGCATGGGCGCCCGGGAGCATGAGCTGGTGTTGCTCTGGGGCAAGTGGCTGGGTTGGGATGCTGCTGAGGTGGCGGCGCTCGATCAGGGCGCAGCACGGCGCAACGAGGCGCCGGCCGGGCGAGGAGGAGCCTACGAGCAGGCCCTGCAGCTACTGGGCGTGCGTCAGGACAGCGACCCGCAGCTGATCAAACGGGCATATCGCCGGCTGCTGAGCAAGCATCACCCGGACAAGCAGGCTGGCGCGGGAGCGAGCCCGGCGCAGGTTCGCGAAGCGACCGAGCGCACCCGCGAGCTGCACAGCGCTTACGCACTGATCCGCGAGCGCCGCGGCTTTCGCTGAGGCGCTCAGCGCACCGGCTTGCGCTCGAGCCAGCCGCGCACCCTGCGCACCAGCTGCTCCTGATCGCCGTAGCGATCACCTTCCAGGTTCGGCAGGGCGACCTGTCGATAATCCGGATGTCCGGCGCGGCGCATGGCGTTGCGTCGCTGCATGGCCTGCCGCTGGGCAACCGGGCGGTCGCCAGTGTGGAAGTCGCCGATGCCGACCGCCAGCTTCGCCAGATCATCATCCAAGGCTTTCTCGGCG
>Ga0075034_1000368_pt1 | contig 29007 bp, 22 predicted proteins | sample SynthPrep_16_END_FD_71519 | JGI IMG/M metagenome (GOLD analysis project Ga0075034, IMG submission 71519) | Synthetic microbial communities from Ohio, USA - SynthPrep_16_END_DS12_MetaG | ecosystem: Engineered > Bioreactor > Aerobic > Activated sludge | place: USA: Ohio, Columbus | collected...
GCAGGCCATCCAGCACCCGCTTTGCTTACACTAAAAATCAAGAAACAAACTCAACAGAAATAAGGGGACTTAGAGTGAACAAGTCGGAACTGATCGATGCCATCGCTGCATCTGCTGATATCCCGAAAGCTGTTGCTGGCCGCGCGCTGGATGCAGTGATTGAATCCGTCACTGGCGCTCTGAAGGCTGGTGACTCCGTTGTGCTGGTAGGCTTCGGTACCTTCGCTGTCAAAGAGCGTGCTGCTCGCACTGGTCGCAACCCGCAGACCGGCAAGCCGATCAGCATCGCTGCTGCCAAGATCCCAGGCTTCAAAGCTGGCAAGGCTCTGAAAGACGCCGTCAACTAAGCGTCTTCTGGGTTTGCCTCGCCGTCAGGCTCCGTCTGGCGGCTGTTAGGGGGCAGCGCAGGTAGTCCTAGACTCTTCTGCTCTGACCGCTTAACGCGTTACGAGAAGGCGCATCCAAGGATGCGCCTTTCTTCTATCTGGACATTACCCACACTGCGCGGCTGGTGACTCTGTACAGTCGTTCTGGGGGAAGCATGCTGCAAAACATCAGGGACAATTCACGCGGTTGGATTGCCAAAATCATCATCGGCCTCATTGTGATGCTGATGGCGTTTACCGGTTTCGAAGCCATCGTCACGGGGACCAGCAATCGCAACAATGCGGCTGACGTGAACGGTGACACCATTACCCTCAACGAGCTCAACCAGGCCGTTGAAATGCAGCGTCGTCAGCTGCTGCAGCAACTGGGTCGCGATTTTGATGCCTCGCTGCTCGATGACAACCTGCTGCGTGAGGCGTCGCTCAAGGGCTTGATCGAGCGCAAGCTGCTGCTTCAGGCAGCCGGTGATGCTCATTTCGCCTTCTCGCAGGGATCGCTGGACCAGGTGATTCTGCAAACTCCCGAATTTCAGGTAGATGGCCGCTTCGATGCCGCGCGCTTCGATCAGGTCATTCGCCAGATGGGCTACACCCGCCTGCAGTTCCGCCAGATGCTGGAAGAGGAAATGCTGATTGGGCAGCTGCGTGCCGGTCTCGGCGCCAGTAGCTTCGTCACCGAGCAGGAGGCGCGTGCCTTCGCTAATCTCGAGCGCCAGACCCGTGACTTCGCCAGTCTCACCATCAAGGCCGATAGCGCTGCGATCGAGTTGAGCGACAGCGATGTCAACGCCTATTACGACGCGCACGCTGGCGAGTTCATGAGCCCTGAGCAGGTCGTGCTGGAGTACGTCGAGCTGCACAAGGACAGCTTCTTCGATCAGGTCGAAGTCAGCGATGAAGATCTGCAGCCGCTGTACGAGAGCGAGATCGCCAACCTGGCTGAGCAGCGTCAGGCTGCGCACATTCTTATCGAGGGCGATGACCAGGCTGCGCGTACCAAGATCGAAGAAATCAAGGCGCGTGTGGACGCTGGCGAAGATTTCGCTGCCCTGGCCAAGGAGTTCTCGCAGGACCCAGGTTCGGCTGCCGATGGCGGTGATCTGGGTTACGCCGGCCCTGGCGTTTACGATCCGGCCTTCGAGGAGGCGCTCTATGCGCTGCAGCAGGGCCAGGTTTCCGAACCCGTGCAGAGCGAGTTCGGCTGGCACCTGATCAAGCTGCTGGGTGTTCAGGCTCCAGAAGTGCCAAGCTTCGACAGTCTGAAGGACAAGCTGGCGCGTGACTTCAAAGCGCAACAGGTCGAGCAGCGCTTCGTCGAGGCGACCAAACAGCTGGAAGACGCCGCGTTCGAAGCATCGGATCTGGCTCAGCCTGCCCAGGAGCTGGGTCTTGAGGTCAAGACCAGCGAAGCCTTCGGTCGTGAGGGTGGTGCAACTGGCATCACTGCCAACCGCCAGGTGCTGCAGGCTGCATTCAGTCCTGAAGTTCTGGAAGATGGCACCAACAGCTCGACCATCGAGCTGGACCCGAGCACCGTGGTCGTCGTGCGCGTCAAGGAACACAAAAAGCCCGAGCAGTTGCCCCTGGAGCAGGTTGCTGAAAGCATTCGTGCCCATCTGCAGCAGGAGCGTGCCAGTGCCGCGGCCAAGGCCGAAGGTGAGAAGCAACTGGCTGCTGCCCAGGCCGGTGAGCAGTCTGCTGCTGATTGGCAGGTTCAGGAGGCGGCCACTCGTAGCCAGGACGGCATCGAGCCCAAAGTGCTGCAGGCGCTGTTCCGTATGCCCAAGCCAGCGAAGGCGGGCGAGCCCACCTTCGCCGGCGTGACGCTGAACAATGGCGATTACGTCGTGCTGCGCCTCGATGGTGTGAATGTGCCGGAAGAAGCGCTGGCTGACGAAGAGCTCGCCATGTACCGCAACTTCCTGGCGTCGCGTGCCGGCCAGCAGGACTTCGCCGCGCTGCGCAAGCAGCTGGAAGCCAGCGCTGATATCGAGCGTTTCTGATCGCTGTCCGTTACGAGAAAGCTCCGCCTAGTGCGGGGCTTTCTCGTTTCTGGGTTACAACAACCATTCGATGGGCAGCCACGAGAGCAGATGAATGCCCAGGCGTTTGAGCAGGCCTGTACCGGGCTCGCTATCGAATCGCCGTTGCCCGCCATCCACGCGCTGCAGCCAGTAGATTCGGTCGTGTTCGTCCAGTCGCAGCTCGTAGGCATTGGCTGGGATATCGCTTTCGAATGCCTGGCCGATGGCGGCCGCCAGTTTCGGGCTTTCGATAAGAAAACCCATTTCCGTATTGAGGCTGGCAGAGCGTGGATCGAAGTTGAATGAGCCGATGAACACTCGCTGGCCATCGAGGGCGAAGGTCTTGGCGTGCAGGCTCGAACCGGAGCTGCCGAATGGGCCGGCTTTCTCCCGATGGCCTTCGTCGTCCGCATCCAGACGCATTTCATAGAGTTTGACGCCGCCTTCGAGCAGGGCACGCCGGCGCTTGGCGTAGCCGGCGTGTACCGGCGTCACGTCCGTTGCCTCCAACGCATTGGTCAGGATGCGCACTTCAACGCCGCGTTGTACCAGGCCGGTAAAGATGTCGACGCCGGTTTGCGTGGGGACGAAGTAGGGCGATACAAGGTCGACGCGTGACTGTGGAATATCGAGCATTTCGCCCAGATGACTGATCAGCAGCTCGCCGTCACTGGCATTGCCAAGGCCCTTGGCGGGATCATCGCTGACCAGTGTGGTCTCGCTCCATTCAAAGCCAAGCTTCTTGTCCAGCAGGCGCTGAATGAACTCGCTTTCCTGCAGGGTCTTTACGTAACCGCTGGCTGCAGGCGAGTTGGAAAGGTCTGCCGCGATATCGTGCAGGGGTTGTGGAGCGCTCCGGCTGCGAGACACGATCAGCTCCAGTGGGTAGCTGGAGTCGCTGGCCCAGTAGCGGTCGAAGTCGGCGGAGGTATCGGCCACGACCGGGCCGATTGCCAGTACATCGAGGTCGGCGAAGAGCACCCCCTCACTGGCGTCGAAGTATTCGTCGCCGATATTGCGTCCACCGATGATGGTGGCCTGGTTGTCCACGGTGAAGGACTTGTTGTGCATGCGCCGGTTCGCGCGTGGAAAGTGGGTCAGATAACCCAGCGCCTTGGCCTGGCGCAGGGAGAAGGGATTGAACAGGCGCACTTCGATGTTGGGGTGGCGATCGAGCGTGCTCAGGGTCTGATCAAGGTCGGCGATGCCATTGTCGTCCAGCAGCAGGCGAACGCGAACGCCTCGTTCGGCGGCTCTGAGCAGCGCATCGAGCAGCAGGGTGCCGGTAATGTCGTTGCGCCAGATGTAGTACTGCACATCGAGACTGCGCTCGGCCGCTTCGACCAGGAGCATGCGCGCGGCAAAAGCATCGCGGGCAGCCGCCAGTGTAAGAATGCCGGACAGGCCGGGGTGGGCGTCGCGTTCGCTGCCCAGTGCTTGCCCCAGCGTGGTATTGGCCGTTTCGGCCTGGGTGAAGGCCTGGCTCTCGGTACGGCCATCCAGCGGTGGCAAGGCGCAGCCGACCACAAGGCTGCATAGTACGCAGATCAGGCAGGCACGCCATTTGTCTGTCGGGATCATTGACCCATCTCGGTTCCAGGCTTCCAGCTAGGACAACACCAGCGTTGAAGCGTGCCGAGTAGTGGTGGCGTTTCGGTTCGGTAGCTGAATGCTGACAAAAGCCAGAAACGACAACGCCGCACTTGCTGAGCAATATGCGGCGTTGTGGGTTCAGGCACGGCTGGGCCGTGCATGAGGTACGGCAGAGCCGGGCATCGCTCTACGATGTCCGGCGACCTTCTCAGTCTTCCATGGCGCCCATGGCGGTGGTGTTGAAGCCGCCGTCGACGTACATGATCTCGCCGCTGATGCCCGAGGCCAGGTCGGAGCAGAGGAAGGCGCCGGCATTGCCGACTTCCTCGATGGTGACGTTACGGCGCAGCGGGGTCTGCTTCTCGTTGGCGGCCAGCATCTTGCGGAAGCTGGCGATGCCGCTGGCAGCCAGGGTGCGGATCGGGCCGGCAGAGATGGCATTGACGCGAGTGCCTTCCGGGCCGAGGCTGCCGGCCAGGTAGCGTACGCCGGCTTCCAGGCTGGCCTTGGCCATGCCCATGACGTTGTAGTTGGGCATGGTGCGCTCGGCGCCCAGGTAGGAGAGGGTGAGCAGGCTGCCGTTGCGGCCTTTCATCATCTCGCGACCTGCCTTGGCCAGGGCGACGAAGCTGTAGGCGCTGATGTCGTGGGCGATCTTGAAGCCTTCACGGGTGGTGACGTCGGTGAAGTCGCCATTGAGCTGGTCGCCCGGAGCGAAGCCGACCGAGTGGACGATGCAGTCCAGGCCATCCCACTTCTTGCTCAGTGCTTCGAACACCGCGGCGATTTCCTCGTCGCTGGCCACATCGCAAGGGAAGCACAGGTCGGCGCTGGAGCCCCAGCCGGCAGCGAAGTCTTCCACGCGGCCCTTGAGCTTCTCGTTCTGGTAGGTGAAGGCCAGCTCGGCACCTTCGCGGTGCATGGCGGCGGCGATACCCGAGGCGATGGACAGTTTGCTGGCAACGCCAACGATGAGTACGCGCTTACCGGTTAGAAAACCCATTGTGCTATTCCTCTTCCTGTTTCAAGGATCAGTGAGCCGTTGCCGGGGCCAGAAAAGCGGCTTCCAGCAACTGCTGCGTATAAGGGTGTTGCGGTGCACTGAAGATCGACTCGGCAGACCCCTGTTCGACCACCTGGCCCTGCTTGACCACCATCAACTGGTGGCTCAGCGCTCTGACTACCGCCAGGTCATGGCTGATAAACAGATAGGTCAGGTTGTACTTGGCCTGCAAGCCGCGCAACAACTCCACCACCTGACGCTGCACCGTACGGTCGAGCGCCGAAGTGGGCTCGTCCAGCAGGATCAGCGCCGGTTTCAACACCAGTGCCCGGGCAATGGCAATCCGCTGCCGTTGCCCGCCAGAAAACTCGTGGGGGTAGCGATGCCGCGTCTGCGGGTCCAGCCCTACCTCCAAAAGCGCGTCGATGATGGCTTGTTCCTGCTCCGCCTCGTTGCCCATGCCGTGAATGCGCAGACCTTCACCGACGATCTGGCTCACCGACATGCGTGGGCTCAGGCTCCCAAAGGGGTCCTGAAACACCACCTGCATCTGCCGCCGTAGCGGACGTACTTCCTGCTGGCTGAGGCCCTGCAACTGCTGGCCCTGGAAGCGAATATCACCGCGACTGGCGAGCAGCCGCAGAATGGCCATGCCCAGCGTGGACTTGCCGGAACCACTTTCGCCGACGATGCCCAGGGTCTGGCCCTGGGGCAGGCTGAAGTTGATGCCGTCCACCGCTTTGACATGATCCACCGTCCGGCGCAGCAGGCCCTTTTTGATCGGGAACCACACGCGCAGGTCGTCCACTTCCAGCAACGGCTGGCCCGCAGGATTGGCCGCAGGGTCGCCGCTGGGCTCGGCGCCGAGCAGTTCCTGGGTGTAGGGATGCTGCGGAGCCTGGAACAATTCTTCACACGACGCCTGTTCGACGATGCGACCGCGCTGCATGACACATACGCGATGGGCAATTCTGCGAACCAGGTTGAGGTCGTGGCTGATCAGCAGCAGCGACATGCCTAGGCGCGCCTGCAGATCCTTGAGCAATTCGAGGATTTTCAGCTGTACGGTGACGTCCAGGGCTGTGGTCGGCTCGTCGGCGATCAGCAGCTGTGGTTCATTGGCCAGGGCCATGGCGATCATCACGCGCTGCCGCTGGCCGCCGGAGAGTTCGTGCGGGTAGGCCTTGAGGCGTTTCTTCGGTTCGGGAATGCCGACCAGCTCCAGCAGCTCCAGGGTGCGTGCGCTGGCGGCCTTGCCACGCAGCCCCTTGTGCAGGGCAAGCACTTCGTTGATCTGCTTTTCGATGCAGTGCAGCGGGTTGAGCGAGGTCATGGGCTCCTGAAAGACCATGGCGATGCGGTTGCCGCGAATGCCGCGCAGGCGGCCTTCGCTGAGCTTGAGCAGGTCTTCGCCGGCGTACTCGATACTTCCGTGCGGGTGGCGCGCGAGCGGGTAGGGCAACAGGCGCAGGATCGAGTGCGCCGTGACCGACTTGCCCGAGCCGCTCTCGCCAACCAGGGCCAGGGTTTCGCCCTTGCGGATGTCGAAGCTGACGCCTTCGACCACGCGCTGGCATTGCTCGCCCATGACGAACTCGACGGCCAGGTCGCGTACTTGCAACAGGGTTTCGTTCTGGCTCATGTCATTTCCTCGGGTCGAAGGCATCGCGGGCGGCTTCGCCGATGAATACCAGCAGGCTCAGCATGATCGCCAATACGGCGAAGGCGCTGATGCCCAGCCAGGGCGCCTGCAGGTTGCTCTTGCCCTGGGCGACCAGTTCACCGAGCGAGGGTGCGCCGGGTGGCAGGCCGAAGCCGAGGAAGTCCAGGGCGGTCAGGGTGCCGATGGCGCCGGTGAGGATGAAGGGCATGAAGGTCATGGTCGAAACCATGGCGTTGGGCAGAATATGGCGGAACATGATGGCGCCGTTCTCCATGCCCAGCGCCCGTGCCGCACGCACGTATTCCAGGTTACGCCCGCGCAGAAATTCGGCGCGCACCACGTCGACCAGGCTCATCCAGGAGAACAGCAGCATGATGCCCAGCAGCCACCAGAAGTTCGGCTGCACGAAGCTGGCGAGGATGATCAGCAGGTAGAGCACCGGCAGGCCCGACCAGATTTCCAGGAAGCGCTGGCCAAGCAGGTCGACCCAGCCGCCGTAAAAGCCCTGCAATGCGCCGGCGATCACGCCGATCACCGAGCTGGCCAGGGTCAGGATCAGGGCGAACAGCACCGAGATGCGAAAGCCGTAGATCACCCGTGCCAGCACGTCACGGCCCTGATCGTCGGTGCCCAGCCAGTTCTGCGCCGAGGGCGGTGCGGGAGCTGGTACTTCCAGGTCGTAGTTGATGCTCGAATAGCTGAACGGGATCGGCGGCCAGATCATCTTGCCGTCCTTTTCCGCGATCAGGTCCTGAATGTAGGGGCTCTTGTAGTTGGCCTGCAGCGGGAATTCGCCGCCAAACACGGTTTCCGGGTAGCGCTTGAGCACCGGGAAATACCACTCGCCGTCATACCGCACGGCCAATGGCTTGTCGTTGGCGATCAGCTCGGCGCCCAGGCTCAGGCCAAACAGGATGAGAAACAGCCACAGCGACCACCAGCCGCGCTTGTGCGCCTTGAAACGGTCGAAGCGGCGTCGGTTGAGAGGGGAGAGTTTCATGCTCAACCCTCCCGGCTTTCGAAGTCGATACGCGGATCGACCAGGGTGTAGGTGATGTCACCGATCAATTTCACGATCAGCCCCAGCAAGGTGAAGATGAACAGGGTGCCGAACACCACCGGATAGTCGCGGTTGATCGCCGCCTCGAAGCTCATCAGGCCGAGGCCGTCTAGCGAGAAGATCACCTCGATCAATAGGGAGCCGGTGAAGAAGATGCCGATGAAGGCGGCGGGGAAGCCGGCGATGATCAGCAGCATGGCGTTACGGAATACGTGGCCGTAGAGCACGCGATGGTTGGTCAGGCCCTTGGCGCGGGCGGTCACCACGTACTGTTTGTTGATCTCGTCGAGAAAACTGTTCTTGGTCAGCAGGGTCAGGGTGGCGAAGTTACCGATGACCAGGGCGGTAACCGGCAGCACCAGGTGCCAGAGGTAGTCGAGAATCTTGCCGCCGAGGCTGAGCTGCTCGAAGTTGTTCGAGGTCAGCCCGCGTAGCGGGAACCAGTCCCAGTAGCTGCCACCGGCGAACAGCACGATCAGCAGGATGGCGAAGAGGAAGGCCGGGATGGCGTAGCCGACGATGATCGCCGAACTGGTCCAGACGTCGAAGGCACTGCCGTGGCGGGTGGCCTTGGCGATCCCCAGCGGTATGGACACCAGATACATGATCAAAGTGCTCCATAGACCGAGCGAGATCGACACCGGCATCTTCTCGATGATCAGGTCGATGACCTGGGCATCGCGAAAGAAGCTTGAGCCGAAATCCAACTGAGCGTAGTTCTTGAGCATGATCCAGAAACGCTCGGGTGCCGACTTGTCGAAGCCGTACATCTTCTCGATCTCGGCGATCAGTTGTGGGTCGAGGCCCTGGGCGCCGCGATAGTTGGAGCCGGCCACCGACACTTCGGCGCCGCCGCCACCGATGCGCCCCGTGGCGCCGCCGGCAGCCGCATCGAAACCCTCCAGCTTGGCGATCATCTGCTCGACCGGGCCGCCGGGCGCGGCCTGGATGATGATGAAGTTGATGACCAGAATGCCGAACAGGGTCGGGATGATCAGCAGCAGGCGGCGAAAGATATAGGCCAGCATGTTATTGCTTCGCCTCTTCGGTCGCTTGCTCTGCGGCTTGCTGCTGAGCGTCGCTCGGCTGCTCCAGGCCTGGGCGCACCCACCAGGTGTGCAGGCCGATATCGTAGAGTGGCGTCACCTTCGGGTGCTCGAAACGGTTCCAGTAGGCGACACGCCAGGTCTTGATGTGCCAGTTGGGGATCACGTAATAGCCCCACAGCAGCACGCGATCGAGGGCGCGGGTATGGGCGATCAGGTTCTGCCGCGAGTCAGCGTTGATCAGACCTTCGACGATCTGGTCGATGGCCGGGTCCTTGAGCCCGATGAAATTGCGGCTACCAGGATTGTCGGCGCTGGAGGAGTGCCAGTATTCGCGTTGCTCGTTGCCCGGCGAGTTGGACTGGCCGAAGCCGCTGACGATCATGTCGAAGTCACGCGAGCGCAGGCGGTTGATGTACTGCGAAACGTCGACGCGGCGAATCACCAGATCCATGCCAAGGTCGGCCAGATTGCGCTTGAATGGCAGCAGCACGCGTTCGAACTCGGTTTGTGCGAGAAGGAACTCGAAGCTGACCGGCTGACCATTGGCATCGAGCATGCGATCACCTTCGATACGCCAGCCGGCCTGTTGCAGCAGCTGGTAGGCGCGGCGCTGTTGCTCGCGAATGATGCCGCTGCCATCGGTGACCGGTACGCGGAACTCTTCGCTGAATACCTCGGCTGGAATCTTGCCGCGCAGCGGCTCGAGAATCGCCAGTTCGTCTTCACCGGGCAGCCCCTGCGAGCCCAGTTCGGAATTGTCGAAATAGCTGCGGGTGCGGGAATAGGCGCCGTTGAACAGGCGTTTGTTGGCCCATTCGAAGTCGTACAGCAGGCCCAGCGCCTCACGTACGCGGCGATCCTGGAACTGCGGACGGCGGGTGTTGAATATGAAACCCTGCATGCCGGTGGGGTTGCGGTTCTGGATTTCTTCCTTGATCAGCTGGCCGTTGGCAACCGCCGGGGTGTTGTAGGCCGTGGCCCAGTTCTTCGCGCTGGTTTCCAGCCAGTAGTCGAACTGGCCGGCCTTGAGCGCCTCCAGGGCCACGGTGTTGTCGCGGTAATAGTCGATCTGGATGCTGTCGAAGTTGTAGAAGCCGCGGCTCACGGGCAGATCCTTGGCCCACCAGTCGTCGACACGCTCGTAGCGGATGCTGCGGCCGGCCTGGACGCGGCCGACCTTGTACGGGCCGCTGCCCAGCGGTACCTCGAGATTGCTCTTGGCGAAGTCGCGCTCGGCCCACCAGTGCTTGGGTAGCACCGGCAACTGGCCGACGATCAGGGGCAACTCGCGGTTGCCGGCGTGCTTGAACACGAAGCGCACGCTGTGCGGCGATTCCACTTCCACCTGCTCGACATCGGCGTAGTAGCCGCGGTACATCGGCGCGCCTTTTTCCATCAGCGTATCGAAGGTGAACTTGACGTCTTCGGCGGTGATCGGCGTGCCGTCGTGGAAACGGGCTTCCTTGCGCAGCAGAAAGCGCACCCAGGCGTTGTCAGGTGCCTTCTCGATCTTTTCCGCCACCAATCCGTAGGCGGTGAACGGCTCGTCCATGCTCTGCACGGCAAGGGTGTCGTAGATCAGGTTGATCTCGTCGGCGGCCACGCCTTTGCTGATGAAGGGGTTGAGGCTGTCGAAGCCACCGAAACCCGCTTCGCGAAAGGTGCCGCCCTTGGGCGCGTCGGGATTGGTATATTCGAAGTGCGTGAAGTTGGCGGGGTATTTGGGCGGCTCGTCGTAGAGGGTGACGGCGTGTTTGGGGGCGGCGAAGGCAAGGCCGGCCAGGCCGAGCAGAATGAGGCTGCTACCGTGAAGCAGGAAACTGCGCAGCGGGTGGGTCATCGAGCGTTCTCCGTGGGCTTCAGCCACCAGGTGCGCAGGCCCAGCGTGTAGGGCGGCGTGGTGACGAAGGCGAACCGATTGCGGTACGCCAGGCGGTGATAATTGATGTACCAATTGGGAATGCTGTAGTGCTGCCAAAGCAGGACTCGGTCCAGGGCCCGCGTGGCGGCTACCTGTTCATCTCGAGTCTGCGCCGAAAGCAGCTTGTCGATCATCTCGTCGACCACCGGATCGTTGACGCCTGCATAGTTCTTGCCGCCCTTGATGTTCACCTGGCTGGAATGGAAGTACAGCGATTGTTCCAGGCCTGGGCTGAGGGTTTGCGGCAGGGTCAGCAGGATCATGTCGTAGTCGAACTGGTCAAGGCGTTGCTTGTACTGGGCGCGATCGACAGTGCGCAGATTGGCGCGTATGCCGATACTGGCTAGGTTGGCAGTATAGGGCTGGAGAATGCGTTCGAGGCTGGGGTTTACCAGCATGATCTCGAACTCGAGGCGTTGACCGCGAGCATTACGCAGCTCCTGGCCGGAGGGTTTCCAGCCTGCATCGGCCAATAGACCGAGGGCGCGGCGCAAGGTTTCCCGGGGGATGCCGCGGCCGTCGGTTACCGGTTGTGTCGGTGGCTCGGTGAGCAGGCGTGCAGGCAGCTTGTCACGATGTGGCGAAAGCAGCAGCCACTCCGCGCCTTCGGGCTTGCCAGTGGCCGAGAATTCGCTGTTGGGGTAGTAGCTGGCGGCGCGCACGTAGGCGTTGTTGAACAGCGTGCGATTGGTCCACTCGAAATCGAACATCAGCCCCAGCGCCTCACGCACCCTGCGGTCGCTGAACAGATCGCGGCGCGTGTTCATGAACAGCGCCTGGGTCTGGGTCGGAATCTGGTGCGGTATCTCGGCGCGAATCACATCGCCGCGGGTCACGGCCGGAAAGCGGTAGCCGTTGCTCCAGTTCTTTGCCTGGTTCTCGATGTAGAAGTCGAATTCGCCGGCCTTGAAGGCTTCGAAGGCGACATGGTTGTCGCGGTAGAACTCCACCTCGACGCGGTCGAAGTTGTATTTGCCGCGATTGACCGGCAGATCCTTGCCCCACCAGTCCTTCACCCGCTCGAACACCAGGCGCCGGCCAGGTACCACCTGAACGATGCGGTAGGGACCGCTGCCCAGCGGCGCCTCGAAGGTGGTGCTCTTGAAGTCGCGATCTTTCCAATAGTGCTGCGGCAGGACCGGCAGTTCACCCAGGCGCAGGATCAACAGCGGGTTGCCGGCGCGCTTGAAGACGAAACGGATGCGGTGGCGGCCGAGAATATCGACGCGTTTCACTTCCTGCAGGTTGGTGCGGTACTGCGGGTGGCCGTCATTGCGCAGCAGGCGATAGGAGAAGGCCACGTCGTAGGCCGTGATCGGCTTGCCATCGTGAAAACGCGCTTCCGGCCGCAGGTTGAAGACCACCCAACTGCGGTCCTCGCTGTACTCGACGCTTCTGGCGATCAGGCCATAGCTGGAGGCAGGCTCATCCCCCGAGGGGTCGTAAGCGCCAGTGCCGACCATCAAGGGTTCGTTCAGCTCATTGGCGCCGTACTGCAGGAAATGCGCGGTCGAGATCGGGCTGCTGCCCTTGAACGTGTAGGGGTTGAGCGTATCGAAAGTGCCGGACGCCATGATGCGCAACGTGCCGCCTTTGGGCGCATCGGGGTTGACCCAGTCAAAATGACTGAAGCTGGCAGGATACTTGAGTGTCCCGAACTGGGCGTAGCCGTGGCTCTCGCTGATAGTCGCAGAGGCGGGAAAGCTCAAGGCCAGGCTGAGGAACAGCAGTAGGAGGGGACGCATCGGGCGTGAGATCCGATCCATGGCGGCGTTTGGGCTTCTGGGTCGGTACAGTAACAGCTTGTATGGACAGGAAAAAGAGTGCAGCGGTGGGCGCTCGCTTGCGACGCTATGGCATACACTTCAGGGACACGCCATGAGGGTACGAATTTGTCGGAACGAAGCCATAGTTTGCAGTCATGGATCGATCGCCTGAACCAAGCCGAACTGCCCGCGCTGGCTACAGTGGTGCAGGATCTGCAACGCCTTGCGCAGCAGGATTCTGCTTCAGTTCAGCAGTTGGCCGATGTGTTGCTGCGTGATGCGGCGCTGACCAGCAAGGTGCTGCGGGTCGGCAACAGCGTCTACTACAACCCGTCCCAGGAAACCATAAAGACCATTTCGCGGGCCATCGTACTGATCGGCTTCGACAATGTACGCCTGATCAGTCTTTCGGTGAGCCTGATAGACGGGCTGCTTACCCGCGCGCCGCGTGAGCAGTTGCAGATGTTACTCGCGCGTTCTTTCCATGCCGCGGTGCAGGCGCGCAACCTGGCTGGCTATGTCATTTCCGGGCACAGCGAAGAAGTGTTCATCGCTGCGCTGCTCCATCATCTGGGCGAGCTGGCGTTCTGGGGCTGTGGTGGGGCGCAGGCTGACGAACTGGCCGATGCCCTTGAGCGCCCCGGTGTCGATGTCGATGAGGCAGTGCGTGAGGTGCTCGGTGCCAGCTTTCGTCAACTTACCCAGGCGTTGCTGAAAAGCTGGAACCTCGGCGAAACCGCCATCCTCGCCCAGGCGGGTGCCAGCCAGCATGATCCGGCCGCCTACGCCGTACAGTTGGGCGTGCGCATCAGCGAGGCGGCGCTGGATGGCTGGGATTGTGCAGAAATGGAGGGCGTGCTGGGCAAGGTGGCAGCGTTTATCGAGCTGACACCGGAGGAAACCCTGCAGCAGGTGCTGGCCAGTGCTGATGAGGCGGTCAAGGTTGTCTCGACCTTCGGTGCCAGCAAGTTGTGCCGGCTGATTCCCAATACCGATCCCGAGCAGATTCGCCAGCAGCAGGAGGCGCGTCGTGCGTGTTTGCTGCAGCCGGATCTGTTGGTGATGCAGCAGGCATTGCAGGATCTCGGCCTGATGGTCAATGCCAGGGCCGATGTCGGGCTGGTGCTCGACACCTTGCTCAAAGGCCTGCATCGGGGCGCTGGCCTGGAGCGGGTGATGCTCACGGTGCTGGCCGATGGGCAAAGCCGCTTCCGCGCCAAACGGGTGATCGGTGAAAAGTCTCAGCAATGGCTGGAGGACTTCGTGCTGCCTGCCGAGCAGGTGGAGCAGCCGCATATCTTCAGTTATGCGCTGCGCCATCGCGAGGCGATCTGGATGGGCGTGCCCGCCAGCTACAACCTGGCCGAGCTGGTGACCCAGCCGATTCGGCGCAGTCTTGGCGCCGGCATGTTCTTCATTGCACCGATCATCGCGGGTACGCGGGAAATCGGCGTGCTGTATGCCGACAGCAGGCTGTCCGGGCGGGCGCTGCGACACGAGCAATTCGTGGCGTTTCAGCGTTTCACGCAACTGGCGAGGCGTTGCCTGGAGGCGATCAGCAAGCGCTGATCACGGCAGATAGAGGGTCAGCTTTTCCCCTGGTTGCAGCTTGCTGCTGCGTGGATTCCAGGCCTGCAGGCGCTTGAGGTCTATATTGAAGCGCTTGGCGATCACATACAGTGAGTCGCCATGCTTTACGCGGTAGTAGGTGGCCTTGTCTCGTGAGGTGGCGGTGCTGCGATTGGTGCTGGCGACGCGCGCGCCGCTGTCGGCGGCTGCCAGTGTGAGCACCTGGCCGACTTTCAACGCATTGCCCTGCAGCTTGTTCCAGCGCTTCAGGTCGTGCACCGCGACCTGGTTGGCGCGAGCGATCTGCCACAGGTTGTCGCCGTTCTTCACCTGATAGGTCCGCGTGCTCGCGCTCTGCGCGACGCTGCGCTGCTGATACAGCGGTTCGCTCGGTTGCGCGCCGGGCTTGGCGGGAATGGTCAGCACCTGGCCAATGCTCAGGTTGTTGCCACTCAGACGATTGACGTCCTTGAGCATGTTGACCGACAGGTGGTGACGGTTGGCGATGGCGTGCAGGCTGTCGCCGGAGCGTACGGTATAGCTTTGCCAGTCGACCATTTCCTGCGGTTTCATCAGGGCCAGGTTGGCGCTGAGCATTTCTGCCTTATCGGTCGGCACCAGCAGGTGTTGCGGGCCGTCGAGGGTAATCCCGCGCTTGTAGGCGGGGTTGAGCTGCAGCAGCTCCTGTTCATCCAGGTCGGCCAGTTTGGCGACGCGCGACAGATCCATGTGCTGCTTGATTGCGATCTGTTCGAAGTAGGGTTCGTTGGCGATTGGCGAAAGGCTCACGCTGTAGGCTTCGGGCGTCAGGATCACCTGTGACAGCGCCAGTAGCCTGGGCACGTAGTCCTCGGTTTCCTTGGGCAGCGACAGGTTCCAGTAGTCGCTGGGCAGGCCGAGCTTCTCGTTGCGCTCGATGGCGCGACTGATGCGGCCTTCGCCAGCATTGTAGGCGGCCAGGGCGAGCAGCCAGTCGCCGTTGAACATTTCATGCAGGCGGCTGAGATAGTTGAGCGCTGCCTCGGTCGATGCAGTGACGTCGCGGCGGCCGTCGTACCAGTTGGTCTGGCGCAGGTTGTAATGGCGGCCGGTCGAGGGAATGAACTGCCAGAGGCCGACCGCATGTGCCGAGGAGTAGGCCAGTGGATCGTAAGCACTTTCGATCACCGGCAGCAGCGCCAGCTCCATCGGCATGTCGCGCTCGGCAAGGCGCTCGACAATGTAGTGGATATAAGGCGCGCTGCGTTCGCTGACGGTATTGACGTGTTTTGGATTGCTGGCGTACCACAGGCGCACGCGTTCGATGCGCGGGTTGATGCCGATTTCATCCTGCAGCTTGAAGCCGTCGCGTACGCGTTCCCAGATATCGGCGTATTCACGCGGCTTGACCTGATTGTTGAGCCACTCCGGCTCGCGCTCCAGGCCCACGGCTCGAGAGGTATCAGCCGAACGGTCCGGAGTATCGCTGGGCAGGCTCTGACAGCCGGCCAGGATCATGCTGCACATCACCGCGAGCGCTCGGGAGTTTCGCGCTAACGCCTTTATATTCAATGGTTTGCGTGATGATAAAGGCATTGGGTGAGGTGTATGTCCCGGCGAAAAGGTCGGGCGATTCTAGGAATCGGGCCGGGGGTGGTCAAGTTTTCACCAGTCTTAATCTGGTCTTTTGCGGGCCTGTCGACCTTTTTCTCAGCGACTAAAACCTGTCTTTCCAGGCACGCAGACTAGCGAATACGGCGCTTGGCTCGCTTGACTGCCGGTCGTCGCGTCCGTTGGTCGCAGCGACGACCGCAGGCTCGCCAACACGCAGGAAAGGATTGGTAGCCAGTTCCAATTCGATGTTCGACGGCAGGCTGATGCGGCCCTCATCGCGCCAGCGGGCCACTTCGGCCAGGCGCGCACTGACGTCCGGATTGTGCGGCTCGACGGCATGGGCGAAGCGCAGGTTGCTCAGGGTGTATTCGTGGGTGCAGTAGACCCGTGTTGCACCGGGGAGCGCTGCCAGGCGGCTCAGCGACTGGTGCATCTGTTGCGGCGTACCTTCGAAGAGGCGGCCACAGCCACCTGCGAACAGGGTGTCGCCACAGAACAACAGGTTCTGTTCGGCGTGGTAGTAGGCGATATGACCGAGGGTATGTCCAGGTACGGCCATGACCTCGAAGCGCAGGTCGAGTACGTCGATTGCGTCGTTATCCTTGAGGTCGATGTCACGGGCTGGAATCTTTTCCGCCGCCGGGCCGGCGACACGGGCGCCGGTAGCCGTCTTCAGTTGCTCGACACCGCCAACGTGATCGAAGTGATGGTGAGTGATCAGGATATCGTTGAGTGTCCAGTCAGGATGGGCCTCGAGCCAGGCCATGACCGGCGCCGCGTCACCGGGGTCGACCACGGCGCAGCGCTTGCTGCGGGCCTCCTGCAGCAGCCAGATATAGTTGTCATTGAAGGCGGGCAACGCGTCGATCTGAATCATTGCGGGTCGCTAAGCTGGTGATAAAGGTGCATCTTAGACAAGACATGCAGAACCTGTCATGCGGAGGCAGCGATGACTGATCAGGCATTCGCTCAGGCCGACCCTGAGTGGCTCAAACTCATCGGCGAGGCGCGCGACTGGCTTGCCGGCCCGCTCGGGCAACTGTTGCTGGAGCAGGAGCGGCGCTTGCTGGAAGAGGAGCTGGCGCGCTTTTTCGGGGGCTATCTGGTGAGCTACGGCCCCGGCGCCGAAGGCCCGCCCAAAGCGGGGCAGATCCAGTACAACGTGCGCCTTGGTGCGCCGATGCCTGGCGTGCAGATCGTCTGTGAGGAGCAATCCTGGCCCTTGGGGGAGCACGCCACCGATGTGGTGGTGCTGCAGCATGGTCTGGATTTCAGCCTGTCGCCTCATGGCCTGTTGCGCGAGGCGGCGCGCAGCGTCAGGCCCGGCGGGCATCTGTTGATTCTGGGTATTCACCCCTGGAGCGCCTGGGGCGTGCGGCGCCTGTTTGCCCAGGATGGTTTGGCCAAGGCGCGTTGCATCGCCCCGAGCCGCGTCGGTGACTGGCTGAGCCTGCTGGGTTTTGCGTTGGAGAAACGCCGCTTCGGGTGCTATCGTCCGCCGCTCGCTTCGCTGGCCTGGCAAATGCGCCTGCGACGAATGGAGAGTTGGGGCGATGCCTGGCAGTTGCCGGGTGCCGGCTTCTACCTGTTGGTGGCGCGCAAACTGGTGGTCGGCTTGCGCCCCTTGCGGCAGTCGCGCCGTGAGTCAATGGGCAAGTTGCTGCCGATGCCGGTGGCCAAGATCAGTCGGCGAGACGTCGACAACTAAAGGCCATGCCCGGGCCCGTCAAATCTGTACAGAGCTTATGAATGTCCGAAACCGATGAAGTGGTGATTTACACCGATGGCGCCTGCAAGGGCAATCCTGGTCCCGGAGGTTGGGGTGCGCTGCTGGTCTATAAAGGCGCAGAAAAGGAATTGTGGGGCGGTGACCCGAATACCACCAACAATCGCATGGAGCTGATGGCGGCGATCGCCGGCCTGATCGCATTGACCCGGCCCTGTTCGGTCAAGCTGGTGACCGACTCGCAGTACGTGATGAAGGGTATTCAGGAATGGCTGCCGAACTGGAAGAAGCGCGGCTGGAAGACGGCTTCGAAAGAGCCGGTGAAAAATGCCGACCTCTGGCAGAAGCTGGACGAGGAGGTGAATCGTCATCAGGTGAGCTGGCAGTGGGTGCGTGGCCATACCGGCCACCCCGGCAACGAACGAGCGGACCAGTTGGCCAATCGTGGGGTCGACGAGGTGCGTTCGGCGCGTTAGCAGGCTGTTGAGTTGCCATTGCTGCGTTAAAAACAGGCTCAAAATGCTCATTTACAGCTCGTAAACTCCGCTTTTTCGCCTGTTTTCGCCTTGCACTGGCTGCCTCGCCAACGTTTTTCAACGGCCTGCTAGGCCACTTGAGTTAATATGCCGCGCTTGAATGTGCGACAACCCGAATAGATTGGAGAAGCAAGGCGTGACAACCGAGAATACCGTCAAGCGCTATGTGGTGCTTCTCCGCCGCTAGGGTAGGTGTGTAAACGGATTCATTTCCAGTCTCAGTTCAGTCAGTGAAAGGGTCATCTGGGTGAAGACTGGGCTCGTTGCTACCATTACGCATAGAAATGTAAACCTTGGGTGTTCTGACCCTTGCATGGTTTACATTTTTCCTCGTCCTCCCATTCCTTCCTATGTTGTGGCTCAATGATTCTGGACACCCCGATAGGGCGTTAAGCTTCGCCCAGCAATGAGGTGTTTACGTGACCAGAAGATCATTCAGTACAGATTTCAAACTCGAAGCAGCAGGCCTAGTTCTGGATCAAGGCTATTCAATTCCCGAAGCTTGCAAGTCGATGGGCGTAGGCCCGACCGCATTACGTCGATGGGTGGAGCAACTGCGCCGTGAGCGTGGTGGCACAACCCCGCCGCGCAGCAAGGCCATGACTCCCGAGCAGAAACGCATACAAGACCTGGAGGCTCAGGTTCGGCGTTTGGAGCGGGAGAAAGAGATCCTAAAAAGGCTACCGCTCTCTTGATGTCGGACTCCCTCGATCAGTAGCGCTGATTGAGGCATTGGGCGAGCGGTATCCACGCGCCGAACTGTGCCGCGTATTTGGCGTAAATCGCAGTAGTGTTTACGACGCCTGCACACGGCGCCGTCGGATAGATCATCGGCGGGCTGCTATGCGTCAGCTGGCCACTGAGCTTCATCTACAAAGTCGAGGCTCAGCTGGAGCAAGAACATTGTCAGCGGCGCTGCGGATACAGGGTGTCGCTGTGGGGCGTTTCCTTGCCGAACGCCTGATGAAAGAGGCTCGGCTGTTCAGTTCGCAATCGCGCAAGCATCGTTATCGCCGAGCTGATGGTGAAAATGCTATCGCGGCGAATGAGCTAGATCGGCAGTTCAAAGTGAGCGGCCCCAACCAAGTGTGGTGCGGCGACGTGAGGGTAATCGCTGGATCTACCTGGCGGCGGTGATGGATCTGTATGCACGCCGCATCGTGGGCTGGGCGCTATCCAATCGACCAGACTCGCAACTTACGACGCGCGCTTTGCGCGTGGCGTTTGAGTCCCGTGGTTGCACGCAGCAACTGATGTTTCACTCAGACCAAGGCAGCCATTACACCAGCATCGAGTTACGTCAAATGCTGTGGCGCTATCGGATCAAACAGAGCATGAGCCGCCGTGGTAACTGCTGGAATAACGCACCGATGGAGCGCTTTTTCAGAAGTCTGAAAACAGAGTGGATGCCGGAGCATGGCTATACCAATCAAGGCAACGCTGAGGCGGACGTACTGCGCTATCTGACGGATTACTACAATCATCAGCGGCCACACAGTTACAACGGATAAAAAACGCCAGTGGAGGCTGAATCACTGGCCGGATAAACCTAAACCAGTGTCCAGAATTCGTTGATCACAACAGTTCTGGGTTCAAATCCCATTAAGGAGTTAAACCCGCACTGTGAATGTAGCTATTGGGCGCGACACAGAAATGATCTGCCTCTATGGACTTGATAGCTGCGCTACACACCTCAGATTCCATGAGCTCGCAGTCATTTTTGGGGGCAGTAATTAAAATTTTCCTAAGGCCGCTGTGTGACCAGAGTGCCTAAAAATATAAAATAGGACTCCCTGCAAGTAAATAAGAGAATTAATCTTAGAGTGAAAGGTAGAGTAGTGTAAAAGTACGCTTTAATAATATTAATATAAGATAAATTGGGTTTGCTTAGTGCTTATATTCCTCGTTGGCGTAGCGCTGAAGCGCTGAAGCGCTTAAGTCTGATTTGGATAATTTAGCATTAAAACCATACATTGCCTCGTTGTTGTCTAGCCTGTCTACAAAATAATATTTTTTCTTGAAGTTATAAATTGTTTCTAGCGTGCTAGAAAATACAGGAACTTCATAATAGCTGATTGGGTGCGATTCTTCTAAGTCAACAAGTTCACCGCGGTTGTTGCGTAGATCCGTTGCTAAGATCTGCCAGCTATCTTCGTCAAAATAGAATCGCCGCATTGCATGTGGATGGCTAAACCCCTCACGAAACTTTGCATCCACTACCCATGCACGGTGTAACTCGTGACGCAGAAACTCTGGGTTAATGGTGCTTTTAAGAAGGATTTAATCATAAGGAAGACCCTTTTGATGTGTTTCATAACTGTTGTAAGGAGTCAACATTTAAACTTTACCAAGCAAAGTCCACTTGTAACGATTTGAAGCGCCTTTATATATTTCAACCATGTCGGCTGCTGCTAGGCCATGCGTGTCGGGCTGTATTGCGGCGTATGCAAGTTCTGGTAAGCGTCTTACGCGTCGATCACTTCAAGCAAAGCGCCATGCTTTTCTTATTGATAGGATTTGATCTAGAGTTTCTTGTACAGCAAGAGAGGTTCGTACAAGTTTGCTAGGCGAGGTAATTACATATTTGTAGTAGAATATAGTGTTGTCTAGTCAATTGCGGAGGATGATGGTCGACTGAATTTCAAGGAAAATAAAACGTTCTCAAAGATCTTTAAAGGAATCCATGATCTTGAACTGCGTTATGGTGAATCTGGAGTATTTGTTCGCGGGAAATATTGGTATGACTTTGAGTTAAAAGATGAGCACCGCGAACTATACGATATTGATGATAGCGATCGTAAAGCAGGAGCCCAAGCGTCGGGGGGGCAAATTTTGGATGCCTTCATTTACCATAATTACTATATAAATGAAATTAATGGATCTGTTCGTGTTGGCAAACAGGTGGTAAGTTGGGGGGAGAGTGTTTTCATTCAGAATAGTATCAACACAGTTAATCCTTATGATATAGCTGCATTCCGTCGGCCCGGTGCGGAAATTAAGGAGGGGCTGATACCTGTTAATATGGTTTATGTATCGCAATCACTGGGCGAACAACTATCAGTAGAGGCGTTCTACCAGTTGCAGTGGGATAAAACAATTGTAGATAACTGTGGCACATTCTTCTCCACATCTGATGTTGCTGCAGAAGGTTGTAACGTTGGATTAAGCATGGCTGGCTCTGACTATAATCGAGATGATCCAGGATATATATATGTAAAAAAGAAGAACGACCGTGAGGCTCGCGATAGCGGTCAATATGGTGTAGCACTGCGCTGGCTCGCAGAAGAACTAAATAGCACCGAGTTTGGGTTGTACTCAATTAAATATCACAGCCGAAGTCCGCTAGTTAGTAGTTATTTAACTACCGCAAATCCATTTACAGCACCGGCATATGGTGGTGGTGATTCAGCAGTTCAGATTGAGTACCCAGAAAATATACAGTTATACGGAGCAAGCTTTCAAACAAACGTTGGTGTAGCAAGCGTGTCGGGCGAGATAAGCTATAGACCAAATCAACCACTACAGATAAACGCCTCTGATTTGGTTTTAACTTCATTTAATACTGGCCCTCTATTACCGACTCAAATACAGAGCTCTTTCATGTCAGGTGATTATCTTAAGGGCTATATGCGCAAGCCAGTAACACAGGCCCAAGCATCGCTTGTGCAAAATTTTGACCAAATATTGGGTGCCAGCCGTCTGATTTTTGTAGGCGAGGTTGGATATAACCATATAGCTGATATTGGTGAAGGTAGTGGTGACGAAGTTCGTTTCGGTCGTGATGGGATTTATGGCGCAGGTGAGTACACCCAGCAGTCTCCTCTCGGAGCTGGCCTCTGTGAAGCTTTACTTAACTCACGTGCAAAAGATTGCAACAGCGACGGCTTCTACACTCGTAATTCCTGGGGGTATCGCCTAAGTGCTAGCCTTGAATATAACGGAGTTCTATCAGGCATAAATCTTATTCCAAGCATCGCGTGGTCGCAGGATGTTCGAGGGTATAGCCAGAACTTCAATGAGGGCAGTAAGGCAGCTAGTATCGGACTAGGGGCTGATTACTTAAATACTTACACAGCAGGGATAACATACACTGATTTCTTCGGTGGAAAGTATAACTCACAGACAGACCGTGACTTCGTATCGCTCACATTTGGCGCAAATTTCTGAAAGGCACAAAAATGACTAAGTTAATCAGTTTAACAATTGGCCTAGCGCTTAGCGCTTCTATCTCGGCTTTTGCTGCAGTCTCACCAGAGCAAGCTACGGTTTTGGGCAAGTCGCTCACGCATATCGGAGCAGAGAATTCGGGTAATGAGGACGGAAGTATTCCTGAGTGGAACGGAGGGCTGCCTATCGATGCCGGCATTATTACGAATGGGTTTCGCCAAAACCCCTATGCTGACGAAAAGCCGATATTCGTAATCGATGGAAAAAACCACACCCAGTACCAGGACAACTTGAGTCCAGGTCAAGTAGCGCTGTTTAAGCGTTATCCGGAAACATTCAAAATGCCGGTATATGTTACTCACCGTTCGGCAGGATTACCAGAATTCCTTATTAGCGATATCAAGACCAATGCACTGAAGACGGTATTAGTTGAAGGAGGGAATGGATTGGAGAATTTCAAATCAGCAATCCCATTTCCAATACCTCAGAATGGCCTGGAGGTAATCTGGAATCACATAGCTCGTTATCGAGGGGGCAAAAGTAAGCGTCAGACATCGACTGTCACTCCTCAAAAGAATGGCGACTTCGTGCCAACTAACCTAGTCGAGTCATTTTCTTCCGCGGATCAACTGCAAGATTATGACCCCGCAGTATCTAGCAATATTTTGTTCTACTATATGTCTAGAACTACTGAGCCTGCTCGGTATGCAGGTAATGTACTGCTCGTACATGAAACGCTTAACCAAGTAAAAGAGCCCCGAATGGCATGGTTCTATAATTCGGGGCAACGCCGAGTTCGACGTGCGCCACAAGTTGCTTATGACTCACCAGCAGAGAGCACAGAAGGTCTCAAAACTGCAGATGGCCTAGAGATCTTCAATGGCTCGCCTGACCGTTATGAATGGAAACTTGTAGGTAAGCGTGAAGTCTATATTCCTTACAACAGTTATCTTGCAGGATCACCAACGGTTGACTATAAAACACTGCTTAAGCAAGGCCACCTAAATCCTGATTACACGCGTTATGAGCTACATCGCGTCTGGGAGGTGGTCGCTACTCTCAAGAATGGGCAACGCCATATTTATGCTAAGCGACACTTCTTCATCGATGAGGATACTTGGACAATTGCGGTGGCGGATCACTACGATGGACGTGGCAATTTGTGGCGTGTTGGAGAGGCGCATCTTCAATATTTTTATGACGTTAAGGCCACATATCAGACGCCAGAGGTGATCTACGATCTGCTCGCTGGTAGATACGTTGTTACTGGCCTGATAAATGAACGACCTAATGCATACGACTTCAGTTTCACTTCGAAGAAGAGCGATTACACACCATCTGCTTTACGAAACATGGGTATTCGCTGATTAAGATTGGGCCACCGTCGGTGGCCCTTTTATCATAGAATGCCAAGATATTTAGCTCTCGAAACTGCTTGGGTTCTGCGTTTTACTTCCAGTTTTCCGCACAATTTTTGGACGTGACACTTCACAGTAAATAGCGAGATATATAGTTGGTCGGCTATTTCCTGGTTCGAATGCCCCATTTCTACTAACCGGAGCACTTGCGTCTCTCTGGGGCTGAGTAAAAAAACCGAAGGTTCTCCGCTGAACAATCTGACCATCTTGTCATTACGGTATTTAATACTATCGATCGGCAACCGGTAGTGCAGGCGCTCGCATTCGTTAACCGCACGATTATAAAGTTTCTTAGCCATAATAGTGTCGCTCCGTTCAAACGCTATTTCTGCTTGTACGAAGAGACCATCACAAAAAATTAGTAGCAAGCCGTTGGTAAAAGCCATTTTTATCACAAGCTGAATCCTCGCTTCAGCCTCTTCAATCAAGCCAGACTTTAGTTCTGCACGGGCTAGGAGTAGTTGTGTCTCGTACAAGAAGTCAGGTTTTGCATTCGCTTGGATGACATCGGGGTTATGCAGGGAACCATGTCGGACAACTAAATTTTCGAGTATAATACGAGCTGGCGATACATCTCCGCGTTCGATTAAAATTTCGGCTCGAGTTTTATCAATAACACTGCGGTATGTTGTCTCCTCGACAGCTTGATCGTGCAACCATCGCTCTGCGTTCTGCACATGTTCCTCTGCTAGTTTAGTGTCCCCCTTGACTAGGGCGATTGACGCATACCCTAAAAAGATTTGATAACCGAAAACTTCAGAAGTCTGAAAGGCGAGACTCTGAATTTGCTCAAATTCCTGCTTTGCCTCGGTGATCCGTCCCATTCGAAGCTTGAGTGTTGCTTGTAATAATCTCAACCTTAAATACAGAGTTGATTTGTGGTATTGCGCGTGCTTAATATTATCTGATTGCTGCTCCAGAATAATTAATGCGTCATTTATGTGCCCTTTCACCTCTAATAGCTGCGATTTGTAAAGGGTTATGAAACATTCAGCTTCTTGGCATCTAATACTTTGAGAATACATTAGTGCTTTACAAATTAATCCCTCAGCTAAATTGAACTCAACTCGGAAAAGCCGATGTTGGATTAATACTGCCCAAGACATTGAAGCGATCAGCCAATTTTCATGTGAGATATTTTCAAGAAACTGACTGCACGAGTAGTATGCCGCTTGGGATTCGCCCGATAAATGCTGCGCTATTCCCTGTATGCCTCGACAGTATGTGGTTAAATCTAGTTGTTCAACAGCACTTGATGAAGGTAAAGCTTTATCAAGTATGGATAAGCTATCTTTAGCTTCTTCAGGTCGTAAAGTTATGATGCAAGAACATGCATATAATTTAGCCAGTTTCGTGTTACTTTCAACTATCTCTACCGGCAACCGATTTCGATAATTTATTATCTTTCGTGCTATTTGCACTTCTATTAAATCATTTATATTGACTACCTCAAGTAGCGCGGCAGCTTTTACAGGCTGCTCCGCTAGAAGAGCTTGTTCTATTGCTAAGTGATTCTCTCCCTTTCGTATATAATATTGATACACTTTAAAGTGTAAGTCACGTATTTGCTCGTCTTGTAGAATTGGAGCTAATAGCTTAGCTATTGGGCGTATCAAGCGGAATCCTTCATGTCGTCTATCAGAGGAAACTAATACTGATTCTTTTTCAATGAGCGATGTTATTATTTTATCTGACTTAAGAGATAGACCAAATAACTCGTAACACAGACCTTCATCGAAGATGGGTATGTTGCTCAGAGATATTAGTTTTTCGATTTCTTCTGTGTTTAGTTCACTCAAAAGCTCGTGTTGTAAGTATTCAAACAATAGTGACTGAACGTCAGCCCCTATCCGTAGGTGCAAGATTATCTCAGCACACCATCCTCCTGAGCGGATAAAAATATCTTTGGCTCGTAGGGCCGAAATTCCTGCGGAGCACAACAGGTTATTAGTTTCATCGCTATTGAATGCAAGTTTATCAAAGTTAATCTCAAGTAGATTTCCATCCAGAATTAGCTTCGGAAAGTTGAGTCCAGGCCGCCGCCGAGCTGTTACCCACCATGAGATATTGTCTCCATGCGATGCGAGCAGTTGACTGAATGCTTTATCAAAGCTCTTTTCGACTCCGCACGGAAAATTATCTATCATCAGCCACAGTTTGTGCTGGTTACGACAGAGAGAGGTCTGTAGGCTGGTTTCTGTCCAGGGCCCAGAATCTGGCCAGATAGCATCAGCTAATTGATGTACAAATTCGTCAAATGTAAGTTTTCTTCCACTTAATGGTACCCAAATTACTTTGCAACTTGCGGTGCGGGCACAATCGGCCATTAAAACTGTTTTTCCATAACCCGCAGGCGCAACAAGAAGCCGAAGGCGACAGGAAGAAGCTTGAAGCGATTTAACTAGCTTCAAGCGTTTGACGTGGGGGTGCGGCATCTTGGGTAAGTTTGCAGCTTTAATCTGCGTCGCGAGTTCAGAAGTTATTTCGGTTTTTTCTTCATGCTCGTGTGTGTTGTCTTTTTCGTAAGATCTTGTTTTAATTTCGCAGTTCATAGTGAATATCACATAGCAGTCATAGTTAAATGTCATTCTATCAATATACTAGAATCCTTCTTTGATTCTGCCCACCATAGACATTGATAGTTTGCGCCACATCGTGCGTAGGCAGAATATGTAGGCAACAGGTTAAATTTTTCTTATGCGTTTACGGTTTATTTAGATAGATTCTTTTGAATTATATATCCTACTTCAGCTATCGCGTCTCGCGATTCAGGCATCCAATTTCCGAAGCTCTGCCACACATGCCACATGCCTCTCCATACTTTGACCTGAACATCCACCCCCGAGATTCTTGCAAGGTTCGCTAAACGCAATGAGTCGCTTAGTAGAATTTCGTCACTACCGACTTGGATGAAAATTGGCGGTAAGCCTTTTAGTGAGCCAAAGAGTGGTGATATTTCGGCACTCTCTAGCGACATTGATCCTGCATAATCTAACGCCGCTTGAGCCACAAAGTCAGTGTTACTGAAGAATGGATCTTTTTTGAGCATTGTTTTGATTGATTCACCACTCAGGCTCAGGTCTGTCCATGGCGATAGACATATCAAGGAGCAAGGAAGCCGCTTGGATGTATCCCTTAAACGCATTGCAGTCGCTAAAGTTAAGCCACCTCCAGCAGAGTCCCCAATAATGATAATGCGGTCTGCTGGAATACTATGTTCAGCCTGAATCCATTCAAATGCTTTGGTAGCGTCATCGATTGCTGCAGGGTATGGATGCTCAGGTGCCAATCTATATTCAACTAACAAAACCCTTACTTTACTGCTTTTTGCAATATTAGAGGCTAGAGATCGGTGAGATTCTAACGACCCTGAAACATAAGCTCCGCCATGTAGATACAGCACAGCTTCATTGGCTTGTTCACCTTCCGGAATAAGCCATTCCGCTGGGCTTGCTCCCGCCACTGTAGGTTTAATATGAACACCTTCAGCATTTTTAAATCGACGCGAGTTTAGATCCAATGATTGACGTATATCATTAATTCCAAGAGGCTCGTGATTTTTTAGTGTCCTTCGCATAAAAAAACGAATTATATTACTTCGAATACTAGGCATGTCTCTGATATCCATTTCGATTGATGTTGAGTGCAACCGTATCTGATTTTTTAATCCCAAAATGTAACCATTACCCAGGGCTAGCAATACTATCGGTGTAGGAGTGCGGCTCCTGATTGTAAATAGTAAAAGTGTGTGTAATGAGTGTCTCTTGGTATTAATTGCGTGCTCGGTCGGGTTTTTATTTTCTTACTGTAGGTGTGTTTCTTCTAGTGCAGTCGGTCATGTTATAAGAGGGTAAATGCAAGGGTTGTAAATTTTTATGTTTGAACTAGAACACCGGCTTTTAGCCGGTGTGATGTGTGGTTATATATTGTATGAAATGTAAATCATAAGATTTTATTTGGGTTTCCGGTTTCAATGTCGCCTATTTGTTCTGTATCGCTCGTAGTTGTGCGCCAAGTTCTGATTGGAGTATGTCCTTCCCTTGTCCAGTCTGGTGGCATAAAGAAATGCTTTATTCTTTCTGATACTGGGCCTGGAGCCATCGCATCTCGAAGCATATCCACTAATTCGTGAATATTTAAAATTAATGGATTGTTTGACTCGATTTGATTCGTGATGCCGTAAATGACTTTTTCTTGTTCCGGTTCAAATGTGCCGAATAATCGGTCAAATATTATGAGAGTTCCACCGTAATTCTTGTCAATGTATTTAGTGTTTTTTCCATGATGTACTCGATGGTGTGATGGAGTATTAAATATAAATTCAAACCAATTGGGGAGTTTTATTATTATTTCAGTATGTATGAAGTATTGGTACGCTAAGTTTACAGCTATAAGAGACCCAATTACGGCTGGAGGAACACCCAGGTAAGCGAGAGGTGCATAAAATACCCATGTTCCTACAACAGAGTTCAACATGCTTTGGCGTGCAGCAGTCGAAAAATTCATATTCTTACCACTGTGATGTGGTACATGCGCAGCCCAAAACCATCTAGCCCGATGAGATACTCGATGGAATACATAGAATGACAGATCGACTGCTAGAAATAGCGGGATGGCAGTCCAAAGATTAATGGTAATATCAAAAACACGATGCTCGTAGAAGAAAGTAAGAGCAATACCTCCGGTTACCATTGCCACAAGTGCTTCTACTCCTAGATAGCTGAATCCTAATGACCAGTTTGTGACTATCTCTTTCCAGTTAAATGATCTAGTGTCTCCATTTATTTTCTTTACGGTGTATTCAGTCATAAATGCAATCATGAAAATAGGTGTCATGGCTATTAAGAACAATCCTCCCCAGTCAACGTTATTGCCCATAAAAGATTGAATAAGAGAAAAAATACCTTGCTCTATATTTTCGTACATTATTAGATCACCTCTTTTTGTTTGTTTTTATATAAAAATGTAGTTGCTATAACTGCAGTTATAATCTCAAGTACTAATAGGGAGTTGTTTAGAGTGGAGGGTATGCCATCTATTAATAAGCCGACTGTTCGGCCAAAAGCTAGGCCTGCAGTTATAGCGAATAAGAAAATAAGCGAAGGTGTTCTGAATTTATTTTCTATAGCCCCATAAATAAATAGGAGCCCGAATGCAATGTGCATGCCGCCATAATTTGCATATAGTTCATTTTTCGCATTGGTTGTGTTTATACCAAGATCAAGGGCGGCGAGGGCTTGAATTGGGTCACTTAATGCATTTGCTCCAATAGCAAAAAATACCAAACCACTTACAAATAAATATATTTTGCAGCTCATTTTTAGTGCATCCTATTTGGTTTTGATCTATTATGCATAAGGCCAATGGAGTGGTATTGACATTTTCTTAAATAATTTTGCATTGTCTGCCATATGGGCGGCCGCAAAAACTGAGTGCAACACCCGACCATTTCGGTAAGGTGTTGCCCCATGTCCTATCACGAACTCAGCGCCACAGAGCGCGTCACGATCCAGATCGGCCTGTGCAATGGCTT
>Ga0075034_1000384_pt1 | contig 28174 bp, 22 predicted proteins | sample SynthPrep_16_END_FD_71519 | JGI IMG/M metagenome (GOLD analysis project Ga0075034, IMG submission 71519) | Synthetic microbial communities from Ohio, USA - SynthPrep_16_END_DS12_MetaG | ecosystem: Engineered > Bioreactor > Aerobic > Activated sludge | place: USA: Ohio, Columbus | collected...
CCATCGACGTCGCGCGTCTTCGGGTCCATCGCCGCCACGACCAGAAAGCCAATGGCGGGATTCAAGAGGCAGCCCCATCGGGCAGGGCATTAATCGAAAAAAACATCGGCGTTCCCTCGCACTGTGTGATCAGGCGAGGGACTTTGCAGCGGTTAGTAAGAGAAAGAAGTCAGAGCGAACCGCTACGGGTGATACGACGTTTCGTCAAATCTCCCGCTAAATGGGTGTATTTCTGTAAGGAAAGTCGTCACAAGCAAAGCGGCTCAACGGTGTTCCTGATCAGCTCCTTGGCGCAGGCGTTTGTACAAGGTATTACGGCTTACCCCCAATTCCCGGGCCAGGTGAGAGATATTCCCGCCCACCGCCTTCAGTCGCTCATTCAGGTCCAGACTGTCATCCACTGCATCACACACCGGCACCACCCCATTCAAATCCACAAAAAAATCATCCGGCAAATGTTCCACCCGAATCGGCTGCTCTTCCGCCATGGCCAGTGCCACCTGCAACACGCTGCTCACCTGGCGTAGGTTGCCCGGCCACGGATGCTGTTCAAACAAGGCCAGCACCTCGTTACTCAACCCGGCCCACTGCGTCGGCTCGCGATGCTGTTGCCACAGCTGCTTGAACAACGCCTGTTTATCCGTGCGCTCCCGTAGCGGCGGCAGCTCCAGGGTCAGGCCGCCGATGCGGTAATACAGGTCTTCGCGAAAACGCCCGAGCTGTACCTGTTCGCGCAGCGAGCGGTTGGTGGCGGAGATGATCCGCAAATCCACCGGGTACAACTCGCTGCTGCCTACAGGCTGCACACAGCGTTCCTGCAATACCCGCAACAGCCGGGCCTGGGTCGGCAGGGGCATGTCGCCGATCTCGTCGAGGAACAGCGTGCCTTTGTCTGCCTTACGAATCAGCCCGATGCTGCCTTTCTGGTTGGCGCCGGTGAACGCGCCTTTTTCATAGCCGAACAGTTCCGACTCCACCAGTTCGGCGGGGATCGCTGCGCAGTTGACCGCGATAAACGCTTGTTGGCTGCGGGAACTGGCCTGGTGCAGGGCTTTGACGAATACTTCCTTGCCGACGCCGGTTTCGCCATGGATCAGCAACGGAATGTCCTTTTCCAGCAGGCGCTCGGCCTGACGCACGGCCTTTTCCACGCGGGCATCGCCGAAGTGCAGGGTCTTGAGACTGATGGCCGTGGGGCCGGGTTCGCGGGGCTTTTTCGTTTCCACAAACACGCGAGCCTGCACTGGCGCCTGTTTCGGCCGTTTCAGCAGGCATTGGAAACGGTTGCGCCCGGCGGCTTGCAGCGAGAAGGGCAGGCCTTCGGGCTGGTTGAGCAGTTCCAGCAGCGACACCTTGAACAGGCTGTCGATCAGCACCCGCGACAGGCTGATGCCCAGCAGATTGTCCGCCCGGCGGTTGGCTGACAGTACCTGGCCGCTTTCATCAAAAATCAGCAGCCCAGCCCATTGGCTGTCGAGATTGTTCAGCCCGGTATTGAACGTCAGCTGGAAATGCTCACCGCGAAACAGGTTGAGGATCAGCCGGTTCTCGACGGTCTGGCTCATCATCTTGACCATGCCGAGGGTGTGGGAGGGCGGCAGGTAGCTGTCGCTGGACACATCCAGCACCGCGATGATTTCCCGCTGCGCATCGAAGATCGGCGCTGCCGAGCCGGTCATGAAACGGTTGGCCTTGAGGAAGTGTTCGTCATGTTCGATATGCACTGCCTGGGCACAGGCCAGGGCGGTGCCGATGGCGTTGGTGCCGCTGGAGCGCTCCATCCAGCTGGCGCCGGCGCTGAAACCACGGGCCAGCTTGGGGTCGATAAAGCGTTGGGTGCCCCACGAAGTCAGCACCTGGCCCTGGTTGTCGGCAAGCATGATCAGGCAGTTGGAGTTGCTGAGGATGTTTTCGTAGTAGGGCAGCACTTCCTGGTGGGTGGTCTGCACAAGGGAATGCTGGCTTTCCAGCAACTGGCTGACGCCGTCTGCGGGCAGTTGGTCGAAGCTCGGTGTGCTCTGGTGATCCAGGCCAAAGGCCCGGCAGCGGCGCCAGGAGTCCTGGATGATGGCATCGTGCGCCAGCGGTGTGCTCATGGCGGTGACCCTTGCTTTATTTTTGTTCTGGGGGGCGGAATGCCCGTTCAGTGTTGTTCAGAACTGTTCATTGTCAACCCGCCGATTGTTCAGTTGTTCAGCCTGACCTGTTCATTTCTGTTCAGAGGCGAATCGCTGTTTTGCCTAACTCGTTGACCGGCCTGAGGTTTGGGTTGTTGGCACGGAACTCGCTCTGTGCTCCTGCCAGAACCATTCCAATAATAAAAAGGTCGTGTCATGTCATTGACCCTGGAGCACGTCACTCGCGTTGTCGAAGGCCAAACCTGGATCGACGACGCCAACCTGCGTTTCGAAGCCGGTTCCTTCAATGTATTGCTGGGCCGTACCCTGTCCGGCAAGACCAGCCTGATGCGCCTGATGGCCGGCCTGGACAAGCCTGACAGCGGGCGCATCCTGATGAATGGCGTGGACGTCACCCAGAAGCCGGTGCGCCTGCGCAATGTGTCGATGGTCTATCAGCAGTTCATCAACTACCCGACCATGACCGTGTTCGAGAACATCGCCTCGCCGCTGCGCCAGGCCGGAGTCTCTGCCGAGCAGATCCAGAGCAAAGTCCTCGAAACCGCGAAAATGCTGCGTATCGAGAAATTCCTCCAGCGTCACCCCCTGGAACTCTCCGGCGGCCAGCAGCAACGCACCGCCATGGCCCGGGCGCTGGTCAAGGATGCCGAGCTGATTCTGTTCGATGAACCCCTGGTGAACCTGGACTACAAACTGCGGGAAGAACTGCGCCAGGAAATGCGCGAGCTGTTCAAGGCACGCCACACCATCGCCATCTACGCCACCACCGAACCCAACGAAGCCCTGGCCCTGGGCGGTACCACCACGATTCTGCATGAGGGCCGGGTGATCCAGAGCGGCAAGGCCGCCGAGGTCTATCACCAGCCACAAACCGTGCTGGCGGCCGAGCTGTTTTCCGAGCCGCCGATCAACCTGATGCCCGGGCGCATCAGTGGCAATGAAGTGAGCTTCGCCAACTTCGTGCACTTCCCGCTGAACGTCGACCTGCGGCCCATCGGTGAGGGCGAGTTTCGCTTTGGCGTGCGTCCCAGCCATATCAGCCTGGTGCCGAGCAACGACGATGACCTGGAATTGGCCGTGACCGTGGAGGTCGCCGAGATCAGTGGCTCGGAAACCTTCCTGCATGTGCGCAGCGAACACTTCCTGCTGGTGCTGCATTTGCCCGGGGTGCATGAGTACGACGTCGACGCGCCGATCCGCATCTATATCCCCACCCACAAACTGTTTGTGTTCGATGGCCAGGGACGGCTGGTCCAGGCCCCCGGGCGACGTGTCGCGAGGGTTGCCTGATGGCCGAGATCCATTTGCAGAACCTGGCCCACAGCTACAGCTCAAAGCCAAACGGCCCCGAGGACTACGCGATTCGCGAGATGAACCACGTCTGGGAGCAGGGCGGCGCCTACGCGTTGTTGGGGCCGTCGGGCTGCGGCAAGTCGACCTTGCTCAACATCATCTCCGGCCTGCTCAGCCCATCCGAAGGCCAGGTGCTGTTCGACGCCAAGGTGGTCAACGAACTGACCCCGGAAAAACGCAACATCGCCCAGGTGTTCCAGTTTCCGGTGGTGTACGACACCATGACCGTGTTCGATAACCTGGCTTTTCCCCTGCGAAACCAGGGCATGGCCGAGGCGAAGATTCACAGCAAGGTGCAGGAAATTGCCGAGGTGCTCGACCTGCAAAACCTGCTGGACAAAAAGGCCCGCAACCTCACTGCCGATGAAAAGCAGAAAGTCTCCATGGGCCGCGGGCTGGTGCGGGATGACGTGTCGGCGATCCTGTTCGACGAACCGCTGACGGTGATCGATCCGCACCTGAAATGGAAGCTGCGGCGCAAGCTCAAGCAGATCCACGAGCAGTTCAACATCACCATGGTCTACGTGACCCACGACCAACTGGAAGCCTCGACCTTCGCCGACAAGATCGCGGTGATGTATGGCGGGCAGATCGTGCAGTTCGGTACGCCCCGGGAGTTGTTCGAGCGGCCCAGCCACACCTTTGTCGGCTATTTCATCGGCAGCCCTGGGATGAATCTGATTGAGGTGCAGGCAGAGGCGGGCGGTGTGCGCTTTGCCGGGACACATCTGGCGTTGCCCGAGGCGTTGCAGCAGCGCATTGGCGAAACGCCTTACAAAACGCTGCAGGTCGGCATCCGCCCGGAATTTATTCATGTGTGGGATGAGCACAATCCCGACGCGCTACAGGCGCAAGTCACCCATGTGGAAGACCTCGGCACCTACAAGATCATGACCCTCAACCTCGATGGCGCACCGTTGAAAGTGCGCCTGGCCGAAGACAAACCGGTGCCCGAGGGCCAGGCGTCCATCAGCTTTCCGGGGCAGTGGCTGATGGTGTATGCCGATGACTACTTGCTTGAGGTGCAGCCATGAACAAGGTGCAGAACAACAAGGCCTGGTGGCTGGTATTGCCGGTGTTCCTGCTGGTGGCCTTCAGCGCGGTGATCCCGATGATGACCGTGGTCAACTACTCGGTGCAGGACATCTTCGATCAATCCAGTCGCTACTTCGTCGGCGCCGACTGGTACAAACAGGTGCTGCTGGACCCACGCCTGCATGACTCGCTGCTGCGTCAGTTCATCTACTCCGCCTGTGTGCTGTTGATCGAGATTCCGCTCGGCATCGCGATTGCCCTGACGATGCCCACCAAGGGCCGATGGTCGTCGCTGGTGTTGATCGTGATGGCGATTCCGCTGCTGATTCCGTGGAACGTGGTCGGCACCATCTGGCAGATTTTCGGCCGTGCCGACATTGGCCTGATGGGTTCCACGCTCAATGCGATGGGCATCAGCTACAACTACGCCGCCAACACTATGGACGCCTGGGTCACGGTGCTGGTGATGGACGTGTGGCACTGGACGTCCCTGGTGGCGCTGCTGTGTTTCTCGGGGCTGCGGGCGATCCCGGATGTGTACTACCAGGCGGCGCGGATTGATCGGGCGTCCAGCTGGGCGGTGTTCCGACATATCCAGCTGCCAAAACTGAAGAGCGTGCTGTTGATCGCGGTGATGCTGCGCTTCATGGACAGTTTCATGATCTACACCGAACCGTTTGTGCTGACGGGCGGCGGGCCAGGGAACGCCACCACCTTCCTCAGCCAGACGCTTACCCAGATGGCCGTAGGCCAATTCGACCTGGGCCCGGCGGCAGCGTTTTCGCTGGTGTACTTCCTGATCATCCTGTTGGTGTCCTGGCTGTTCTACACCGCCATGACCCACTCCGACGCCAACCGCTGAGGCCGCCAACATGAGCAAGCGCAAGCTGATCCCGCTGCTGGTCTACATCCTGTTCCTGCTGGTGCCGATCTACTGGCTGCTGAACATGTCCTTCAAGAGCAACACCGAAATCCTCGGCGGCCTGACCCTGTTTCCGCAGGACTTCACCTTCGCCAACTACAAGGTGATCTTCACCGACCCGAGCTGGTACACCGGCTACCTCAACTCGCTGTACTACGTCAGCCTCAACACCGTGATTTCCCTGAGCGTGGCGCTGCCGGCGGCCTACGCGTTCTCGCGCTACCGCTTCCTCGGCGACAAGCACTTGTTCTTCTGGTTGCTGACCAACCGCATGGCGCCGCCGGCGGTGTTTTTGCTGCCGTTCTTCCAGCTGTATTCGTCCATTGGCTTGTTCGATACGCATATCGCGGTGGCCTTGGCCCATTGCCTGTTCAACGTGCCGCTGGCGGTGTGGATTCTCGAAGGTTTCATGTCGGGCGTGCCCAAGGAAATCGACGAAACGGCCTACATCGACGGGTACAGCTTCCCCAAGTTTTTCGTGAAGATCTTCATCCCGCTGATTGGCTCGGGGATCGGCGTCACGGCGTTTTTCTGCTTCATGTTTTCCTGGGTCGAGCTCCTGCTGGCACGCACGCTGACGTCGGTGAACGCCAAACCCATCGCCGCAGTGATGACCCGTACGGTTTCGGCCTCCGGCATCGACTGGGGCGTGCTGGCGGCGGCGGGGGTGTTGACCATTTTGCCGGGCATGCTGGTGATCTGGTTCGTTCGCAACCATGTGGCCAAGGGCTTTGCCCTGGGCCGGGTCTGAGGAGTCGATGATGGAATGGATGGCCTGGACCACCCCGACTGCACTGTTCTTTGCCGCGATCGGCCTGCTGCTGGTGGGCATGACGACCTGGGAATTGCGCTCGCCGAGTATCCCCCGGCGCGGCTTTTTACCGATCAGCACCACCCGTGGTGATCGTTTGTTTATCGGTCTTCTCGGCAGCGCCTACCTGCATTTGTTGGTGATCGGCGTAACCGGCTGGAGCATCTGGGTGGCGTCCGCGCTGTCTCTGGTGTGGCTGTTGTCTGTGATGCGTTGGGGCTAGCTGCCCCTTTTGAACCCCAAAACCAGGAGGTCTCTATGTTCGATAAAAACAATAAGCTGCGACATAGCATTTCATTGGCGGCCGTGCTGGCGCTCAGCGGGCTCAGTGCTGCGGCCTGGGCGGATGCTTATGAAGACGCTGCGAAAAAATGGATCGGCAGTGAGTTCAAACCGTCGACCCTCACCGAAGCCCAGCAGCTTGAAGAGCTGAAGTGGTTTATCAAGGCCGCGGAGCCGTTTCGTGGGATGAAGATCAACGTGGTGTCGGAAACCCTCACCACCCACGAGTATGAATCCAAGGTGCTGGCCAAGGCCTTCAGCGAAATCACCGGGATCAAGCTGACCCACGACTTGCTGCAGGAAGGCGACGTGGTGGAAAAGCTGCAAACCCAGATGCAGTCCGACAAGAATATCTATGACGGCTGGGTCAACGATTCCGACTTGATCGGTACGCACTTTCGCTATGGCAAGACAGAATCCATCACCGACCTGATGGCCAACGAAGGCAAGAACTTCACTTCGCCCACCCTGGACATCAAGGACTTCATCGGTATTTCGTTCACCACTGCGCCCGACGGCAAGATCTACCAATTGCCCGACCAGCAGTTCGCCAACCTGTACTGGTTCCGCGCCGACTGGTTCGAACGGGCAGACCTGAAAGCCAAGTTCAAGGAAAAGTACGGCTATGAACTCGGCGTGCCGGTGAACTGGTCAGCCTATGAAGACATCGCCAAATTCTTCAGCGAAGACGTCAAGGAAATCGACGGCAAGCGCGTCTACGGGCACATGGACTACGGCAAGAAAGACCCGTCCCTGGGCTGGCGCTTCACCGATGCCTGGTTCTCCATGGCCGGTGGCGGCGACAAGGGCCTGCCCAACGGTTTGCCGGTGGACGAGTGGGGCATTCGCGTGGAGGACTGCCACCCGGTGGGCTCCAGCGTCACCCGTGGTGGCGACACCAACGGCCCGGCGGCGGTGTATGCCACGCAGAAATACGTGGACTGGATGAAAGCCTATGCACCACCGGAAGCGGCGGGCATGACCTTCTCCGAATCCGGTCCGGTGCCGTCCCAGGGCAACATCGCCCAGCAGATCTTCTGGTACACCGCGTTTACCGCCGACATGACCAAGCCGGGCCTGCCGGTGGTCAACGCCGACGGCACACCGAAATGGCGCATGGCGCCATCACCCGTCGGGCCTTACTGGGAAAAGGGCATGAAGAAGGGCTATCAGGACGTAGGTTCCTGGACCTTCCTCAAGTCGACGCCCGAGAAGCAGAAACTGGCGGCCTGGCTCTACGCGCAGTTCGTGACCTCGAAAACCGTGTCGCTGAAAAAAACTATCGTTGGCCTGACGCCGATTCGTGAGTCCGACATCAACTCCCAGGCCATGACCGACCTGGCGCCGAAACTCGGTGGGTTGGTGGAGTTCTACCGCAGCCCGGCCCGGGTGGAGTGGACCCCGACCGGCACCAACGTGCCGGACTATCCACGGTTGGCGCAATTGTGGTGGAGCCATATTTCGGAAGCGGCCAGCGGAGAGAAGACGCCGCAGCAGGCGCTGGATGGGTTGGCCAAGGATCAGGACGCGATCATGACGCGCCTGGAGCGCTCCAAGGTGCAGCCGATTTGCGGGCCGAAAATGAACGAAGAACGGGATGCGCAATACTGGTTTGACCAGCCGGGTGCGCCGAAACCGAAGCTGGCGAATGAGAAGCCGCAGGGTGAGACGGTCAGTTATAACGAGTTGCTGAAGTCGTGGGAGGCGGCGCGCAAGTAACCCAGACGCCGCAGATCAAAATGTGGGAACCCGGTTTGTGTGGGAGCCGGGCTTGCCCGCGATGCAGGCACCTCGGTCTGTCAGTCAGACCGCGGTGATGCCATTGCAGGCAAGCCAGCTCCCACACAAGCCCGGTTCCCACATTGGGTTTTGGGTGTTTCTGAGAGGGGCTATTTGGGATACAGCGGCGGCAAGCTGGTGCTGTCCCCCGCAGGGTCCTGCTCGCGCTCCGCCATCGGAATTGCCTTCACTGCCCGCCACAACTCTTCACCCTGCCAATACTGGCCACTCTCGCTGTACAGCGCGCCGTTCAACCCATCCAGCGCATCCGACAACGGCACAAACCGCGCCGCCATATCCGCCAGGGTCTCCGGCTGCTGTCGCGCCCAGGCATCCAGCGCCTGACGCGTAGCCTGCGGGTCATTCGCCTGGCTCGCCCGCTTGAGGTCGTCCAGTAGGGTTCGCGGGCTCGGGCCGGTTTGCGCGGCACGCAAAATCGCCGGCTGCCAGCGTGCACGCCACCACAAACCGAAGCCCAGCAGGGTGGTGCAGGCCAGGATCAGGCTGGTCAGTTGCCAGATCCACAGGCTGTCGTTGTCCGGCGCGGTGATCACGGTCGGGCTGGCCGGCGTGTCCACGATCAGGCTCGGGTTGGTCGCCACCTGCAGGGTGCGCGCCGGCAGGCTGGTGCGTTCCAGATGGTCTTCGTGGGTGTTCCACCACACCACTTCCACCGCCGGCAGTTCAAGCGCGCCAACGCGGTTGGGCACCAGCGCTTCGCGGTCTTCACGGCTGCCGATCAGGCCACGGTCGTTGTTCTGGTTGCTCAGCACCGGCTGGTCCGGGTAGCGGCGCAGGCCGGGGATGTCGCTCAGTGCCAGCGGTGGCAGTTGCGCGCCGGCCAGGCCTTCGGCTTTCAAGGTCAGGCTGCGGGTCAGGGAGTCGCCCACCTGTACGTGATCGGGCTCGGGGTTCCAGCTTTCCGTGAGGGTCAGGCTGCGGGCCGGCAACCAGGGAGCATCCGCCGGGTACAGCGCAGGCTTGGCCTTGACCGTCAACGACAGCTCCGGCGAACTGACGTGAATCAGCTTGCCGGGCTTGGAACCCTGGGGGTTGTTGTCCTGGGCGGGCCGTGGCTCTACCAGAGTGGCGCTGAACGTCTGCGTCGGAATGGTCAGTGTGCCGCTGTGCTGCGGGTAGATGGCATAGCGGGTTTCGATCACACCGTGGCGGATGCCGTTGATGACTTTCTCGTAGGTGCGCGACTCGCCCAACTGCTCGATGCGCGTATCGGCGACCTGCAACGGCGTGAGGCTGCTGTCGTCATACAGCGACACCGAGTGGTAGACGCGCACGGTCAGCAACGCCTGGGCCTGGACGTAGACGCTGTCCTGGTCGAGGTTGGTTTCAATGAATACCGGGGCCAGTTGGGCCTCGGTGTTCTGGCTGACGGTCTCCACTACTTGCAGGGTGATCGGCTGGGTCTTGAGTTCGCCGATCTGCAACGGCGGAATCACCACGGTGCCGTTCTCCTTGGGCAGCAGGGTGATGATCCAGCGGGTGGTGGCGTGGTTATCGCCACCCAGGGTGGTGAGTTGGTTGATCTGGCGCGTGCCGCTCACTTCAAACAGCGGGTCCAGCGGCGCCAGGTCCGGTTTGCCGAACAGCGTGACATCGTTGGATTCCACCGTCAGTTCCACCGTCTCCCCGGAATTGATGCGGCTGCGGTCGACACTGGCCACCAGGCCGGCGGCCTGGGCCTGGCTGGCCCACAACGCGAGGGTGAGAAGAAGGGCGGTGCAGCGGTTCATCGAGTCTTGTCCTGATGTTGTTGCTGTTCGTACCAGAATTTGCGTCGCAGCAACTCGCCGGGGTTGTCCGGGATCTGCCGCAGCCATTGTTCCAGGGCCTGGCGCTGCTCGCCTTCAAGCGTGCCGTCGACCGGGCGCAGGGGCGGGGTGGTGGTTTGTTCATCACCCAACTCGCTGCCGGGTACCTCGTTGCTGCCGGCGTGGGGCGTGGCCCCGGTTTGCGTGTCGGTCGCTCCGGGCTGGCCCTGGCCTTGGGACGTCTGCTCGCCACCGGTGGCGGTCTGGCTGCTGGCGCCCGGTTGCGCAGTCTGGCCGGGTTGGGTGGTTTCGTCATCCTCGTTTTTTGCAGGCTTGGCCGGCTCGGTTTTTTCCGGTTCCTGTTGCATCAGGCTTTCCACCAGCGCCTTGTTCTTCAGCGCCGGCTGCAAGTCTGGCTGGGCTTCGAGGGCTTGTTCGTAGGCATCGATCGCCGCTTCCAGCTCGCCGCTTTTGGCCAGGGCATTGCCTCGATTGTAGTGGGAGTAGGCGTCGCTGCCCTCGGCAAACCGTTTGGCGGCTTCGGCATAGTTGCCCGCTTCATACAGCGCGACGCCTTGCCATTGCGGGTCTTCGAAATGTTCGGCCGCTTCGGCCGGGCGTTTTTTCTTCAGCAGCAGTTGGCCCTGTTGGTCGGGGCGCAGCCACAGGTCCTGGAAGTCGAAGGCATAGCTGGGCTGCGGCGCGCCCAACAGCAGCAACGGCAGGAAGAACAGCCAGCCCCGGCGCCCGGCGCAGGCAGCGAGCAGCAGCAGTGGCAAGAGCAACCAATAACCCTGGTCGGCCCAGGTATCGAGGTGCAGCAGCTGGCCGTCATTGCGCAGGTTTTGCGGGCCATCCAGCAGGCCGAGGTGGCGCAGGTCCTTGTCGTCCAGGCGGGCCTGGCGGTAGCGGCCGCCCATTTCGCTGGCGAAGGCCTTGAGGGTCGGGCTGTCCAGGCGCGGTACGAGGATTGCGCCCTGGGCGTCCTTGAGGAATTCGCCGCTTTCCTGGGTCACCGGCGTGCCTTCACGGCTGCCGATGCCTAGGATCGACAGGCTCGGCGCCTGGTTGCCTTGCAGCTGCAGGCGGATGCCCTGGCGCTCCTGCTTGGACAGGGAAGAGCCGATCAGCAGCAGTCGGCCCTGGCCGAGGCCGCCATGCTTGAGCAGGCTCAGGGCTTTTTCCACCGCCAGGTCTGCGCGGTGGCCGGGCTCGGGCATGATCGAGGGGCGCAGGGCTTCCAGCAGGTTATGGCTGGTGGCCAGGTCGTCCGAGAGTGGCACCAGCGTATGCGCGCTGCCGGCGTAGACCACGATGGCGGTCTGCGCATCGCTGCGGGCCTGAAGCAGGTCGAACAGCTTGCGCCGTGCCTGTTCGAGGCGGCTGGGCGGGCTGTCGGTGGCGAGCATTTCCGGGGTCAGTTCCAGCAGCACCACCAGCGGGTCGGCGGGCTTCTGGCTGGACTGTTCGACGCGTTCCCAGCTCGGCCCCAGCAACGCCAGCACGGCCAGCAGCCAGGCGATGCCGAGCACCACCCATGGCGACTTGCTTTCGCGGCCACTGCCGCCGCTGAGCAACGCGGCATGGAACGCCGGCGGCAGAATCATCTGCCAGCGCCCGGCGCGTTTCTGGCGGTGCCACAACTGCCACAGCAACCAGCCGAGCAGCGGCAGCAGCAACAGCCACCAGGGGCGGAACCAGTGCGGCCACAGGGCGATCATCGACGCCTCCGCAAACGCAGGCGTTTGAGGCGTTCGCGCCATTCAGGATTGGGTTGCAGGAAACGGCCCTTGCTTGAGAGTTTGTTGAACAGGCGTTGCAGGGCGTTATCCGGCCAGCGTTCCTGGATCACCAGCAGCATGCTGAGGATCAGCGCCAACGCCAGCGGCGCGCTGTACAGCGCCTGGGCGGGGCGGGCCTGGGTGGGTTGCTGGGCCACGGGTTCGAGCTGGTCGAGGGTTTCCTTGATCTTCAGCAGTTCGTTGCCGTCGCGGGCGCGGAAGTAGCGGCCGCCGGTGGCCTCGGCGATGGCCTTGAGGGCCGGTTCGTCGAGGTCGAGGCTCGGGTTGACGCCGAGGATGCCCAGGGAGCCGGTTTGCTCGGGGTCTGCGCCGATGCCGATCGGGTAGATTTTCACCCCTTCTTCGGCGGCCAGGCGGGCGGCGGTCAGCGGGTCGATTTCGCCGGCATTGTTGGCGCCGTCGGTGACCAGGATCAGCACCCGGCTTTGCGCCGGACGCTGGCGCAGGCGCTTGAGGGCCAGGCCGATGGCGTCGCCAATCGCGGTGTTTTTACCGGCGATGCCAATCCGTGCCTCATCCAGCCAGGTGCGCACGGTGCGCCGGTCAAAGGTCAGCGGCGCTTGCAGATAGGCCTGGCTGCCGAACAGGATCAATCCCACGCGATCACCTTCGCGGCCCTCCAGGAAATCTCCCAGCAGGTGCTTGACCAGGCTCAGGCGGCTGACGTCTTCGTCTTGCCATTGCATGTCGGGGAAGTCCATCGAGCCGGATACGTCCACCGCCACCAGCAAGTCGCGGCCGCTGGCTGCAATCGGCAAGGGTTCGCCGAGCCATTCCGGGCGGGCGGCGGCGGTCAACAGCAGCAGCCACAGGAACACAAACGGCGCTTGCTGGCGCCAGCCCGGCAGGTTGACCCGCGCGCGGCGGCGGGCCAGGCCTTCGAGGTCGCTGAGGAAGCTGACTTTCAGCGCCGGTTCGCCGCTGTCGGCCGCCGGCAGGATGAGGCGCAGCAACCAGGGCAATGGCAACAGGGCAAAGATCCACGGCCAGGCGAACTCAAACATGTTTGCGAATCCAGGTGTCGACGGCCTGGGTCAGCCCGGCGATGGCCTTGTCGTCGAGTTTGCATTCGGGCTTGTAGGCGCCTTCCACCAGCACCATCCAGCGGGTCAGGCCGGCAGCGGGGCAACGGTTGTCGAGGAACGCCAGCCACTTGCGGCCGTTGAGGGTATGGCTCTGGCTATAGGGGTAGTCGTTGCGGCACAGGCGCTTGAGCAGGCCGTTGAGCTGTTGCAGCCAGGCACCCGCCGGTGCGCCGTCGTAGGGTTTGGGCATCAAGGCCAGTTCGGCGAGGGCGGCGATGCGCAGCGGGTCCAGGGGTTGTTCGGCACGGGCCAATGGGCGCTTGGCTGGCAGGAAACGGCGCAGCCACCACAGGCCCCAGCCCGCCAACGGGATGATCAGCAGCAACAGCCACCAACCCGGCGCCGGCGGCCAGAAGCCGATCACTGGCGGGGCGATCAGGGGTTGCAGTTGGTCGAGGCTGCTCATTGCTTTTTAACCGGGCGTTGCGGGTTCAGGTATTCGCGCAGTTGCTCGACCATTTCACCCTGGGTACTCAAGGGCATCAACAGCACCCGCAGCTTTTGCGCGAGCAGTTCCCAGCGTGCGCTGCGGGCTTCGGCCTGGGCCTTGTAGGCCTGGCGCAGATCAAAATTCAGAGTGTCCAGTTCCAGCTGTGCGCCGCGCTCGGCGAAGCGCAGCAGGCCGGCGGCGGGCAGGGCGTGGTCCAGCGGGTCGGACACCGGCAACAGCAGCAGGTCGCAATGCCGCGACAGCAGGCTCAGCTGTTGCTCGGCGCCTTCGGTCAGGGCGCGCTCGTCACAGATCACAATCACCAGGCTGCCCGGGCGCAATACTTCCCGGGCTCGGCGCAAGGCCATGCCAAGGGCGTCGGCCTCGGGGCGGCGTTCGGTGTTGAGGCTCTGGTTGACCCGTACCAACCGGTTGAGCAATTGCAGCAGGCTTTGTTTGCTGCGCCGGGGTTTGATTTCGTAGTGCTCGCTGTCACCGAACACCAGCCCGCCGACCCGGTCGTTATGGCCCAGCGCCGCCCAGCCGATCAGGCTCGCCGCCTGGGCCGCCAGCACCGACTTGAACATCTGCCCCGAGCCGAAAAACAGCCGGCAGCTTTGCTCCACCATGATGAAGATCGGCCGTTCGCGCTCTTCATGAAACAGCTTGGTGTGTGGCTCCTGGGTGCGTGCGGTGACGCGCCAGTCGATGGTGCGCACATCGTCGCCGGCCTGATACACCCGCACCTGGTCGAAGTCGACCCCGCGCCCGCGCAGTTTCGAGTGGTGCAGGCCGATCAGCGGGCTGCGCTGGCTCGGCGTGGAAAACAGCTGCACTTCCCGCACGCGATGACGCATCTCGATCAATTCGCTCAGGGTGACACGGGTTCCATCGCCAGCGTTCATGGACGTCAAGCGACGGCAACGACGTCGAGAATGCGTTGCACCACGCGGTCCTGGTCGATGCCGGCCGCTTCGGCCTCGAACGACAGAATGATGCGGTGGCGCAGCACGTCGAACAGCACCGCCTGGATGTCTTCCGGGCTGACGAAATCGCGGCCGGCCAGCCAGGCGTGGGCCCGGGCGCAGCGGTCCAGGGCAATCGAGCCACGAGGGCTGGCGCCATAGGCAATCCATTCGGCCATTTCCGGGTCGAACTTGGCCGGTGTGCGAGTGGCCATGACCAGTTGCACCAGGTATTCCTCCACCGCATCGGCCATGTACAGGCCGAGGATTTCCTTGCGCGCGGCGAAGATCGCCTGCTGGCTGACGCGCCGCTCGGGCTTGGTTTCACCGTTGAGGGCTTCGCCACGGGCCTGCTGCAGGATGCGGCGCTCGACGGCGGCATCGGGGAAGCCGATTTTCACGTGCATCAGGAAACGGTCGAGCTGGGCTTCGGGCAGCGGGTAGGTGCCTTCCTGCTCGATCGGGTTTTGCGTGGCCATCACCAGGAACAATGGCGACAACTCGTAAGTGCTGCGCCCCACGCTGACCTGGCGCTCGGCCATGGCTTCGAGCAATGCCGACTGCACCTTGGCCGGGGCACGGTTGATTTCGTCCGCCAGCACCAGGTTGTGGAAGATCGGGCCTTGCTGGAACACGAAACTGCCGGTTTCCGGGCGATAGATCTCGGTGCCGGTGATGTCGGCGGGCAGCAGGTCGGGGGTGAACTGGATGCGATGGAACTGTGCCTCGATCCCTTCGGCAAGCTCCTTGATGGCCTTGGTCTTGGCCAGCCCGGGAGCGCCTTCAACCAGCATATGGCCATCGGCGAGCAGGGCAATGAGCAAGCGCTCGATGAGTTTTTCCTGGCCGAGAATCTGCGTTGAAAGAAAGGTTCGCAGCGCAAGCAGCGCTTCACGATGTTCCATCGATGACGGTTCCTGGAGAGGTGAGACTGGGCATTGCGAAAAATGCCAGGCCTGGGGGCGTTACTTTAATGCATCGGAGGGGGTGGAGACTAACGGCGCGGGGGGTATTTTTCGGGAAATGTGGGAAATGTCTGAGGTTTTTTCCGATAGGCGCCTGCCTTTGTGGCGAGGGAGCTTGCTCCCGCTGGGTTGCGCAGCAGCCCCAACAAGGCTGCCGAGTTTTTCCAGGCAAAACGCAGTTGGCTGGATTGGGGCCGCTTCGCAGCCCAGCGGGAGCAAGCTCCCTCGCCACATTGTGCGGGTTTGGCAGCTAGGCCCGGATATAGGTCCCGGTGCCCTTGAGAATGTTCTGCAGGGTTTCTTCCACTTCGGCCAGATCCGACTCGGCGGTGCCGTGGGTGATTGCCAATTGATCGTGGCCCCCCAATGCATCGGCATCCGCCGCGCCAATCTCCACCAACAGTGTCGTGGCACTCAGGGTGATCTTCAGCCCGTCCAGGGTCGACGGCTCGTAATCCCAGGTGACTTCCACCTCGTCCTCGTCCGGATAACGGGTCACCATGAACATCTCGCCCTTGTCGCCGTGGCAGCAGAGCATGGCCATGTTGTCTTCTTCGTCATCGCACGGGTTGACGATCAGGTGGGCGGTGGTGAGTTGCAATGGCATGGTTAATCCTGTCTGGGGGAGGGCGAAGCAGGGCAATTGTGCCATTGCGGCGAATTTTGTGCTGCATCGTGTGTCAGACCTTGTGGCATGACCTGGCGGGCAATATCAGTCATTTCCGGTACTCGGCGCCCCGGGATTTCTCCGAAAACACCCGGTTGCCCAAGTCGCAACCCGCCGGCAGCGTGCCGATGACCGAATATGTCGCAGCGTCGCAAGCAGCTTGCTTCCTACACTCGTTAAGCTGCGCAACGGATGTGCCTCGCCAGGAGTCTGACCTGCCCGTCGTACCGTCACCTGGCAAGGTGCGCATCTTATGGAAGTTGAATGTGACCTCATTGTCTTGTCCAGCTTCACCCACCTGTCACTCTGAATTCGTTACTGTAGACCGCGAACAGAGCTGACGGTCTCCCCGCAAGGGGATAACACGCGACGCTTCCATCAATAACAAGCCCAAGCGGAGTACCACAGATGGCGTTCTTCACCGCAGCCAGCAAAGCCGACTTCCAGCACCAACTGCAAGCGGCACTGGCGCAGCACATCAGTGAACAGGCACTGCCACAAGTGGCGCTGTTCGCTGAACAATTCTTCGGCATCATTTCCCTGGATGAACTGACCCAGCGTCGCTTGTCCGACCTGGCCGGTTGCACCCTGTCTGCCTGGCGCCTGCTTGAGCGCTTTGATCACAACCAACCGCAAGTGCGGGTCTACAACCCCGATTACGAACGTCATGGCTGGCAATCGACCCACACTGCGGTCGAAGTGCTGCACCACGACCTGCCATTCCTGGTGGACTCGGTGCGTACCGAGCTGAACCGCCGTGGCTACAGCATCCACACCCTGCAAACCACCGTACTCAGCGTGCGTCGTGGCAAGAAGGGCGAACTGCTGGAAATCCTGCCCAAAGGCACCCAGGGCGAAGACGTTCAGCAAGAATCGCTGATGTACCTGGAAATCGACCGTTGCGCCAACGCCGCCGAGCTGAGTGTCCTGAGCAAGGAACTTGAGCAGGTACTGGGCGAAGTGCGCGTTGCAGTCGCCGATTTCGAACCGATGAAAGCCAAGGTCCAGGAGCTGCTGGCCGGTATCGACGCCAGCCCGTACGTGATCGACGGCGAAGAAAAAGCCGAGATCAAGAGCTTCCTGGAATGGCTGGTGGGCAACCACTTCACCTTCCTCGGCTATGAAGAGTTTGTGGTACGTGACGAGGCGGACGGCGGTCATATCGAATATGACGCCAACTCGTTCCTCGGTCTGACCAAACTGCTGCGCCCGGGCCTGACGGCCGACGAGCTGCGCATCGAAGACTACGCGGTGAACTACCTGCGTGAGCCGGCCGTGCTGTCGTTCGCCAAGGCTGCACACCCAAGCCGCGTGCACCGCCCGGCCTACCCGGACTACGTGTCGATCCGCCAGATCGACGCCGACGGCAAGGTCATCAAGGAATGCCGCTTCATGGGCCTCTACACCTCCTCGGTGTACGGCGAAAGCGTGCGGGTGATTCCTTACATCCGTCGCAAGGTGACGGAAATCGAGCGTCGCTCGGGCTTCCAGGCCAAGGCGCACTTGGGCAAGGAACTGGCCCAGGTGGTCGAGGTTCTGCCCCGCGATGATCTGTTCCAGACCCCGGTGGACGAGCTGTTCAGCACCGTGATGTCGATCGTGCAGATCCAGGAACGCAACAAGATCCGCGTGTTCCTGCGCAAAGACCCGTACGGCCGTTTCTGCTACTGCCTGGCCTACGTGCCGCGCGACATCTATTCCACCGAGGTGCGCCAGAAGATCCAGCAAGTGCTGATGGATCGCCTGAAAGCCTCGGACTGCGAGTTCTGGACGTTCTTCTCCGAGTCCGTACTGGCTCGCGTGCAGTTGATCCTGCGGGTGGACCCGAAGAACCGCCTGGACATCGACCCGCTGCAACTGGAAAAAGAAGTGGTGCAGGCCTGCCGCAGCTGGCAGGACGACTACTCCAGCCTGGTGGTGGAAAGCTTCGGCGAAGCCCACGGCACCAACGTGCTGGCGGATTTTCCGAAAGGTTTCCCGGCCGGCTACCGCGAGCGTTTCGCCGCGCATTCGGCCGTGGTCGACATGCAGCACTTGCTCAGCCTGACCGAAGCCAACCCGCTGGTGATGAGTTTCTACCAGCCGCTGGGCCAGGTTTCCGGCCAGCGCGAGCTGCATTGCAAGCTGTATCACGCCGATACGCCGCTGGCGCTGTCCGATGTGCTGCCGATCCTGGAAAACCTCGGCCTGCGTGTCCTGGGTGAATTCCCGTACCGCCTGCGTCATGCCAATGGCCGCGAGTTCTGGATTCACGATTTCGCGTTCATCGCCGCCGAAGGCGTGAACCTCGATATCCAGCAATTGAACGACACCCTGCAGGACGCATTCGTGCATATCGTGCACGGCGATGCCGAAAACGATGCGTTCAACCGTCTGGTGCTGACGGCCGGCCTGCCATGGCGCGACGTGGCGCTGCTGCGTGCCTACGCCCGTTACCTGAAGCAGATTCGCCTGGGCTTCGACCTGGGTTACATCGCCAGCACCCTGAACAACCACACCGACATCGCCCGCGAGTTGACCCGGTTGTTCAAGACCCGTTTCTACCTGGCGCGCAAGCTCACCGCCGAAGACCTCGAAGACAAGCAGCAACGCCTGGAACAAGCGATCCTCACGGCCCTGGACGACGTTCAGGTGCTCAACGAAGACCGCATCCTGCGTCGCTACCTGGACCTGATCAAGGCCACCCTGCGGACCAACTTCTACCAGGCTGACGCCAACGGCCAGAACAAGTCGTACTTCAGCTTCAAGTTCAACCCGCACGCGATTCCTGAGCTGCCCAAGCCAGTGCCGAAGTTTGAAATCTTCGTCTACTCGCCACGGGTTGAAGGCGTGCACCTGCGCTTTGGCAACGTCGCTCGCGGCGGCCTGCGCTGGTCCGACCGGGAAGAAGACTTCCGCACTGAAGTATTGGGCCTGGTAAAAGCCCAGCAAGTGAAGAACTCGGTGATCGTGCCGGTGGGCGCCAAGGGCGGTTTCCTGCCGCGTCGCCTGCCATTGGGCGGCAGCCGGGACGAGATCGCGGCCGAGGGCATCGCCTGCTACCGCATCTTCATTTCGGGCTTGCTGGACATTACCGACAACCTGAAAGACGGCGCCCTGGTGCCACCGTTGAACGTGGTGCGCCACGACAACGATGACCCGTACCTGGTAGTAGCAGCGGACAAGGGCACTGCGACCTTCTCCGACATCGCCAACGGCATCGCCATCGACTACGGCTTCTGGTTGGGTGATGCGTTCGCTTCCGGTGGTTCTGCCGGTTACGACCACAAGAAAATGGGCATCACCGCCAAGGGCGCGTGGGTGGGTGTGCAGCGTCACTTCCGTGAGCGCGGCATCAACGTCCAGCAAGACAGCATCACCGTGGTGGGCGTGGGCGACATGGCCGGCGACGTGTTCGGCAACGGCCTGTTGATGTCCGACAAGCTGCAACTGGTCGCGGCCTTCAACCACCTGCACATCTTCATCGATCCAAACCCGAACCCGGCCAACAGTTTCGCTGAACGTCAGCGCCTGTTCGACCTGCCGCGCTCGGCCTGGACCGACTACGACACCAGCATCATGTCCGAAGGCGGCGGTATCTTCTCGCGCAGCGCGAAGAGCATTGCCATCTCGCCACAGATGAAAGAACGCTTCGACATCCAGGCCGACAAGCTGACCCCGACCGAACTGCTGAACGCCTTGCTCAAGGCACCGGTGGACCTGTTGTGGAACGGCGGTATCGGTACTTACGTCAAGGCCAGCACCGAGAGCCACGCCGATGTGGGCGACAAGGCCAACGACGCCCTGCGCGTCAATGGCAACGAGCTGCGCTGCAAGGTGGTGGGCGAGGGCGGTAACCTCGGCATGACCCAATTGGGTCGTGTGGAATTCGGCCTCAATGGCGGCGGTTCCAACACGGACTTCATCGACAACGCCGGTGGTGTGGACTGTTCCGACCACGAAGTGAACATCAAGATCCTGCTCAACGAAGTGGTGCAGGCCGGTGACATGACCGACAAGCAGCGCAACCAGTTGCTGGCGAGCATGACCGACGAAGTCGGCAGCCTGGTGTTGGGCAACAACTACAAGCAAACCCAGGCCCTGTCCCTGGCTGCCCGCAAAGCCTTCGAGCGCGTGGCCGAGTACAAGCGCCTGATGAGCGACCTGGAAGGCCGTGGCAAGCTGGACCGTGCCATCGAGTACCTGCCGACCGAGGAGCAGCTCAACGAGCGCGCCGCTACGGGCAAGGGCCTGACCCGTCCGGAGCTGTCGGTACTGATCTCCTACAGCAAGATCGACCTCAAGGAAGCGTTGCTCAAATCCCTGGTGCCGGATGACGACTACCTGACCCGTGACATGGAGACCGCTTTCCCGCCGAGCCTGGTGGCGAAGTTCTCCGAAGCCATGCGTCGCCACCGTCTGAAGCGCGAGATCGTCAGCACCCAGATCGCCAACGACCTGGTCAACCACATGGGCATCACCTTCGTTCAGCGCCTCAAAGAGTCCACCGGCATGAGCCCGGCGAACGTGGCGGGCGCCTACGTGATCGTGCGTGACATCTTCCACCTCCCGCACTGGTTCCGTCAGATCGAAGCCCTGGACCACCAGGTCTCGGCCGATGTGCAACTGGAGCTGATGGACGAGCTGATGCGCCTGGGCCGCCGTGCCACGCGCTGGTTCCTGCGCAGCCGTCGCAACGAACAGGATGCGGGGCGTGATGTTGCGCACTTCGGTCCGCACCTTGCCGCGCTGGGCCTCAAGCTCGACGAACTGCTGGAAGGCCCGACCCGCGAAGGTTGGCAGAACCGTTATCAGGCTTACGTCGAAGCCGGTGTGCCGGAGTTGTTGGCGCGCATGGTTGCAGGCACTACCCACCTGTACACCCTGCTGCCGATCATCGAAGCCGCCGACGTGACAGGCCAAAGTGCGGCAGACGTCGCGAAGGCTTACTTCGCCGTCGGCAGCGCCCTGGACTTGCCGTGGTACCTGCAGCAGATCAGCAGCCTGCCCGTGGGCAACAACTGGCAGGCCCAGGCCCGCGAAGCCTTCCGCGATGACGTGGATTGGCAGCAACGGGCGATCACCATTTCCGTACTGCAAATGGCCGATGCGCCAGAAGACATGGAAGCCCGCGTGGCCCTGTGGCTGGAGCAGCACCAGGACATGGCTGATCGCTGGCGCACCATGATGGTGGAGATTCGTGCTGCAGTCGGCACGGACTACGCCATGTACGCGGTGGCCAACCGTGAGTTGCTGGACTTGGCGATGAGCGGTCAGTCGGTGCTGTAATGGGTCTGATTGAGCGTTAAAACAAAAAGCCCGGTATCGAAAGATATCGGGCTTTTTTGCATTTGATTATCGGCGTGTTATCTCAACTTGTGGCGAGGGAGCTTGCTCCCGTTGGGCTGCGCAGCAGTCCCGTTTTTGGGGCCGCTGCGCGTCCCAGCGGGAGCAAGCTCCCTCGCCACAGGTTAAAACAGTGTGATCAATTGCTGCGTAGTAGCTTGGCTTCCAGATGATCCAGATGCCGGGTCATCAAGTTGACGGCTTTGCCGGCATCGCCATGCTCCACCGCATCCACAATCGCCATGTGTTCCTGCCACGCACAATACGTGCAGGCCTTCGCCTCAAACTGCGCAATCGCCAATGAGGTCAGCGGCACCAGGCTGTTGAGAAACTGTGCCAGCGGCGCGTTGCCCGCAATTGCCGCCAATTGCAGGTGAAATTCCCCGGAAAGGCGAATCGCCGGCCCGCGCTCGTCACGCTCGATGCAGTCGCGCTCCCGTGCGATCAACTCCCGCAGTTGGCGGATCTGCGCCGGTTTCGCCTGGGCACACGCCAACTGCACCACGGTGATTTCCGTCAGGCGCCTTGCCTCGAGAATCTGCTGGGTCTGTTGTGCATCCGGTGCCGCCACCTGGGCGCGGTGGTTGGGCCGCAGGATGATCACTTGCTGGTGCGACAGCCGCGCCAGCACCCGGCGAATCACGCTGCGGCTGACGCCAAAACTTTGCCCGAGGCTCTCCTCGGTAAAACGGCTGGCGGGGGCGATGCGTTGCTCGAGAATGGCGTCGAACAGTGCCGGGTAGATGTCGTCCACCGAGAGTTTCGGCTTGCCCACCAGGCGCAACGGCGTAAAGGGGAAAGGGGTGTGCAGGGCGTGAGCGGTCATGCGCGGTCTCCTGGAAGTCAGCTACCCAGATGGTCGTCCGGGATGTTCAAGCGAATGCCCATGCGCAAGCCTTCCTGCAGGATATGCCGGCGCATTTCGGCGCTGGCCAGGGCGCTGTTCTTGTTGCGGATCGCCCGCACCACGGCGTCGTTTTCCTGCAGGCGTTCCGCCAGGTGTTCGGGGGAGTTGCGCAGCACCTGGGCGCTTTGCTTGAGGGCGTTGCTGGTTTGTTGCACCACGTTCTGGAAGATCGGGTTGGAGGTCAGGGCGAACAGTTCTTCGTGGAACGCGATGTAGGCATTCATCCCGGCTTCGCTGTCGCCGGCGTCGAGGGCTTCGCGCATGTCCATCAGGGTCAGGCGCAGTTGCCCGACTTCCTTGCTGCTGATGGATTGCGCCACTAAACCTACGATAAAGGGCTCGAGGGTGTAGCGCAGTTGCAGGATGTCTTCGAGGCTGGCGTCCGCCACGCCGCTGTCCTGGGCCTGGGATTCGCTGAGTGTGGTTTCCAGCACCACCACGCCCTTGCCGGGCATGGAGCGCACCAGGCCGAGGGTTTCCAGCACGATCACCGCTTCGCGCAGGCTCGGGCGGCTGATGCCCATTTGCTCGGCCAGTTCACGCTGGCCGGGCAGCATCTCGCCGCGCCGCCACTGACCCCTCGCCAGGGCGGCGCGCAGTTTTTCTACCACTGAATTGACGACGGTTGACGAGGTAATCACGTTTGGCTCCCTTTAAATTGAACTGTCTGCTTGGTGTGGCGAGGGAGCTTGCTCCCGCTGGACTGCGCAGCAGGCCCATTTTTTGGGGCCGCTTCGCGCCCCAGCGGGAGCAAGCTCCCTCGCCACAGGGGGTGAGTCTGTCTCATCAGAACTCTTGGTGGGCGGGCAGCACCGGTTTTTTGGCCTGGAAGGCATACCCTTGTTGCCCGTCCAGCACCTTGTTGGCGCGCTGGATATCGATGTCTTTTTCCCAGCGGGCGATGGCCACGGTGGCGACGCAGTTGCCGATCAGGTTGGTCAGCGCCCGGCCAATGCCCATGAACCAGTCCACCGCCAGCACCAGCACCAGGCCCACCACCGGAATCGCCGGGATTGCGGTGAGTGTCGCCGCCAGAATCACCAGTGCCGAACCCGGAATCCCGTGGGCGCCCTTGGAGGTGATCAGCGACACCAGCAGGATGGTCAGCAGGTCGGTCATCGACAGCGGTGTGCCGGTGGCATTGGCGATAAACACGATGGCCAGGGTCAGGTAGATCGAGAAACCGTCGAGGTTGAACGAGTACCCGGTCGGAATCACCAGGCCCACGGTGGAGCTGCCAATGCCAAGGTGTTCCAGTTTACGCATGATCTGTGGCAACACGGCATCGGAGGACGCGGTGCCCATCACGATCAACAGTTCTTCCCGCAGGTACTTGAGCAGCGGCAGCATCCGCAGGCCCGACAGGCGCATCACCAGGCCGAGAATCACCGCGACGAACAGGAAGCACGTAAGGTAGAACAGGCCCACCAGGCTGCCCAGGTGTTGCAGGGAATCCAGGCCGTAGGTGCTGGTGGTGAAGGCGATGGCGCCGAACACGCCGATGGGCGCCAGGCGCACGATCATGCCCATGATGCGGAAGATCACGTGGCTCAGCTCGTTGATCAACCGCGAGATCCCGGAAGCGGCTTCGCCCACCAGGTTCAGTGCGCTGCCGAACAACACCGAGAACAACAGCACTTGCAGCACGTTGTTGTCCGCGAAGGCGCCGATCACCGAGTTGGGGATCAGGTCCATCAGGAACTGGCTGGTGCCCTTGATGTGTTGGCCGCGGTCTGCCAGTTCATTCAGGCCGGCAGACGACAGTTGCTCCAGGTGGATATTGGCGCCGGTGCCGATCCCGGTGCTGAAGGCCATGATCAGGCCGATCACCAGGGCCACGGTGGTCAGTGCTTCGAAGTAGATCACCGACTTGAGGCCGATGCGCCCGACTTTCTTCAAGTCGCCGGCACCGGAAATACCGCTGACCACCACGCAGAAGACGATCAGGCCAATCAGCATTTTGATCAGCTTGATGAAGCCGTCACCCAGGGGTTTGAGTTGCGAGGAGAATTCAGGGAGGGCGAGGCCGCAGATTATGCCGATCACCAGGCCAATCACGACTTGCAGAAAAATCGAACGCGAGCACCATCTGAGCATGGGAAGGATCTCTATTCGGTGCCCTGGTGGGTCCAGGGCTTAATTGTTGTGGTCTGACCGGTATGTCCAGTGCGGGGCCAGTCTACGCTCGGTTTTTTTCAAGTCGCAAGTAAATATTACGCGGATGGCAGGTCCCGGTCTGACCAGTTGGTCCGCAAGGTTCGTACTTGAGCGGTTGGCGGCCCGGAATTTTTTTCGCTTATCATCCCGGGCTTGGTTCACAGGGTGAGTTATGGATATTCCAGGATTGATCACGGACGCGGCGGGCGTCACCAGCTGTACGTGGCGCACGGCGGCGCCGGAGTACCCGGATTACCACGACCACGAATGGGGCGTGCCGGTGGCCGATGACATTGCGCTGTACGAGAAGATTTGCCTGGAAGGTTTTCAGGCCGGCATGGCGTGGATCACCATCCTGCGCAAGCGCGAGGCGTTTCGCCGGGCGTTCGAGGGCTTTGATTTTCGCCGAGTGGCGCAGTACACCGAGCAGGACATCGAGCGATTGATGGCCGACCCGGGCATCGTGCGCAATCGCGCCAAGATCGTGTCCACCATCAACAACGCCCGGCGCGCCTGTGAGCTGGTGGATGAGACCGGCTCGCTGGCGGCGTGGTTGTGGTCGTTTGAACCGGCCGCCGATGAGCGCCCGGCGGTGGTGGACATGGCGTACTGGACGGCCAACCCCACGTCAGCCGCGTCAACACGTTTGTCCAAGGCCCTGAAGAAACGTGGCTGGAGCTATGTGGGCCCGACCACGATGTATGCGTTCATGCAGGCGATGGGCATGGTCAACGACCACCTTGAAGGCTGTACCTGCCGGCCTCGAATCGAACACCTGCGCCACCACTTCAAACGACCCTGAGCCACTGACTGTGCGCGGTTAAAACTGTGGGAGCGGTGGCGCGGGTTAGTGGGGCAGCGGCGTGAGCACGTCGGCCTTGTCATCCATCACCATCACTACCAGCAGTTTCGCCGGTTGGGTCTGGCTGGCATTGCTGGATTCAAAGTGCCGCGAGCCGGCAGGTTCATAGAACGACTGGCCGACCGTGTAGGTGATCGCCTTTTCATCGTTGACCCGCGAGGTGATTGCACCTTCCAGCACATAGGCCACGGCCGTGCCGGTGTGGCTATGGGGCACGGTGGCCTGGCCCGGGGCGTAGTCCACGGTGAGCATCACGGTTTTCTTGCCGGGGACGTTGGCCAGGGCGTGTTCCTGCAACACGTTGATCTTTTCCTGGTTGTACACCGGGTCGTGGGCAAAGGCGCTTAACGAGGCCAGCAGCAGGGTGGTGCCGAGCAGTACTTTCATGGTGAGGCTCCGAGTGAGTCGAGACCCGTTCACCCTAGGCCCCGATCCGGATTTGACCAATAGCCAATCCGGCGGAAATTCCCTCAGCCAATCTGTCGCAGGATATCCCGCACCACGTCCAGCGCCGGGTCAATGTCCAGGGTTTCGATCGCGCCAAACCCGATCTTCAGTCCCTCGCGTACCGGTGTGTCGTGGAAAAACACGCTCAGCGGATAGAGCCCCACGTCAGCCTCCCGTGCCAATTGGGTGAGCTGCGGAATATTCACCGGCACCTTGCACAGTGCGGCCAGATGGAACCCGGCCACGGTGGGCACCACGTCGAACCACGGCGAGAGGTCCCCCGCCAGGCGCTGCAGAATCCGTTCCCGGCGTCCGGCATACACCCCATGGCAGCGCCGAATGTGCTTGAGCAGGTAGCCTTCGCTGATGAACTTGGCCAGGGCCCATTGCGGCAGGGTGGAGCTGTGCTGGTCGGTGAGTTGCTTGGCCTTGAGCACCGCGCCAAAAATCGCCGGCGGCAACACCGTGTAGCCCAGGCGCAACTCCGGCAGCAGGGTTTTCGAGAAGGTCCCGACGTAGGCGACCACGCCGCGGGTGTCCATGCTTTGCAGGGAGTCGGTGGGGCGGCCCTCGTAGCGGAATTCGCTGTCGTAGTCATCCTCGATCACGATGGCGCCCAACGCCAGCGCACGTGCCAGCAACGCCTCACGGCGCGGCACGCTCATGGGCATGCCCAGGGGGAACTGATGAGACGGTGTCACGTAGATCAGCCGCGTGCCGTCGGGAATCAAGTCGACCCGCAGGCCGTGTTCGTCCACCGGCACGCCCACCACGGTCGCCCCCATGGCGTCGAACATCAGTCGCACCGGGGTGTAGCCGGGGTCTTCCATGGCGACGACGGTGCCCGGTTCCAGCACCACGCGGGCGATCAGGTCGAGCGCCTGCTGGGCGCCGTTGGTGACTACGATGTCGTCTTCGCTGCACCTGACCCCACGGGAAAATGCGATATGCCCGGCGATTGCACTGCGCAGGGCCGGCAAGCCTTCCGGCCGGCTGTAGAAGCCGCTGTCCTGTGAGATACGGCGCAAGGCATCGAGGGTGCAGCGCCGCCATTCATCCTGGGGGAACTGGCTGCGGGCGGTGGCACCGCCGATAAAGTCCCGGCTCGGGCGGGTTTCACGGTTGGGGTGACCCATGGGCGCGGGAAGGGCTTGCCACTTGGCCAGGTTGGCGGCGCAGGCAAGGTCGGCGGCACTTTGCAGGTGTTCGCGGCGCGTGGCCCAGGCGTTGACGAACGTGCCACGGCCGATCCTGCCGACCAACAACCCTTCGTAGGTCAGCGCCGCGTAGGTGTCTGAGACTGTCTTGCGCGACACGCCCAGTTGCAGGGCCAGCAAGCGGCTGGGAGGCAATTGCGACCCGGCCACCAGTTGTCCCGACTCAATGGCCGTGCGCAATTGCTGGTAAAGCTGTTCGGCCAGGTCCTTGCGGCCCTTGATAACGACGTGCAGTTCCATGTTTCATCCAGAGGCAAGCAATCACCCGCAAGATTACCGCAAGTCACCCGCCAGCCGAATCAGGACAGGAAACCACCGTCCACATTCAGCGATACACCGGTGGTGTAGCTCGACGCATCGCTGGCCAGGTACAGCACTGCGCCGGCCATCTCGCTCGGGTCGGCCACGCGCTTGAGAGGGATCTGCGCCAGGGCCATTTTCAGGATCGAGTCGTTCTTCACCAGTGCCGAGGCGAACTTGGTGTCGGTCAGCCCCGGCAGCAGTGCGTTGCAACGAATGCCGAACGGCGCGCATTCCTTGGCGAAGACTTTGGTCATGTTGATCACGGCGGCCTTGGTCACCGAGTAGATGCCCTGGAATACGCCCGGCGAAATCCCGTTGATCGAGGCCACGTTGATGATGCTGCCGCCACCGTTCTCGCGCATCAGCTTGCCGGCTTCCACCGACATGAAGAAGTAGCCGCGGATGTTCACGTCGACGGTCTTCTGGAATGCGCCCAGGTCGGTGTCCAGCACGTTGCAGAACTGCGGGTTGGTGGCGGCGTTGTTGACCAGGATGTCCAGGCGGCCGAACTGTTCGCGGATCGCGGCAAACACGTTGGTGATCTGTTCCATTTCGCCGATATGGCAGGCAATTGCCGTGGCCTTGCCGCCGTCGGCGATGATCGCGTCGGCCACGTGCTGGCAGCCGTCGATCTTGCGGCTCGACACGATCACGTGGGCGCCTTGCTGGGCCAGCAACCTGGCGATGGCCTCACCGATACCGCGGCTGGCGCCGGAAACGAAAGCGATCTTGCCGTCGAGGTCGAACAGTTGGGTCTTGGACATGGTTTTTCCTTGAAGAGGGTCAGAGGGAAGACTGTTTGATGACATTCAGGCTCATCTGCTCAAGCAGCTTGTTCATGTGAATGAACTGCGCAAAGCGTTTGTCCTGGGTCTGGCCATGGAAGAAGCGGTAGTAGATCTGCTGCACGATGCCGGCCAGGCGGAACAGGCCGTAGGTGTAGTAGAAGTCGA
>Ga0075034_1000395_pt1 | contig 27604 bp, 37 predicted proteins | sample SynthPrep_16_END_FD_71519 | JGI IMG/M metagenome (GOLD analysis project Ga0075034, IMG submission 71519) | Synthetic microbial communities from Ohio, USA - SynthPrep_16_END_DS12_MetaG | ecosystem: Engineered > Bioreactor > Aerobic > Activated sludge | place: USA: Ohio, Columbus | collected...
GTCCAGCGCCATACCCAGAATTGTGTAGATACCGAGGCCCCGATGGCGCTGAATCAGTCACCTGATGAATCGACTGACACACCGCTATCGGGGGCAAGCCCCCTCCCACATTTGGATCGCAGCCTAACCGTTAGATGGCGCTCGGCTGTCAGGCAGCCGGCGGGAGCAAGCTCCCTCAACACAGGTCCAGCGCCATACCCCGAGTCGTGTAGATACCTATACAGCGAGGGACGGTATGCGCGCCAAGGGATCAAGCTGTTAAACTCGCCGCCTGCCAGACACCGACCGAGCTGAAAACACTGTGGAAATCTTCAAGAATTCCACGGTTGCCTCCCACCAAGAACCACCTCGAATCACTATCTCCATGAGCGCCCGCAAGCCATAGCGTTAGGCGTATCGCCGCGTACCACTCAATACCTTCCCAATGCAGAATAGTTAGTACATTATCCAGTACATCGAAAATTCAACGCACGGAGCAATGTACTAGTGGCACTCACGGACACAGCAGCCAAGCAGGCAAAGCCCAGGGAAAAGGGATACACCCTCCCCGACTCTCTTGGCCTTTCACTCTACGTAGCGCAAAGCGGCGTTAAGAGTTGGCATTTTCGATTTACATGGCTTGGAAAGCAGGTGCGCATCTCGATCGGGACTTACCCGGAGACAGGCCTTAAGGAAGCGCGCGCACGCAGAGACGAGGCGCGAGAGGACATCGCGAATGGAGTAGATCCGCGCGATTCAAGAAGGGAAAAGAAAGCCGGGATGATCGCGGCAGGCGGCCAAACCTTCCGTCGCGTCTATGACGAATGGCTGGCGTTCAGGAAGGGGAGCATTTCACCGGGCACCTACAGGGTGATCAGCAATGCCATGGCGCTGGATGTTCTACCTACGCTTGGCGATCGGCAGATCGACGCTATCAAGCGCGCCGATGTCATTGCGCTGATTCGCCGGGTGGAAAAGCGGGGATCGGTAGCCACTGCCGTGAAGGTCCGTCAGCGCATGAGCCAGGTGTTCAGCTATGCCATCGCTACCGGCGTCATTGAGGCGAATCCCACCGCCGAGATGCATGCCGTGACCGAGAAGATTGGCCAGCACAAGCCGCACCCATTCCTTCCGTTCAGCGAAATGCCCAGGATTATGGGGGCGATCCGCGACTGCGCCTCAGGCCCACAGCTGAAAGCCGCGCTGATGTTGATGATCTACACCGCTTCTCGTCCGGGCGAGGTCCGACACGCCGAATGGTCGGAAATCGATCTGGACGCAGCAATATGGACCACGCCTGCCGCGAAAATGAAGATGCGTAGGGATCACACAGTCCCGCTATCGACACAGGCAATCGCCATACTCGAGAGCATGCTCCCCATCACCGGCGACAAGCGGTACGTGTTCATCAACCGCAACAGCACCACCGCACCGATCGGGACCAACTACGCCAACAACGTCATGGATTCCTGTGGGCTCACGGGAATACAGTCGCCGCATGGATTCAGGCACCTGTTCTCTACCGAGATGAACCACAGGGGATATAATCGCGACTGGATAGAGCGACAACTCGCGCATGCAGACGCCAGCATTATCCGTGATGTTTACAACCACGCCTCCTACCTGGAGCAGCGTAGGCCGATGATGCAGGAGTGGGCGGACCTCATCACGATTAATTCATGAGGGGCACAGCGCCCTTCCTGGCGTCCTGCCGACGAACACCACTCCCAAATCAGCCACACCTCGATTACTGTATGCGCATACAGTATTTGAGTTGACCAACCATGAAAGACATCGACGAAGACACCTCCGCGTGGCTTGGCTGCCCTACGCCCCTGGAAATGTATCAGCACCAGTGCGCGCTACTAGAGGACGAGCTCATTCAGACCGAGGCCATGCTGCGCAAGGCGCGGGCCAACATAGCCGGTCTGGTCCAGATGAATGACCTGCTCGCCACCGGCAAGGCATCCGCTGAGGCTGCGCTCACGCAAGCACTTGAGCGCATATCAGCCATGAAGGAACAGGCGCCTGACAATAAGAGCTTTCGACCCATCGATCTGATTACCGGTCAGCGGGATCACCTTCTCAGGGAGAATCAGCGGCTATTGATGGAGTTGAGGGCTATGAAAGATCCGCAACCGCCGCGCTTGGACGGTAGCGCCAATTAGGTGATTTTATTCATTTTGCTCAAAACCGCTCGAACGGCGAATCTTAAAGACTTAAACCCAATCATTCTAAAACCAAGAAGCATAAACCTCAGCTTCCAAGCCAAGGACCGCTTCTCAAACTCGCCGTCTACAGATACTCCACGGACAGACAAATCCATATCTAGTTTGTATTTTTCATTTTTTGGCTCGACGACATCTGCAACCCATTTACCCCTATATATCGCGCCGCCCTTTTCGCGATTATACTTATAGACATCATTAGCTGGCGAGGATGGCGCGTAGAATTTTTTGCCATCACCGAACGTGCGGTAACTTCCGAACACCTCCCATGCCCAAGGAGTATCATCAGGCCCCGTGTAATTAATAAGATCTTTTACCCTCCAAAGAGCCGGGGCCGAATTAAGTCGATAGTCAATATCACTAAACAGCATTGACTGTCCGTGCTCGTTGATCTCGGGTAAAGTATTGAGGCCGATGTAGCTCAAATAGCAAACTGCAATCCCTTCATCTCCATCCATAAAGCGAATCAAATTATCTATATCTTCATCGCGGAATACGTCTTCCATGATGAAGTCATCATAAACAACAACTACATACTCTGACTCAATACTCTTAAGTGACTCTAAAAGCCTCAACCCCCACCTATCGCCATCACGAGATTTAACGTTTTGCGTGCGCGCATTAGCCACCCACTCCGGCATTGATTTTGTTTCGGTGTTAAGTACTGCAAGCATCTTACGGCTAGGCCAGTAATCGCTTAAGGCACTAAAGAAAAGCGGCCAAACATCACTATAGCTATCACAAGAATTTACCAGGAGAGTCACACGCCCATTCATATATTTTGTTCCCGACCTGCCATAGCCCTAGATTTCCCAGTATTTTAGCATCTATCGGCTGCCGATGGGCGAAGGGTGCTAGCCGTTGCTTGGCCAGCCATCAGGCCTCAGATACAGAAGCCAGAATAATCGCTACTGACATGTGTTCACATGCCCGCTTGGTGGGAAGCATCTCGATCTACCAATTGCCAGTGGACGCAGCCCGAACCGTATAGCAAAATAACCGACGTTCCTAAGATTAGAATTGGTGTGCCATGATTTTAAAATCCAAAACAATTAGCATCAGACTTATTACGGAAGACGATGCAGAATTTGTTGTAAGTCTAAGAACAGACGAAAAGTACAATAAATATCTATCGTCGAGCACCGCCGATATTGAAGCGCAAAAAAAATGGATAAGAGACTACAAAGAAGATGAGAGCAACGGCGTACAGTTTTATTTTATAATCGAGCGAAATGACGGAACGCCTTGCGGAACGGTCAGGATATACGATCTTAAAGAAGATTCGTTTTGCTGGGGTAGCTGGATTTTAAACGAGGAAAAAACAAAGTACGCAGCCCTCGAAAGCGCATTCTTGGTGTATGAGTTTGGCTTTAACCAACTAAAGTTTTCAAAATCGCATTTCGACGTAAGAAAAGGAAACAGCAAAGTTATTTCTTTCCATACAAAAATGGGAGCTATTAAAATCGGGGAAACAGATCTAGACGAGCTTTTCGAAATAACAAAAGATTCAGTCTTAAACACCAAGGCCCGATTATCTTCGAAATTATTATAAGGGCTATGCCTCTATGAGCGGTGATATAACAGAAAGCTTTCGCATCGCTAGCGATCCAGGTACTGACGCTAACTCACTGTACGATCTTTCTCTTCATGAGTGCGAGATCGTACGAGGCGCAGTCGCGTCAAACTCGTCCACCCCAGAAGTGGCGATAGCTAAACTTACCTATGACCGTAGCGAGCACGTGCGAGAATGTATTCGGTCTAGATCTGCATTCGATAAGCTCTCCATAATCAGTACACCACGGACCTCAAAGACCTGGCATTAGTGATCATGAGTTTTCATCAGAGCTCACAGATTTAACACGCTTTCATCGGCCCTCAACCGAGCACGCTCCGCGCCTTATTCCAAAGCTGCAGACGATCTTCCAACCCATTGAGACCACCGTTGATGCGCCGGGTTATCTTCACGAATTCGCCCTGATCCGCCAGCGTATTTAGCGCTTTCGTCGACCAGAACCAAGCCGCCGACATTGCCGCGTGCTGTGGCAGCTCGAGCAACTCCGGTTTGCCGATCAGGTCTAGGCCAAGCGCTTCCCCGCACGCTGCATAGTTCGCCCGACCGGTGATCTGGATTAGGCCGCGACCACGGTACTTGGAACCGTCTCCCTTGACGGTGTTGCCTAAGTCAGCGCGCCCCTCGTATCCGGCCTGCTGCGCCGTGGGGCCCCATATCTCGCGAAGCCAACGAAACTGGCCGGACTCATGTCCGACCTGGGCAATGAATGCGGCGATACGCAATCGCGTGACGATCCCGTACTTGCCCATGGCGGCATTCAGTACAGGAACAAAAACACCGGCTTGGCGGCCGGCGTTCGGGAGGATCTGCAGCAGTTGCTGCTCAGTGATCGGCATGCTTTTCTCCAGGCATAAAAACACCCGCACGCGACGGGCCTTGATTTTAAGCTCGACTTACCGACCAATGACGGCGAACTGCACAACATCCCCGGATACAGCTGGCTCAAATGGGCCAGATGTAAGCAGAAGGGTTCCGCGAGTGCGCTTGCCTGTGACACTGACACCAGTCAATGAAGGCGCACCAGGCACCGCGACAAATACCTGATCCCCTACAAATCGCGGGATGGGTATCAAAATAGGGTTCGTGGTGTATGTTTTCGAGAAAGTGACGGCGGCTGTTCCACTTGAAGAAAGCGTGGCAGTCAGAACTTCATACTGGGTTGGCTTTGGCATGGTCGCAATTGCCTGTTCTACAGCCACCTTCGACTGGCCTGCCAAGGTAGCCGACTGCTGGGCTTGCTGAGCTGACAGCTGGGCGGAATTGACCGCGGCGGCCATTGCCTGAGTGATGCCTTCCAACGCTGACTCTACTGCTAAAAGTCTGGATTGGATTTGGCCTGGCAAGCTCACCGCTGATAGCTCGCCGAGAGTATCCGAATTTTTCAGCTTGCCTTCGTGGTAGACCACTGGAAATGGCGGGTCTGGATAGACAACCCATTCCCATGCACCGGTCGATCTGGCGAACCATGCACCGAACCGTGTAGGACTCACATAGTCGGGCGCCATGTCTGGCCGATCACTATTCATTTGCACCCAGCCTTCTGGGTAGGGCCACGGCTGGTCATCCGGAACCGGGAATGACTCTGCCGTATCAATCTTTCCGTACCAGATCATCGCTCACCCCTCTTAAATAGGATCGGACAAATTTTCAGATTTAGGATCTGGGACCGGCATGTCCGGCTCCGTCTCTGAATAAACCTCCCCGTCCAGCAAATCGCCTTGATCATTGACGCCTCGATAGGTCTTGATGTGTGAGGTATCAGGCCAGTATTCGATTGCATATCCGCTCATATATTCAGCTCCCCACCAATTGCCGTTAGACCTGAGGTCGTTGCATTAGAGGCGTAGTAGAAGTTTGTGCTCTCAGGAACAACTATTGACGAGTAGCTACCTCGAATACCTGAGGTGCCACCTAGATTAATATTGATCATCGGCTGATTTGCAGAGTTGATGGCGCCATAATTATTATTTGGCGCAGCGATCAGGCTAACCGTGCCCTCTGCAAATGCAGACAAAATAATTGAGGCGGAATTAGGTGGAAAGAACCCCGACAGCCCAACAGGGATAAAGGTTGGCGCAGTTGGCGATCCATTTACCCCAGAAATCATAATTGGGAGCTTTGCGACGTTACTGCCGGTGCGAACGACGTATTGCCACTTGCGGCCTGACTGAATAATGCTCAGCGGATACTTGTTCGCGGTCGCGTCAGTTAGAACCATTGAGACTAAAGCGGCGTGTGTATAGCCGGCAGGAAGCGTTGGAGCTGTAGTGCTGAGTGATAACAGCCCGGCCTTAGTGGTCCCATTCCATATAAACCATACGGCATACCATGTTGACGCGGTCTGGCTATTGGCAGCTCCGACATCCAAGCCGTTCACGCCAGCGTTGCCAAAGGAAGGCGTAACGGAGACTGCACGAAGCGTTTGATAGGTGTTCGAGGCAGATTCAACCATAAGCTCGTCAGCGCTTACGGTGACGACTGAGCTTGTGCCGGTCGTGGAAGCTTTCAGCCCGCTAAAGCACCCGCGTACGCCAACCAGGTTTGAGTTTGCGACTGGAAGCGGATCGAGAAGAACGGCGTCTGTACCATCGTACTCAACATCGGAGAGCTGGTCGATCGCGAATACGGCAGCAACTTTAGCGCCGGATGCATCGTACTGTTTCAGGTTTTTAGGCCCGACTCCTGAAATATTGATGGTGTCAGTCCCGGTGCTTGCGCGATTGAACTTCACGCGAAACCGCTGACCAGCCGAATAGGCCGAAATCGCCGGGGACGGTGTGAGCACCAGTGCGGCCGAGGGGCCTGTCGTGGGGAAAGCGGTACCGGCCTGGTTTTGCTTCAGTTTTAGAAGAGCATCGAAAAACTGGGACGCTCCAACCTTATCTACCGATCCATTGGGGGTGATCCCTGCCAACGAAAGGAGTGACTGAAAAAAACCTTCCTTGTCGTTTGCCCAATCCTGTTCCAAGTAAGAGCCATCTTTCGCGCCGGGTGCTGTTCTATTTTTGAACGAGCCCTGCGGGTAGTCGGCCGACGGATTGTTGTATCTGCCCGGGTAGCGCTCATTAAGCTTCAGCGACATGTTAAGCCCCTATATATCCTGCAAATTCTGCGTCTTCGTCACCAAATTCAGCGTCCATATCGCCGAACTCGACCATTTCGAACCCCTCAAGGAATCCGTTAAATTTCACTGCTTGCGGCTTTGGCACCAGCCCGGCATTGAGCAAGGCGAACCGTTCAAGGTTGGTAATTTGCCCGTAAAACTCGATGCTGAACGACATGTCCTCGCCGTCAGTTACGCGCAGAACATCCGCCCTTGGGAGTAGGAAGTTCATGCCGTCGAGGATGTTTTCTATGGTGGCGTCGCCATTGTTCTTGACGATCTTGGCCTTGATGACCAGGCGGTAAAGCTCGTCTGAAAGCTGCCCATCCTGATCAATCGTCAGGGCACTGAACATTGCCTCATCGTCGCCAAACTCATCACCATCGGTAAGATCAAACAAGCCTGGGTTCATTGGGGTTGAGCCAACGAAGCTGCGGGGTGCTACGACGATCCGGCCGATAACGTTCAGCTGCTCGCCAAAAACATTGTCGATGTCATAGCTCTTGCGAACGGCCTCGGCGGCATCCTCAATGCTTCCGCCCAGCTTCCTGGCTATCGCATACCAGTCCACGGCCTTTGGCTTGTCACGGTACTGCGCGTAAATGCGGTCTGGGATGTTCATCACGTGATCACTACGGTGATGCTGCTCTCCGTCCACCTGGACATCTGGTTGTAAGCGATGGCGACGTTGGCTTGGCCGCCGTTGAGGCTGGATGAAGGCAGGTCCACATAGCTGTCACCGTAGGAACCGATGACCTTGTTGACTGGCGTGAAGATCGTGCTGAATGGGACCGCCTCGCCAATATCGAAGCCGTCGATCTTGAATCCGACATCCGCGGGGATCAGGTCGCCGGCGGCGTACTCCATCATCGCCTCCTTTATAAGTTGGTCGGCGTTTGGGGGAAGTGATCCGTCGTTGATCACGTGGATTACCGCAATCATGTCCACGTAGATTGGCCGACTGGCGCGAATCAGTTTCTGGTTCGTCGGATACTTCGGCGACGTAACCAGAACCTCAAACGGCGTGCCAGCCTGATACAGCGTCGCACCAGGGTTCTTCTTGAGGTAGATCGCCATGGCTACATCATCGTCGGTGCCGCCGTCGATGATTGGAGCAATGGAGTGCCGTGGGAGCCCGTACGGGTTGTCTGCCGAGACCGCGCTCAGGTTAGTGTCGTTCTCGTACACCTTTACCCTGCGCACACCATCCACGCCGAACAGTTCGCCGATCATGGAGTCGATCTGATTGTTGCCAGGCTTGCCCACTGCCGTCGCGCGAGTAACGCGCAGTTGCTCGTCGCGCTGGCCTTCTGTACCTGGAGTTGCTGGCGCTGCGTTTGTCACGCTGGCCAAGCCTGCCACCACGTCCACGATGCGAGTGATAGTGCCGGCATCAGCCTGGGTCGGCCCGACGACTGTGCACGTCGCGTTGACGGTCGCCGACCCAAGCGAGTCGGCTGTCACGGCCTGGTCGGTCGTCCAGCGGCTGCCAGTGGTGACCGACTCGAAGCGGTTGCCCGATGGGATGGGTATGCCTGGAGTTGCGGTGATCGTCAGTTGCACGCTCGAACGCGAACCGCCTGAACGGATGGTGCCAGTCAGCGAGCAAATGATGTCGAGATCGTTGCCCTTGGCCTTGTTCGGGTCTTTCGAGTTGTAGGCCTGCTGCAGCGTCTCGTCGAGCGCGTAGAAGATCTCCGAGTCGTGAGCCATCTTCAGGCCGTCAGGTGTCGAAGGGTCCAGGTTCCACAGTGGGTCGATGTCCAGGTAGAACTGCCGCTCCTGGGCGAACCAGTCGTTTTGCGTCTGTAGCACGTAGCCGGTCGAAGTCAGGCTAGCCATTCAGTGTTACCTCTTCCAGGCCGAACTCGGTGAGGATCCCAGCGGTTACGCTGTATTTGCGGTTTTCGATATTGAAGTCAGCGGAGAAGCTGGTGAGCCGAATCACGCCGGGCGTATTGGCGATTCGCGCCCTGAGTGCGGCCTCAGCCGTCGAGAGGCTGGTGAACTTGCCCAGGATCTGCTCGTACCACGGCGTGCCGTCGGTGATGTCCCGGAAGTACTCGCCCAGGAATAGCCGGAGCCGGGTTAGCACTGTCTGGGCGACTTCGGACTGGCCGGAGATGAACTGCTGACCGCGCGTCACAATGTCGCCTGTTTCTTCGTCCAGTCTGCGAACGGTCATATAACTGGTGCTCCACTTGTTCCAGATCCAGGCGTAACACCGGACGTTCTGTGGTTTTTGAGAGAGATGCCGGTAGCCGTGATCACATCACCGTCAGCCGTGATCTTCAGTCCGTTAATCAGGAAAGAGCCGTCTGCCAGCAACTGGAAGTTGCCTGCGCCGTTCTGCATAAGGGTTGTGCCGTCGGCCCGAACATCGAACTTCGCAACCCCGTTATCCATGGAGATGCTGTTGTCATTCTTCAGCCACACGAACTGTGTGCCGGCCCGGTTGCGCATGCGCACGCCGTTGTTCTGGAACTCAGGCAACACATTGGGTTGCGATCTGAACCCCGGCAGGAACATGGCGTCCTGCATGTTGTGGAAGCGTCCGATCGGGTTGGTCGCCACCCCGCCGCTCTGCACCCATCCATCAATGCAGCGCTGAGAGAACAGGATGTCGCCCTCACAACCAGAATCGATCTGGTACTCGACGCAGTAGTCACCGCCAGGGAAGTAGACAGGCACCTCGATGATCGGGGGGATGGTGAACTCGGCGCCGTTGATGTCGACGCGGGCTATGCCGGGCTGCACCTGGGCGAGTTGCTTGACCGGGTCGAACGTCAAGACGTGGCCCGGCAGCGATGTGCAGACCCCCTTCAGGATCTCCCGGAAAGAGTCGCGGATCAGCTTCGCCTGCTTTGCGCGGCCTTCTGACTCAAGCATGCCTACCTCGGATTCGGTGAACCCGTGGGGCGGGCCTGGTTAAGTGGTCATCGCACGAACTGTTGGCCGCGCATGTAGGAGGTGTTAACGGATGCGACGGCCTCGCCGCGGGTGATAACCCCGTTGCGGTTCACGTCCAGTCCAGAGTTGGCCGCGTACTCGCGCTGGTATGGGCCGCTGTCTCGCTCCCACATCACATATGAATCCGGACGCCCCACGGCCGCCGGCCACAGCACGGCCAGGTAAGCATCGCCAAGGTTGCGGATACGGCCGGAGTAAGGCCTGTAGTACGCCTCCACGTAGTCGAGCTGGCGAACTGCGGTCATTCGGGCAAGCTGTGCGGTGGATGTGCCGACCCCGCGCGCCGACACCTCTAGGAACTGTATGAGGCCTGTTGCAGTGCTGCCTGGGTTTCTTGCTGCCGAGCTGAACGTGTAGCCTGTCTCGAACCCCATAACGGCCATGAGCCAGTTCGGGTCAAAGGACAGCCGGTCGCATATCTCGCGCACCTTGACTCGGAAGGCCTGGTCAACCCTAGCACCCCAGATCAGCTTCCCGTTTTGCGGCGTTGCGGTCTCGGTCGCCGCCGGCGTGGTGCCGGCGCGCAGACCGTCGATCTCGGTTCGCCAAAGGTCGCTGTGCGAATCACCGGAATGCTTCATGGCGAAAATGTTGTACTCGCCGTTCGCGCTGGCGTCACCGCTCAGTTCGGACACGAAGAGGTTGCCGGTGTTGAAGGTAGCGAACTCGCTCTCTACGTCGATCTTGCCGTTGATGCGCAGCGCCGGGTTGAGCTGAACCGCCACGAACACGCCGAGGCCGTCAGGTCCACGGGAGACCTCTGGAATTCCGATCATTCCGCTGAACTGATCCACCTTCACCGTAGTTGTGGTGCGCGGCATGTTCGGCTTCGTGACGACAATCCGCCCGCGGTCCTGCATCCATTCGAATTTGTAGGCGTATGCCAGGTCAGTCATGGCTTGCGGGATATCCCCGTCCACCACCAGCCCGGACGATAGCGGCTTCGCGTCGGCGAACTGAGCGTTGTCGATATCGATCGGAAGCGGCCATGCGGCGGCCAGGGCGCGGATCACTTCCTCCACCCTGGTGCCAATGCCGAACGACAGCTGGGCAGATGCTCGGTCAACCGCCGGCTGCCCTGATCGGCAGATCAGCCTGGTAATGATCTCCGGCGCGCCTGGCTCCCGCTCCCGCAAGGTGTTGGTCACGAAACCAGTGAAGATCGCGTCAACGTTATCGTCGTACCCGGCGCGTAGCACGATGCTTGAGCGCTGGGCGATCGCGGACCCCTTGTTCATGTTGTAGAGGCGGATGTCGGCGAACGACAGCGCGTCACCCGGAGAAATGTCGATGTTGAACTGGATGCGGAACTGCCGGCGTCCGGACTGCAGACCAATGTAGGGCTGGCCGTTCACATCAATTGACCAAACACGTTCTCTCATGTTTCCACCAGTGGAGGTATCCAGACGAGGAAGTTGTCTATGCCCAGGTTATCGAGGGTCACGTCTTTGCCGGTGAAAACCATCTGCCCGATACCGGATCGGTAACTCTGGATGATGTCGCTGCCGGGCTCAAGCATTGCACCCGCCACGATGCGGCTGCCGTCGCGCAGGAGGTTCATGGACCAGGCCGGCGCATCCAGGTAGGAGATGAAGTCAATTTCAAAGTCGATCAGGTTGTCACCGAGCTGTACGCCAAAACGCTGGTGAGCGTTGGCGGCACCGGCGCGTAGCGGGATGGTGTACATCAGACGACTCCGTCAAGGATTCCATTTACCGACTTTGAAACGCTGTCGGATGCTTCTTTGGCGATTGCCTGTCCGCGGTTGATGGCGCGGGTCAGCGCCGACTTTGACGGGTCTCCGTCGCGCAACTGGTCAGGCGTGCACTGGTAGTCCCGCTGTATGCGGTCCAGATCGATGATCTCCTGCATCTCCACGATGAACTCCAGGCCACCCTCGTTCCGGGGCTCTTTGGTCCTGGACAGGCGCGTGATAGCCATGTTCTTCAACAGGATGTCGCCGGCGTCGATGTCGAACGGGTCGTACGACTTCATCAGCCAGATCAGGAAGTCGAGAGTTGTACTGGCGCGCGTCTCGTCGCTCCCTGCCAGCCATCCAGCTGAAAGCCCGGCCACCGTGGATACGATGGGGTTGTCTGTCAGATTGGAAAGCGCGCCGCCGAGGAAGTCCGTCAGCTGAACCTTGACCGGGTTGTTGCTGATTGCGCCGGTCATGGTCCACTTGAAGGGGTTCAGGATGCGATGGTCTGAAATCCTCACGCCCGATTCAATAGGGATAGAGGTGATCGTTACCGTCGCCTCGAACGTGTCTTCCAGAACCGCATCGAACGAGTAGCCAGCAATGGTCGGGGCCTTGCGCGTGAAGATGTTGATAATGCTCACGGCTATCGCTCCGTTGTGGTCTTCAGGTCGCCCAGCGTTTCGTAGTTTTGGCGCTCGTTGACCTGGTTGATCTTGGTTTCGAGGGCCTGTCCGTCCAGCTCCAGCGTGATGCCTAACTGGTTTTTCACGTTGATCGGCGTGCGCGCCAGAACACCGGCAAGCGCTTCAGCCGATGCTTGGCGGTCTTCGTCCGGCGTTGTTCCACTAGTAGGCGGCATGCTGTCAGTTGCTGACCGGTCCCGATGATCCAGGTAGTCGATATCCTCCTGAGAGCGCTGAATCTGACCCGAATAAACTTCCGGGGCGGCCCGATCAACGCCGAAGAGCTTGTCGAACATAGGGTCAATGTAAGGCGTCATGAGGTCGGCAAGGCTGATTGCCATGCCGATCTGACCAGCACCTTTCAGCGCGCCGCCTATGCCGCTCAACCCGATCTTGGAAATCCCGGCACCAGCGACCGTCGCTGCAGCGCCGATTCCGATACCAGCCGTTGCCTGTGGGTTTTCCGCCAGGGCATCAATGCCCTTGCTGATCTCCGGCCGGTATTCCTTGAGGAAGTTGTTAACCCCCTCAGTCGCGCCGATGAGGCTTGGCAGAAACTTCTCTGATAGCTCGTTCTTGACGCCCTCGATGATCAAACCAAACGAGGCCGAGCTATCGGCAAGCTTTCTCGCGTTCTCAGTAAGCTGGTCAACGCTGCCGGTCATCGAACTCGCGCGCTTCATGGTTGCGTCAAGATTTTCGACGCCGCCAGCCAGGGAGCGAAAAACCCCATCGGACAAGCCAAGCGAGCTTTGTACGACCGACCGCTGGCCCTCGTTCAGCTTTGGAATCATGCCCGACAGTGCGCGCATGAATTCCTCACCCGTGTTCGTCTCATAAAGCGAACTCACATCGATCCCGGCCATAGCCAGATCATTGATTGGTCCAGCCTCACCTTTGAGACGCAGGTTGTTCTGTATTTCTTCAAATCCCTTGATGGTGTCCAGCGCATCGGACGCCTCACCCCCCATCAGCTTCACTGCGCTGCCGAAGCTGTACACCGTATTCATGGAGGTGCGGAGGTTCTGCGTAGACATTGCAAGCTTATCGACACGATCAGACACGCCCACAACGGCACTCGCCGCAAACCCAAATGCTCCAACCAAGGCCGCCGAAACACCCAACGTCTTAGATTTTATGCTGCCCAGGCTGGCATTTATCTTCTTGTCGCCCTCCTCCAGGGCTTTGGTGTCCCAACCAATGCCGATCAGGAATGACTTCAGAACCTTAGTTGCCATTCTTCGCAGCCTCGTATTGATCCCACAGTTCGTCCATGGCTTGGTTAAAGCGCTCGACGCTGGCTAGGGAGTGGGTTCCGTCTTCAAGTTGCGCCCAGGTGCATAGCGGCGGGCAAACGCCAACGATCCCGACACAGGGGCGCATCAGAAACCAATTTACTGCGCTGGGCTTTCCGCGCCCGGCTGCCGAGCGCCTTTTTCGCCGCTTGGCAGCCAGTCGAAAAAATCGGAGAGGTTCCAGCGTAGAAGTTCGGCCAGGAGCTGGTTGTATTGCACCATCTTGCCGCCGAAATCGGCGACGGTGACCGGCCGCTCGGTACCATTGATGAGCACCTTGCCCATCAGCACGTTTGCAACCTGGGCCTTCACGTCCTGGCGCATCGACATGAACATTGAGCAGAGTACCTGGTCATCGACCTCAATCCCCGCCTGCGCGGCCGTGGCGAATCGCTCCAGCACGGCGCCGGACAGCAGGGACATCAGGCGGTCTTGATCGACGGCGCTGGCCATGGCGGCGTTGTACTGCACGCCGCCAATGGTGAATGGTTTCACGCTCATCTATCAGCCCCTTGTCGCTTCCCAGATGTTGAACTGGATGGTGAATTGGTCGTCCGTGATGGTTGAGCCCGCCCGGCCGCGTTGGCCGTCGTTCACGATCACGCCTTCGGAGCCCAATGCCGTTTCCAGCGTACCGATCTGGGTGTAGGTCAGAGTGATATTGGCGTTCGAGTTCAGCAGGCCTTGCACGTATGCAGAGTCGGAGGAGCCCGGGTTAAGGTAAAGATTCGCCTCGCGCCCCGGGTTCTGGCGGTCGAGGCGCACAGCGTTGCCGCCCTGCCCCCGACGCAGTTGGCTGCGAGGATCGATCGGCGCGTCCGTGTACGGGGTAGCGGTCTCGCCCCAGTCCTGGATCTGCCGGCCATTGATGGTGACGACTGTCAGGTCGTTCGAGAAATTATTCAGGGACATTCAGATCACCTATTAATAAACGTCAAGATCAACGTCAACCACATGGATGGCGCCGGCGCGGAACAGGCGAATTCTCAAAGGCGCAGCTTTTCGGGCGCCTCGGTCTGCATCAGACAGATCGAGGATTTCCTCAGGCTTGGTAAGAATTTCGAAGCCTGATGTGTATTTCTCAAGGCCGTCGTCCGGATCGATGTAGTTCCGCGGCCCGAGATAACCGTTACCGATGTAACCCTGCGAGAAGGCTCTTGCGGCGCCGATTAGCACTGCTTCACCCACTGGCGTCTGCTTCAGCTTGGTTGGCTGGTTGGCATCAGCGTTGTACAGAGCGGTGGTGAGCCCATTGATGTACGCGTCCAGGTTGACAACATCGTCGATGAACTCGCCATAGGTGCTGTGTGTGACGGTGTTGATCCATCGGCCGGAATCGGTAGAGCCCTGGTTGTCCACCACGGTGTAGAAGACGGCCTTCTTCTTGTCGTTTTGCATTGAGGTATAGGCAGTGCCGGTGAGAGACTCTGCCGGCACGCCTGGGGACTTCTTGAACTCGCCAGTGATTGTTGAGTTATCAGCGCTGTAGTTAACCGCGGCGAAGTGCTTGGCCAGTGCTGAACCGGAGTACGGATCAGTGGCATGCGCTGCGGTGTAAACGTGACGAAAGCCAGCGGTTGTAAGCTGGGTGGCGATATCATCGGTGTCGGCGGGGTCGCGGATCTCGGCAGCCGATGCGCCGGTCTGGTTGTCGATGAACATGCTCGTGTTGTCTTCGCACCACTGGGCGATAGCCAGCACGTCAGCTTTGACACCCAGGATAGGCGCCGTCCACATGGTCCAGTACCACCAGAGCAGGTTACGCGCCTTGTTCAGGGTCGCGGCGCGGGTCGCGTCTGCGGTGGCCACGCCATACACCTTCAGTTCGCGAGTGGCAGGCGTGCCGCCAAGCCAGCGCTGGGCCGCCTTGTAGGTCTCGGTGGTGTCTGCGAAGTCTTCAGACAGCGCGACCAGCGTGAAATACGTCCGGTACGTGTCCGGTGCGAAACCCACCGGCAGTTCAAGTTGCGGAGCGAACAGCATGGCGCTGGCAAAGTTCGCATTGCCCAGGCCTGCCGGGCTGATCCGGGCATTAATCCGGATGATGTTGGTAGCTGGATAGCTCACTGTGCTAGCTCCAATGGGTTATGTGGGGTCGAATTCCACGGTAAAGGTGTCAAGCACCCGGGCCTTCTCGTTCTGAAGCGCAACTTCTACGCTCAGGATGTTGTTCACAACCGGCAGGCTGCTGGTTTCGTACATCAGGCGGATGGTGATCTGCGCCCGCTGCTCGAAGTTGGCCGACTGCAGGCTGGTAAGGTTGTTGACGGCGTCGGTGCTGTTCCAGCCGATCTTGGACTTGAACAGCATCATGCTCACGTCGGGGCGCTTGTTGGCCTGCTTCAGGCGCTCGGCGTACATCAGGGCCTCGCCGCGATAGAAGTTGATGCTCGCCGAGCACATGATCTGCGCTCGCACATCGACCTCTACCTGGTTGCCAGGGATATCGCGCGAAACGATATTGGCCTGCCCGCGCTCGCTGACGGACTGCCGTGGCGTGATCGTTGCGTAGGCCCCTTGTGGTGCAGGCATGCTGCCTGGGCCGATCTGATCAGCCAGCAGGCACTCAGGCACGCCGGTCGCGAGCATCACTATCGGTCGCAGCTTCTTGAACAATTCTTCGTTGGTCATGCTGGGCCACCTGACTGATCGTCAATTCGCATGACAATGACCTTGCAGTAGTTCCGCCAGTAGCGGTTGTCTACCTTGACGGCCTTCCACTGCTGCCCCAAGAATGTCCAGGTGCCGGTCTGGTCGATCAGCTGCATGTCGCCCTGGTTGATGTAGATCCGGCGCGCGTCGGTGATCCGCTCGCCGCCCTGGCGCAGGAAATCGACTTCCCTGTCACTTGCAGGCTGGATGTTCACGATGTAAGGCGATGTGCTGGGCGTGCCCGGCGTCCATATGCCGTCTACCCACGCGCCGCCAGTGTCAACCGTGCGAGATGCTTCGACGCTCTCGAACACGCCATCGATCTGGCCCTCCATATTCAAGCTCATTCAAGACCCTCCGATGCAGGACCGACAGAAACTTTGTGCGTGACTGCCTGGCGCAGCGCGCCGGTATCAATGAGCGGGTTTGAGCTTTTCTTCTTGCGGATCGTTGATGCCGCGTTCGGCGGGGTCTTGAGCTCGGTCATGTAGACCTTCACCGCGCCCGCCGCCACTAGACCGACCATCTCCAGGATCTGATCCATCGATAGGCCAGCTTCCATGCCGTCCTGAATGGTGAGCAACACCTCGGGAGTGGCTTTTGCAACACCAGGCTCAAGCCATGGGCGCGCCGGTATCTTGATGTCATGGGCAGCGGTCTTGCCCAGCTCCATGTAGCCCTTCCCTGTTTTAAGGAATCGGACCTCGTCACGGTCAGCGGCGGCCTTGCTTGCATACCCGTATGAGGTGCCGCCAGGATGTTTGATGTTCGCGCCGAATTCGTTGATCGCGCCGAGGCCGGCCATGGTCAGGTCTTCCGACTCGACGTTGCCGGCCTCTTCATGGATGCCGATCAGCACGACCTTGTTTGACTTCAGGGCGTTCAGCTCCTTTGCCAGCTCGTCCTGCAACTCCTGAAAGCCGTGAACTGTTAGGTCGATCATCTAAACCGCCTTGGCACCCATCCCGGCGCGCTTCTTGAGCCTGTAGAACTGCTGGCCGTAGTTGGTGTAGGTCAGCCAGTCGGTGCCGGCGTCCATCATCTGCGGCACGCGGTAGGCGATCGATTCATCACCGACCGATTTCTGAGCCACGTTGAGACGAGCCTCGGAGTTGGGTGTGCCGCTTGCGCCGAGAGTGGCAAAGTTGGTTGCCAGCCAGTGGGCAGCGAAGTACTGCATGCCTCGCCACTTGAAGTTGTCGCAGGTCAGCTCTAGGGCGCCCCACCGGCTTGAGCCGGTCTCGGTACCAGCCTCGCAAAGGGCCTCAACGATGTACTCGTCGGGCCACTTCACGGGATCTTCGAACGCCTTCAGCACGGGATTGCTGCGGAAAGCCGCAATCATCTCGGGGGTGATTAACATGGGCTCTCCGACTATGAATGAGTGGGCGCCAGGCGCCCGGGTGTTACTGAGCGGCTTGCGCCTTGGCGATTTCTTCGCGCAGGCGATTTTCGCCCCAGGTCTTGTTTACCTTTACGCCAGCTCGGCCTGCCTGCTCACGCAGAGCTTCGATGTCGTCGCCGCCTTCGTCATCGTCTTCGCTTTCCAGCTCATCAGCGCCAACGCGGCGCAGGTCGCCGTTCTTCAGCAGGGCTTTCACGAAATCGATCTTGGCCACCGCATCAGGCACTTCCACGGCTGGGTTTTCACCCGGCAGGATTGGGTAGCTGGTCTCAGTGCCATCCACCAAGTGGTTGATGGTAATCAGTCGTGCTGCTTCGTTCTTCAGGAACATGTCGAATCCTCGCCCGGAATCATTGGCCGCCGCCCCGGGCATAGCGGAGGCGGCCATGGGTCGGCTGGTTAGAACTGGTCGCGGTATGCGCCAGAGAACGGATAGCGGAATTCAACGCCGCTGATCTTGTACTCGCATGGCACGTTGACCTTCAGGTTTACCATCTGCGGCGCCAGGGATCGCCATGGGATCGGTACCTGCATGCCCAGGTTCTCGTCGTTCAGCTCGTAAGCGACGATGCGGTCTTTGTTGCCGTTGGACACGCCGGCGGCGGCCAGCTGCGCAGCGGACAGTTGCAGGCGGCTGAAGATGTTGATCGGGCGACCGGTCAGCGCGGTGAACTGGTTGTTGGTACGGAAGTATTCCAGGATCGTCTTGTCGGTGATGGTGCCCATCCGCTTGTTCGAGATGAACGCGAAGCGGGTAGCATCCAAGATGATCGTGTCGGGGACGTGAACGGTGGCCGAGTTGATGTAGACATCAACCAGGATCTTGTTCAGGTCGGCGACGATCTGGTCACCTGTGGTTGCCGGGTCATACCAGTTCAGCGTGGAGTTCGACAGCGCCAGGTTTGGGTTGTTGAACAGGCCGGTCATGTTTCGAGCAGCGTCACCGAAGTAAGCCACGCGCTGGGTGTGTTCCTGAGCACCACGGAACGCCAGTTTGGCCTTGGTGGTGTCAAGAGGGATGCGCAGCGCCTGAGACTTGCGCAGCTCGTCCAGGCTGTAGCCGTACTTGTTGCCGGCGTAGCCAATCGGCACGACCGACTTGTTGGCGTTAATGGCAACGTCAGGCAGGTCGTCGGCGTTGGCGCCGATGAATTTTCCGATCGTCACGCCGTCGTAGCTGATGTAGTCCCACTGATCCACCCACTCCGGTAGAGAGGTGTCTACAGGGATCAGCTCCATGTAGTTGATCGCGGCGTACTTGGCCTCGTAAATACGAGATTCCAGGCTGGCCAGCTGGCTGATGTAGAACGCCAAACCGTCGTCAATGGTCGGCAGACCGTCGATGAAGGTCACTTGGTGAGCATCACGGCCGATCTGTTGCGCGATAGCGGCATCGATGGCTACGACGATTTTCTTAAGCTGAGTCATGTCGATTAGCCCCCGACCTTGAGAGAAATTTTAGCCAGCGCACCGGCAGCGGCGGAGCTGACCCATTTGGCGTTCGGGATCAGGACTGCCAGGGTGGCGGCAGCGCCGACAACGTTGGAGAACTGGCCCTGGTTGGCGCCGGTGCCGTCCCCGACTACCAGGTAGACCGGATCATCTTTGGCGACTGCTACGCGAGCAGTAACCCAGATTGGCGCCATGGTCTCGACGGTCATGTCGCGCTTGGCGACAGCCCCGAAGACATCAGCCTGGGTGTAGGCACGGTTCAGCTCGCGGCGCACAACGCCGATGAACTGGGCGGCGGTCGAAGCGGCTACCGGCAGCTTGGCGCCGTCGTCACCATCGGTTACTACGCCGAGGCCGTACGCGATGTTCGCGGTGCCCTTGTTGACCCTGGAGACGCCGTTGGACACTTCGCCATCAGCGACCATGCCCGCGTACGCGACGCCGTGGTTGATTGCGTTACCACCTTGAACTGGCATGGTTAGGCTCCTTTCGGTTTGTGGGCGGACGACAGGCTTTGCTTGTGCGCCTGGTAGGGGGTCGGTGCGGCGTCGGCGACGGTGGTGTTTTTGGCACCGTCTTGCGCCAGCTGCACGAACTGAGCGAACAGTGCGGCGGTGTCACCCATTGGCTTTTTGTCTTTGGGCTTCTTGCCGCCCTTGCCGTCGTCTTCCTCTTCTTCCTCATCCTTGTCGGACTCAGCGTCGAAGGCGTACTCGACATAGCCAGCAGACTTGTCGCCCCAGGCCATTTTCGGGCGCTTGACGGCCAGGGCGGCGCGCTTGATCTCGATCACGTCGAGGCTGTCGCAGGTGAAACCGTCGCCGGCGACCTTGCGGGCCAGGGCCTGGGTGTTGCCGATCAGGACGACGCGTGCATTGATTGCCTCGTCGCTCGAAGCCTTGCGGGCCTCGGCCAGGTCTTCGACAGCCTTGTCAGCGGTTGCCTGGGCCTTATCAGCCTTGGATTCCGCATCAGTGGCACGCTTCAGCAATCGGTCGAACGAGTCGGCGACCACTTGGGCGTTCGCAGGATCAGCAACATCAACGCTGCGCCCGCTATCGGTGGTGATAAGTACAGGCATTGTGTTGCCTCCTGGGTTGTGGTCGAAGACGCGAGCGATGCCGCCCGCCCTCGCTTTGGTAACCACCGCTTGGTGGTTGATGATGATGTTGCGCTGGGTGTACTCGTAGTCCTGGCCGTCGGCAGTGGTGCCTGGTCCGTAGGCGTATTCGGCGGTGTAGCCGGCGGACAGTTCGCACTTGCCAGCGTTGATGTCGTCGATGGTTTTCTGATCCTTAATGATCAGATCGCAGACAACGAAATCACCGTCTCGCCGACCCGCGCCGCGCACCTCGCCAACGGCCACCGCCTTGTAGTTCTTCGCGGTCACCAGATCCTTGGGATGGTCATTCGTGACCGTCGCGCCGTCGTAGGTGCCCAGGGAGGCATCGTTGAACACCTCCTCTTCCGGCCGGTACACGCGGACAATGCGATTCGGGTCACCATCGAGGCCAAGCTCGCGGGCTAGGTACTCTTGAATCCCAGTGCGCGCGACCCTGCCCGGCACCTTGAGGAACCCCTCGTCGGTGTACTCTCGACTGGTGATGCGGTGGCTGACACGGTCGAAGACCGTACAGGTGGTCATTACTGCTTCGCCCATGCGAAGAGTGCGTCGGAATGCTCGTCGTCAACCGGTCGCACGCACGCGTAGGTGCGATGCTCGTTACCGTCGAGGCTTCGGCCGTCTTCGGTATCCGGTAGAGACTTGATGTTGGCCAGGTCGCCCGGTGTCATCTGCACGGAAATGTGGAAGCCGTCGGTGTCGAATTCCGACTCGGCGCCGGTCTCGATGCACTTAACCTTGATTTTCATGATCGTTCTCGTCGCTGGAATAAATTATCGGTAGACGCCCGGCGCTGTGCGGCCTGCGTCTTGGTTGGCCTTAACCTCGCGTGCGCTCACTGGGCGTGCGATGCACCGGCATTGATAGTCGGAGCCGGGCTTGATCGGAACACCCTTATCGCTCAACGGCAGGTTGTCCCAGCGGTAGATCCCTTTCCCGTAAGCGGTGACCTTCTCGTCGATTGCGCGGTGGCGCGTGCGCACACGCTCGTCGTCAGCATCGACCCACTGGAAATACTCGAACCCGGCGCTCGTCTGCTGCTTCTCAGCCAGCTCGCCCTGGATCTTCGAGGTCTGATCGCGGGCGATCATCTTGGCGCGGCGCTGCGTGACGCCGTACTGCTCCTGCAACGCCTTCTCGATGTAGCTGGGCCGCATGCCGGCGCGCATGTTCGCCATCACCTGCGTCTGCACCTCTTCGAGATACTTACCAGGGATGGACCTGATCAGTTGTGCGTTCTGCTGCGCGGATGCCCTCAGGTAGTCCTGTAGCACCTTGTTGCCGCTGAACACGTCGATGCCGACCGAGCGCTTCATGTCCCGCTCGGACTTCTTCAGGGCGGCCTGCACGAAGTCGGCGGCGATACGCCCAGCGCCCGATCCGAAGTTCTCCGACTGCCACCTTTGGACGAGGCGGCCCATGGTGCTTAGGATCAGGTCGGACCAGGCGTCAGTGGTGACCACCGCGTCCTGCGTGTACTCCGGCGCCAGCTGGCGAACCAGCGGCATGACCTCCTTGCTGATCGACTCCTTGACCTGCTTCACCAGCCGCTGCAGCTTGGCGTTGTACTGGATGCCGATCATGTCCATCAGCTATTCCTGCTTTGGCGGCTTTACCGGTGGCATGGGGAGCGGATTGCGCACCGGCGGCAAGTCATACGGGTGCGTCTTCGTCATCGTCATCCACCGGATCGTTGAACATGGTCAGGTCTTCATCAGCCTCCAGTGCTTCGATCTTCTCGTCGTCGAACTGGTAGAGCTCTTCGGCCTGCAGGCGACGCTGGATCTGGCTGGTGGTGACGATTCCGCCGTCTTTGTAAAGCAGGTCGGTTTCGGCCTTGGCCTTGTTGGCGGCGGCGATCTGCACGGCGTCGGGCTGCTGGAACGGGTTCCAGACATAGTTGAAGTCGTCGTTCCAACTGCCCGTGGCCGAGCGCACCAGCACCTCGTCGATTTGACGTAGGCCTGGGTCAACTTGAACCAGGCGCTTCGACGATAGCGAGTTGTGGTAGTTGTTCATGTCCCCTTCACCGCCGTTGCTGAGGCCTTTTGCAGCCTCACCAAACAAACGGGTACCAGGGATGTCAGCCGCACCGCTGAGCCAGGTCATAAGCAGGTCAAGCACCGGCGCCACCCCGGAAAGGTCCAGAGTCTTGCGGTCATAGGTCTCTTCGCCATCCAACAGCGCCAGGTTGATCGACGACTTCATCATACTGAACAGGGCGTACCGCGCCGTGATGGCGTCGTCCTGGTCGCTTGCCAGCTCATCCGAGAGGCCTTCGCGCTTGATGATGTCGACGTTCGCCTCCTGCATCAGCTCGGCGATGCCGTCCTTGCTGGCGACGATGTCCATCACGTCGTCGAGGCACTTGCGCAGCTCTGAGTCACCCCAGCCCTGCGTCTGTGCCCGCTGACGGCGCGGCAACTTGGCACCTGCGAACCGGGCGAAGTGCGTCCAGTGGATCATCTGGGCGCCGGCGGCGATGGTGTAGAACTCCGGCTGCAAGTAGTTCGCGGCCAGGATGTTTGTCTGGTTCAGGTCCATCGCCGTCATGTCGAAGCGGTCGATCACCAGCAGGCGGTACAGGTCGCCTTTCTTGATCTTCTCCGGCTTGAGCGGCTTAGTCAGGTCCTGGTTGGTAAGCATGAGGATGCCGGCACCACCATACAGGCGCGCCCAGCTGGTTGCCTCGCTGACCATTGCCGGCAGCTGCAGACGGTCTTCCTCGGCCCGGATCACGTCCGCGTCGTCGCACTTGAGGGTGCGCCACTCGCGGGTCATGTCCTCGGCCGGGTAGTCCACGATCGCGCGGGCAAGCCAGCTGGTCTGATACGCAGCGTCCAGCTGCTGGAAGTCGTTCAGGAACCCGTACTGGAACTGGTTGTGTGAGCGCTTGGCCTTCTGCGTGCCCAGCCCGGACACGACGTTCACCAGGCCATCACTCGACGACTTGATCTGCGCCTCGTACTTCTGAGCGGCCCGAACAAGGGCTTTGCCCAGCTTTTTGTCTGCTGGCACTAAGCCCTTCTTGCTCATGGGGTCACCGATTGGGTTATAGGAGGTCGCGGATCGATCGCTTGCCCTTGATGTAAACCTCGGACAAGGCGTCGATCATCACGTCTGTCTGGTCGTCGTACTTGTGGCTGTCGTCGGCGGTGAAGGATGCGACCTCACACACGAACTCGTAGTTTTGGCTGTCGTCGTAGGGCAGGCAGACCAGCTTGGCAGCGTGGAAGCCTTGCACGTCAAGGGCGCGGGTCAGCTTGTCACGGTCCCGAGGGACTGGCGTCACCTTGAGCGGTAGGCGCTTTTCCATCTCCTGGATCAGGCCGGTACCGCTGGATTTGTCCTCGACGTAGACCCGGCGCAGGATGCCGTTGGCCTTCCCGTTCTTGGCCCAGGCACCTTTGACGAACGCCTCGAACTCACGGCGTAGCGTCTTAGCGTCCATCCGGCCGCGCTTCATGCTCAGTCGGTAGATGCGGCCCTCAGCCACTCCCCACTCCGCAAACACGGTCCAGTCGTTCCAGGTGTTGGTCTTCTGGGCGGTGTCGGCAGTGATGAAGCGGTAGTCGAACTTCTCCGGTAGAGGCAGGTCTGCCCCGGCATCCACGTCGCCGTAGTACTGGAAGTCATCAGCCGAGAAGATCCCACCGTCGAGCGTGTCGGGGTTTTGCATGTACTGACTGCTGAAGGTGTACGGGTGAGCCGTGCGGAGCGCGATCAGGTCGTGAACGCTTTCCTTGGCTGGCCAGTAGGACCAATAGCCGTCCACCTGCTCCGACCCGCACACGCTCTTGATGCAGCGCTCGCGGATGCCGTCAGGCAGTGAGTCGATGTATTCCTGATTGACTAGGGCCGGGATCTTGATGTGCAGATCGATCTTCAGGCCCATGCCGCCCGACAGCAGGAACGCGGTCGAGTCATCGATGTGGCCGCGCTGCTGGATCGCTACGAATGGCGTGCCGCTGTGCGCCTTCCGGCTGCGCAGGGTGTTCACCAGGCGCGTGTGCGACTTGCGGCGCTTCGCCTCACTGAAGAGGTCGTCGATCTTGTCCCAGTCATCCGCCTGGATGTGGCCGGTGTAGCCGTCACCCATGTAGCCGCCACGGACACCCGTGATCTGGCCGCCACTTGAGCGGCTGAACAGCTGGTGGATACGCTTCCCGTCCCGAGCCAGTGTCCAGTCGTCAACCTTGTCCTTCTCAATCTCGAAGGGATAGAACTCGCGGAACTCGGTCGATTTGACCAGGGAGCGGCTTCGCTCGCTGTTCTCGTCTACCAGGCTCTTGGAATAGCTGGTGTTCAGGGTGCGCACCCGGCGGTGCTTCACCATCGTGTACACCGGCAGGTGCACCGACCAGAACTCGGTCTTGGTGCCACCTGGCGGGATGTTCACGACGATGTTCTGCGCGTCACCGGCAAGCATCTGGCGGGCGGCGTAGTCGAAGTAGTGGTGGTGCCAGTTCGTCCTGAAGCTGTCGCCTTGCGTGATGTTGAACCACAGACTGGTAAAGGCCAAGGGGCTATGCTCGCCCGCCGCGACCAAGGCGGAGCGCTCAGCGTGGCTCAGCGCGTCCCACTCGATCGGTTTGATAGCCATCAGTCCACCAGCTTACCTATCAGCGCGGTGATGAGTGATGCGTCGACTGGCGATCGCCCGGTATCACTACCCGGCGGCCTATCTCCTTCAGCCTCATCAAGATTGAATGCTTGCCGCTCAAGGGAAACGAGCGTCTTCAGGGTGTCGGCCATCTCCTTCATCGTCTTGGAACGGCCCGGCAGGCTGATCACCTTGCCGTATAGATCGTTGCGCTTGTCGAACCCGTTATCGTCGGGGTCGCGCATGAGCTCGCCCAGCTGATCGAACAGTTCGCGGTTGTCGGTCAGACCCTCAAGCTCATCCAGCAGTTTGTTGGTGAGTCGGCGCCCACGAGCAATGTCGCCTCGGTGCGCCATCCTGATGCTTGCAATAGCCTGGGCATTGATCTCAATGACAGCTTTGTCTGATACAGCGCGTTCTGCTGTTACATCGGCTGTTACAGCCTGCCTTGTTACAAGGTCGTTCGCCTTCGCTTTGATCTTCGCGGACAGGTCCTGAACCCATCCAAGCTTCTTAGCGCGCCGGGCGATAGCAACATGGTTTGGGCCGGGGCATGCAATGGCGATTTCACGCAGGGACAGCACGCCAGCCCTGTAGAGCTGCTCGATGCGCTCCCAGTCGGTTGGTTGCTTATCGGTCATGTCGTTACTCTTGCTCTGCTGGCTTGGTGACCAGGTAATCGAAATTGGCGAAAATGGCGACATTCTGGCCTTCTGCGTCTTCGATATGCAGCACGCCGCATTCGACAAAAGCGCGCACGCCTTTCACAACTTCAACTCGGTTACCGCCATCTACCGAAACCTCATAAACCTTTTCCATGATCTTTCTCCGCGCCACGTTTTCGAATGCGCCAAATCGTGGCGCGGCTTATCTGTTCTTCTGCGCAGCTGCGTATGCAGCCTCACACGCGAATCCGGCTACTCGGCTTCGGTCAAGCGCTTCTGCCAGGCTTCCCGCTGTTTCGTCAGCGCTTCTACGCAGGTCGGCAAGCAGAACGGTAAGGTCGGCTCTTGCCTTGCTTCCGCTGGCAACCTCGGCAGTGCAGGTGCGTCGGTTGGCAAGGAGGTCGGTGATTTGTTGCTGCAGGCTGCGAGCCCGGCCATCAGCGACAACAACAGCAGCCTGGATGCTTTGGTTTTGAGTCTTGGCATTATCGGCGGCTCGGTTGACGTCGTCGGTGACCTGGCGCTGTAGGGCCAGGGTCGTGCTGAGCGAGTTTGCTTTGGCGATCGCGGTATCGCGCTCACCGGTCACTTCAACCAGGTCTGATTTGGCTCTCTGAAGCTGGATGTCCATGATGCCGAATGCGACGGCAACCCCCAGGGCAATCCACACCCAGGTCGGTACCAACTTCAGCAGGGCGATCACTTCGGCTCACCGTCGCGCAGCTTAGGCTGCTGGATCACTCTGACGACCGCAACCCCGATACCGAGGATCATGTTCACCGAGGCGAAGATCAGTGGGTCTACTGCGCCTTGGAAGGCAGACCAACCAGCGGCGGCCGCGTTGAGGGCAACACCGATGATTGCCAGTTGAACACTGGTCATGCGCCAGAACTTTCGCCATTCAGGGATTAGGGTCATTTGGTGTCTTCGCTGCTGGGAGTTTTTCCAGTCTTTCGGCGTATCGCTTCCACTCATCGCGACTCTTCAGGGCCTCTCGTAATTGTCGAGCTAGTCGCTCAGACGGTACGCAGCTTGAGGCAGTGAGACCGGACGCGGAGAAAGTGATTTGTGGCGGTGGAGTTGGCTTGTTCGTGCACCCGGCAATCAGGAACATCACGATCAGCACAATTCTCATTTTGGGCGTCCGTTCTTCACCAGGTCACGCATGCTTTCGACGACTTGCTCAATCTTGAACTCTTGGCGCTGGGTGCTGACGCGCAGGGAGTCGACGAACTTGTCTGTCGACTCCCTCGATCGCTCCAGCGATTCAACCCGCTGCCCGATCAGGGCTTGATTCGTCTGATAGGCGGCGAGCTGCACCTGGAGCGATCCAAGAGACCCAACCACGTACACAAAGGCGCCAATCGCCCCCGCCGACAGGATCGTCTGCAATATCGGCACGACGACCTTGAACGCCGTGCTATCTGCAATGCGCGATACTTCTGTCATAGGGGCACCAGGGGATTAAAAGGGCCTCATTAGGGTGAGGCCAAGATGCAGCAAGGAGCATCTGGATAGGCGCCCTCATCAGCATGACAATTCAGGGGCTATGAGGGTCTAGGTAATCGGTACATCCGGGAAAGCATCCACTTGGGTAGCGGCTTTCCTCGGAGGTACAAAAAAGCCCGGCGCGTATGTCCGGGCTTTTTCTGTTGCTTCCAGGCGTATTCAGCAGGGGGTCAGGCCGACGCCATCAGGGGCAGGTTTGGCCGAGGCCATTACGAAGTGGTTGCTGGATGCGCGCAGATTGGAGGCCAAACTTTCATCACCGGCCTGACTACCCGTTCGCCACATAGCGAGGGTCAGCTCCAGGCGCTGCATGGCGACACCCTGATGCTCACCGATGACGAGCGCCATACGCTTGGCGGCCTGGTAGGCGCTGGAAATCGGCTCGGCGAATGCCGATAGGGAGAAACAGGACAGGCAGGCGGCAAGCGCCAAGCCTAGGTAAGCGGACATTCGCTTCATCATCCGGCATTCCTTGTGGTGGGTTTCTTAGGGCAATAAAAAACCCGGCACTTGGCCGGGTTCTTTTTAGTCAGTCCTACACGCGCAGGAATGACAGGATGGGTGAATAATGCGACATGGCGACATGACATTGCAAGCCCTTTTGAGGGACTATTTTCATGCAGCCTCCACAGATAGCACTTCTGCAGCCTCAAGCAGGTGCT
>Ga0075034_1000421_pt1 | contig 26247 bp, 19 predicted proteins | sample SynthPrep_16_END_FD_71519 | JGI IMG/M metagenome (GOLD analysis project Ga0075034, IMG submission 71519) | Synthetic microbial communities from Ohio, USA - SynthPrep_16_END_DS12_MetaG | ecosystem: Engineered > Bioreactor > Aerobic > Activated sludge | place: USA: Ohio, Columbus | collected...
CCCCCGCCCCGTCTCGCCATGAAAGTACTCATGAAACAACACCAGATCGCGACTGGCCGGATCCGCCTCCAACTGCGCATACCCGACCATCGACGGCCTCGAACCGTTCTCATCCCTCAGAAACAATCGCGTCAAACGCTGGCTAAGCCCATCGGCAACCTCCTCCAGCGACGCCAGATACCCACTCCCCGCCGGATACTCCACCGAGAAATTATCCGCGTAGTACCGATGAAACTCCCGCAGCGACTCAATCAGCATGTAATTGACCGGCATCCACAAGGGCCCACGCCAGTTGGAGTTACCCCCATACAACCGCGAATCCGACTCTGCCGGCTCATAACGGGCACACAGCGTATTGCCATTCATCTTCAGCGCCAGCGGTTCCTCGGCGAACGCTTTCGAGAGTGAACGCACCCCAAAGGTGGAGAGAAACTCCGACTCATCCAGTATCCGCCGCAGCAAATCCTTGGTCCGCTCCCCCCGCAACAACGCCAGCAACAGCCGATTCCCCTGCCCCGGTTCGTTCCAGCGCGTCACCAGCTTGGCCAGGTCCGGCCGATGCTTCATAAACCCCAGCAACCGCTCGCGCAACCCCTCCAGCCCTTCATGCTCGCGCTGCTCCAGCACCAGCACCGCAAACAGCGGCATCAGGCCGACGATGGAGCGCAGGCGCACCGGTTCGCTTTCACCGCCAGGCCGATGCAGCACGTCATAGAAAAACTGGTCCTGCTCATCCCACAAGCCTTCATCGCCATTGTCGACGCGGTTGATCGCCCCGGCGATGTACAGGAAGTGCTCGAAGAACTTCACCGCAATATCCACATACACCCCGTTACGCTTGGCCAGCTCAAGGCCGATGCGCATCAGGTCCAGGGCATAGGCGGCCACCCAGGCAGTGCCGTCCGCCTGGTCCAACTGATAACCCGGCGGCAAATCAGCCGAGCGATCGAACAGCGCAATGTTGTCCAGCCCGAGAAACCCGCCCTGGAACAGGTTGCGGCCCTCGGCGTCCTTGCGGTTGACCCACCACGAGAAATTCAGCAGCAGCTTGTGGAAGATCCGCTCCAGGAAATCCATGTCGCCCACGCCATTCAGCGCCTTGTCCTGCTGATACACCCGCCAACTGGCCCAGGCATGCACCGGCGGGTTGGCGTCGTCAAAACGCCACTCGTAGGCCGGCAACTGACCGTTGGGGTGCATGAAGCGGTCTTTCACCAACAGCAACAGTTGCTGCTTGGCATAACCGGGGTCGATCAGGGCAACGGCCACCGCCTGGAACCCCTGGTCCCAGGAGGCATACCACGGATATTCCCAGGTGTCGGGCATCGAGAGAATGTCGAAATTCGACAAGTGCCGCCAATGGGTATTGCGGATATGCAAACGCTCGGGCGGCGGCGCGGGCTGGGCCGGGTCGCCGTCGAGCCATTGATTCACGTCGAAGTAATACAGCTGCTTGGACCACAGCAACCCCGCCAGGGCCTGGCGCTGCACGTTGCGCGCGTCTTCATCGGCGATGCCCTGTTGCAGCGCCGCATAGAAATCATCGGTCTCCTGACGGCGTTCTTCGAACAGCTTGCGCGCATTGATCCACGGCGCCTCCACCGGGGCGAAGCGCAGGTACAGGGTTTTGCTTTCCTGGCCCGCCAGCTCGAGGATGAAACGCGCAGCCACCTTGGTACCCGCATCCCGGCGAATCGCTGCTTGCGCCCCCGTGGTCACATAGTCGTTGATCCCGTCCTTGAACGGCCCCGGCGCCGGTTGCCCGTCCAGCCTGGGGTAGTTGGTTTCGTTCTCGCAGAACAGCCATTCCACCCCGTCCTGGCCCCAGGCACTCAGGTGGCGATCGAACAGCTCATGGTGCCGCGCCACCACCTGTTCGCCCTCCAGGCGCAACTCGGGCCTGGGGGCATCGTGGGTCCAACTCCAGTCGTTGCGCGCCCACAGGTGCGGCAACACCTGCAGGCGTGTGGATTGGTCCGAACGGTTGTGCACGGTAATGCGCATGAACACATCATCGGGCTGGTGCTTGGCGTATTCGACGGTGACATCGCAATAGCGGTTGTCTTCGAAAACCCCGGTATCGAGGATCTCGTATTCGGCATCTCCAAGGCCACGGCGGGCGTTCTCGGTGATCAGGTCGTCGTAGGGAAAGGCCGCGTGGGGATATTTGTAGAGCATGCGCATGTAGGCATGGCTCGGCACGCCATCGACGAAAAAGTACAGTTCCTTGACGTCTTCGCCGTGGTTGCCCTCGGCGTTGTTCAGGCCGAACAGGCGCTCCTTGATGATCGCGTCGCGCTCGTTCCACAGCGCCAGGCCCAGACACCAGCGCTGGGCCTTGTCGCTGAAACCCGCCAGGCCATCCTCGCCCCAGCGGTAGGCGCGGCTGCGGGCGTGCTCGTGGGGGAAGTAGCGCCAGGCATCGCCGTCGGCGCTGTAGTCTTCGCGCACCGTGCCCCATTGCCGCTCGCTCAGGTAGGGGCCCCAGTCACGCCAGCGCTCGCCGTCAGGCTTGGCCAGGCGCTGGCCTTCAATCGTTTCCAGAATGTTCGTCGCAGGCTGTGCCGTCATCGAGTCTTCCGTCGCGTTCAGAGGTGACGGCCAGTGTAGAGCCCTTCGACGGTGAGATGCACGTGAAGCCGGCGTCATCCAGCTCATTCATTTGCAGAATGAAGTCCAGAGGAATCTTCGTTTGCAAGGCGTCGGCAGGCCCAACAAAATCAGGCAACCGTGCTTTTCCTCTCTATAGCCGCCAGGAATTTTTCTATGCCCGCCGCCCGCCCAGTCAGCCCTGACGAGATTCGCAAAGGCTTCTCCAAGGCCATGTCTGACATGTACCGCGATGAAGTGCCGCTGTATGGCGCACTGATGGAACTGGTGGCCGAGACCAATGCCCGGGTGCTGGAAACCGACACCGCGCTGGCTCATCAACTGCAACGCACCGGGGAAATCCAGCGCCTGGACAGGGAGCGCCACGGCGCCATCCGCCTGGGCACCGCTGAAGAACTGGCCACCATCAGCCGCCTGTTTGCGGTGATGGGCATGCAGCCGGTGGGCTATTACGACCTCACGCCGGCCGGGGTACCGGTGCACTCCACCGCCTTTCGCGCCGTGCATGAAAGCGCCCTGCAAACCAGCCCCTTCCGGGTGTTCACTTCGCTGCTGCGCCTGGAGCTGATCGAAAACCCGGAACTGCGGGCCTTCGCCCAGTCAGCCCTGGCCAAGCGCTCGATCTTCACCCCACGCGCCCTTGAGTTGATCCAACAAGCCGAAGCCGACGGCGGCCTCGACGCCGCCCATGCCGAAGAGTTTATCCAGCAAGCCCTGGAAACCTTCCGCTGGCACCACACCGCCACCGTCACGGCCGCGCAATACCAGCAACTGAGCGACCAGCACCGGCTGATCGCCGACGTGGTCGCCTTCAAGGGCCCGCACATCAACCACCTGACACCGCGCACCCTGGACATTGACCAGGTGCAGGCCGCAATGCCCGGCAAAGGCATCACCCCCAAGGCGGTGATCGAAGGCCCGCCCCGCCGCCAGTGTCCGATATTGCTGCGCCAGACCAGCTTCAAGGCACTCGACGAGGCAATCGCCTTTACCGACGCCAAGGGCAGCCACAGCGCGCGCTTCGGCGAGATCGAACAACGCGGCGTGGCGCTGACCCCCAAGGGCCGCGCGCTGTACGACCAATTGCTGAATGCCGCACGGGATGAATTGGGCGCGTTTCCGAATGAAGCCAATGCCGGGCGCTACACCGAATTGATGGAGCAGCACTTCCAGGCGTTTCCCGATAATCACCAGCAGATGCGTGAGCAGGAGCTGGCGTACTTCCGCTACTTCGTGACCGAGAAAGGCTTGGCCGCCCAGGATAGGTTTAAAACCCTGGACGAACTGATCGCCGCCGGCCACGTGGACGTGGAGCCGTTGGTGTACGAAGATTTTCTGCCGGTGAGTGCGGCGGGGATTTTCCAGTCGAACCTGGGGGATGCGGCGCAGAGTCACTACGCGGCCAACTCCAACCAGGCCGAGTTTGAAAAGGCCCTGGGCCGCCAGACTATCGACGAGTTGAAGTTGTACGGTGAAACCCAGCAGCGCTCGATTGACGAATGCACCCGCGCGCTGCTGGCTTGAAAGAGAGAGTTCGCCCGGCCACAGCGCATTCCATGCGCCGTCTAAGAGCCCCAGTGCCGGGCGAACGGTTGGCATGATAGGCAGCGACGGGGTCGCTGTCTTTCAGGCAATTCTGAACAAATATTTTACCTGGCCGCGGCTTTCTCCAACTGCTCGACGATCTTGTCTTTGATCAACAGGCGTTTCTTCTTCAATTTCTCCAGCTCCTCGTCACCGCCACTTGCGGACTCAAGCTCCAGCACCTCCTTGTCGGCGCTGTCATATTGGTGGAGCAGCGAATCCAGGTAATTGTCGCCCGCCCTGCGCTGTTGAATGTCTTCCCTGGTGAAAGTCAGGTCCTGATACAGGTCGTGTTTCACTGGCATGGAGTACCTCCGCAAGTTGATCATTGACTGAATGCCCCTTGAAGCTAGCCCATCCGGCGGGCTCTTGTCATGTTTGAGATCAACCTGTCGCGTTTGCGTCCCCGTTCGTCGCGGGGCAGACGATTTCATAAAACCTTTGGCGCACGCTGCCCTCCACTGTAGATCGTCACCCGATGGAGAACAGGTTCCATGAATCACGCTGCCAACGCTGTCGACACCCAGTGCATCAACACCATTCGCACCCTCGCCATGGACGCCGTGCAAAAGGCCAACTCCGGCCACCCCGGTACGCCCATGGGCCTGGCGCCCGTCGGTTACACCTTGTGGAGCCGCTTCCTGCGTTATCACCCCGAGCACCCCGACTGGCCTAACCGTGACCGTTTTGTATTGTCCGTGGGCCACGCCTCGATGCTGTTGTATTCGCTGCTGCACCTGGCCGGCGTGGTGGAGATTGATGCCCACGGCAAGCGCTCCGGCCAACCGGCCATCAGCCTGGACGACATCAAGCAGTTCCGGCAGATGAGCTCAAAAACCCCCGGCCACCCCGAATACCGCATGACCACCGGCGTGGAAACCACCACCGGCCCCCTCGGCCAGGGGTGCGCCAACAGCGTCGGCATGGCCATGGCCGAGCGTTGGCTGGCCAAGCGTTTCAACCGTGACGACCAGGTGCTGTTCGACTACAACGTCTACACCCTGTGCGGCGACGGCGACATGATGGAAGGCATCAGCAGCGAAGCCGCGTCCATCGCCGGGCACTTGAAGCTGGAGAACCTGTGCTGGATCTACGACAACAACACCATCAGCATCGAAGGCCACACTGAACTGGCCTTCAGCGAAGACGTGATCAAGCGTTTCCAGGCCTATGGCTGGCACACCTTGCACGTCACCGATGCGAACAACCTGCTGGCTTTGAGCGACGCGCTTAGCACCTTCCAGAAAAACACCGGGGCACCGACCCTGATCGTGGTCGACAGCGTGATTGGCTATGGCTCGCCCCACAAACACAACACCGCGTCGGCCCATGGCGAGCCTTTGGGCGATGAAGAAATCCGCCTGACCAAAGCCGCGTACGGCTGGCCCGAAGACTCAAGCTTCCTGGTGCCGGATGAAGCGCGCACGGTCCTGCGGGATGCACTGCTCAAGCGCAGCAAGCCGCTGTATGAGCAATGGACTGAGACCCTGTCCCACCTCGAACAGTACGAACCGGAACTGGCCGATGAACTGCGCCGCATGCGTGCCGGCGAGATGCCCGAGCATTGGCAGGAGCAACTGCCGAGCTTTGCCACTGATGCCAAAGGCGTCGCCAGCCGTGCCGCCGGTGGCGAGGTGTTGAATGCGTTTGCCAAGCAGATCCCATGGCTGCTGGGGGGTTCGGCCGACTTGTCGCCGTCCACCAAGACCAACCTGACGTTCGACGACGCCGGGCGCTTCAGCGCCGAGAACTACGGCGGGCGCAACCTGCACTTCGGCATTCGTGAACATGCCATGGGCGCGATTGCCAACGGCATGGCGCTGTCGTACCTGCGGCCCTACACCTCGACCTTCCTGGTGTTCAGCGACTACATGAAACCGCCGATTCGCCTCGCGGCAATCATGGAGCTGCCGGTGGTGTTCGTGTTTACCCATGACTCGATTGGTGTCGGCGAAGACGGCCCCACTCACCAGCCCATCGAACACCTGACCCAACTGCGGGCCACCCCGGGTTTGCTGACCCTGCGCCCGGGCGACGCGAATGAAACCCTGGAAGCCTGGAAGATCGCCTTGGCCCAGACCCATCGGCCGACCTGCGTGGTGCTGTCGCGGCAGAACCTGCCGACCCTGGACCGCACGAAATACGCAGCGGCGTCGGGCACTTCCCGTGGCGCGTATGTGCTGGCCGGCGCCGAGAAGCCTCAGGTGATCCTGATGGCCACCGGCAGTGAAGTCAGCCTGGCGGTAGACGCCTATGAGCAACTGAAGGCCGAGGGCGTGGCGGCGCAAGTGGTGTCGATGCCGAGCTGGGAACTGTTCGAAGAACAGGACCAGGCCTACCGCGACAGCGTGCTGCCACCCGCAGTGAAGGCACGACTGGTGGTGGAACAGGCCGGCCCGTTGGGTTGGGACCGCTACGTGGGGCAAACCGGGGCCAAGGTGGTGATGAACAGCTTTGGCGCCTCGGCACCGCTGTCCAAGTTGCAGGCCAAGTTCGGCTTTACCCTGGACAATGTGGTGAAACTGGCGAAGGAGCAAGTCAGGCTCAACAGCTGACCCAGTGCACGCATGCCGGGCGCGGCCTACCGAGGGAAACCTCGGTAGGCCGCGCCCTGCTGCTCATTTCCCGCCGGTGACATCCAGGAACGTACCGGTGATGAAGGACGCCTCGGCGCCTGCCAGCCACAGGATCGCCCGAGCCACTTCTTCAGGCTGACCGCCGCGGCCCATGGGGATCGAATCCTTCACGCGATCAACCCGCCCTGGCTCCCCGCCACTGGCGTGAATGTCGGTGTAGATATGCCCGGGGCGGATGCAGTTGACGCGTATTCCCTCCCTGGCCACTTCCTTGGCAAACCCGATGGTGAAGGTCTCGAGAGCCCCCTTTGATGCGGCGTAGTCGACATATTCGTTGGGGCTGCCCAGCCGGGCGGATGCCGACGAGATATTGATCACGGCACCACCCCGCCCCTGGTGACGAAACGACATGCGCTTCACCGCTTGCTGGGCACACAGCATCGGCCCGATCGCGTTGACCGCGAAAATCCGCTGCATCCGCTCGAACGGCAAGTCTTCGACCCGGGACTGCAATGCGTTGATCCCGGCGTTGTTAACCAGCACATCGATGCGCCCGAACGTCCGATCTATCGCCGCAAATAACTGGACGACCTGCTCCGGGTCTGCGCTGTCCGCGCGTACGGCCAACGCCCGGCGCCCTGCCGCTTCTACATCCGCCACCACCGCGACTGCGGCAGACTCATCGGAAACGAAGCTGATCGCCACGTCATAACCTTGTGCGGCGGCCAGCCGCGCGGTGGCGGCGCCAACGCCACGACTTCCACCTGTTATCAGAATCAGCGGTGCCTGCGGGACGGTATCCATTGCGCGAACCTTCATGTGGTGGTGGAAAATGCTTTGCCTGCTGTCAGCCGATCAGGATGGTGCCGGTGGCAATCACCACGCACGCCAGCACCTTGCGGACCGTCAGTGTCTCGCCCAGGAAGAAATAGCCGATCAGTGCCGCAAACAGCACGCTGGTCTCGCGCAAGGCCGAGACCGCGCCCATGGGCGCACCGGCCATGGCATAGATAATGATTCCGTAGGCCAGGAGCGACACCAGCCCGCCGGCGAAGGCCGTGAAAAACCCGGGCCGCAGGCTGAACAGACTTTTCGGGCCCCGCAGGCCGATATACACCGCCGGCATCAACACGCCCCACAAGGCGCACATCCACACCGTGTAGGCCATCGGCGCACCCGACAGGCGCGCGCCGATGCCGTCTGTCACGCTGTAGGCGGCAATGAAACAGCCGGTGCCCAGGGCGTATGGCAGGCTGGGAACGGCGAGCCGGCGGCCCCTGAACGCCAGGGAAATGATGCCGCCCGACACCAGGGCAATGCCCAGAAGCGAGCTGGCCGAGACACTCTCCCCGGCAAACACCGCGGCACCCAGGGTGATCAGCACCGGCGAGGAGCCCCGTGAAATCGGATAGGTCTGCCCCAGGTCTCCGACTTTGTAGCTGCGCACCAGGAACAGGTTGTAGCCCACGTGCAGCACCGCTGACAGCACCACATAAAACCAGCTGGCTGGCGCCGGAGGGTCCAGGAACACCGCAACGCCGCCACTGGCGATAGCGACCGCCAGGCACATGACCGTCATCGACCAGAGCCGGTCGGCGCCGCCACGCAGCAGCGCATTCCAACTGGCGTGCAGTAAGGCAGCGAAGAGGACCAGGAGAATAATGGGATAAGGCATGCGCCCATCCTAAGCAAACCGGCGCCTTAACTGAAGCGAAGTCTGCTCATTGAAGAATGAGCAAATCCTCATGCTTTATTCGTAAGCCAGCCCGGCGTTTACGGCTTCCTGCATCAGCCAATCACGAAAACTGACGATATGCGGCTGGGACTCGATGCCCTTGGGGCAGACAAAGTAATAAGCGACCGGTGACGGGAACGGCACATCGAACAGCCTCACCAGGCTGCCATCGCTCAGCTCTGACTCCACATGCCCACTGCGCGCCAATGCAATGCCCTGGCCGAGCAAGGCCGCCTCGATCGTCATGTTGGTGTCCGCAAACCTGACACTTTCCTTGAGCGGCGCAATCGCGAGCCCGACGTGCTGGAACCATACTTCCCACTTCGGCACCAGGTCGGCGCCGTCGCGCATCAGCAAGGGATAGCGCAGCAATTCGGCGGGTGTGTGTGGCCGGCCAAAGCGTTTCAACAGATCGGGACTGGCCACCGGAAAAATCTGCTCGCGGAACAGGAACTCCGAGTACAGCGCCGGGTAATTCCCGTTGCCCAGGCGGATCGCAACATCAGCCTCCGCGCTTGAAAAGTTGATGATCTTGTCGCTGGAGTCGAGGGTGACCAATATTTCAGGGTGCCGTTGGGCCAGGCTTGGCAGTCGGGGCAGCAGCCATTTCAGCGCGAAGGAATAGGTGGTACTGACCTTGAGCCGGACCCTGCCCTTTTGCTCGCGCAGGTCCGCGAGTGTCGCCTCAAGGTTCATGAAAAACTCGCGCACGATCGGCGCAAGGGCTGCTCCGGCAGGCGTCAGGCTGAGTGACTTGCCCCGCTGGAACAACTGCAATCCCCAGAGTTCTTCAAGGTGCTTGAGCTGATGGCTGACGGCACTCTGGGTGACATGCAACTCTTCTGAAGCCGAAGTGAAGGTTGCGTGGCGTGTGGCAACCTCAAAGGCGCGCAATGTCGAGGTGGGTGGCAGGTCTCTCATGGCATTGCTTCACCGTTTATGAATAGATGCTCATGATAGAACATCTATCCATTGCGCTGTAGGCCGCCCCTCAACCCAGCTGGAACCGCGCCGTGTTGTCGCTCAACGCCCGGCTGCCCTTGCTCAACATATCCGCCGCCTGGTTCACCGCCCGCGCGCCGTCGAGCAAGCGCCCGGCGGCCTGGTCAACCTGCTGGATATTGCCGCTCACTTCATCCGCCGTCGCTGCCTGTTCCTCAACCGCCGTGGCGATCTGCGCCAGGGTGTCAGTAACACTCTGCACCGCGCTGGCGATCTCCCCCAGGCGATGGCCCAGGCCCGTGACGGACTCGGCATCGGTCACCGCCTGCTCACAGGCCACGCCCATCAGGGTGACCGCCTGGCTCACCGTCGCGCGCAAACTGTCGACCGTGCCGGCGATCTGCGCCGTGGAGGCCTGGGTCCGTTGCGAGAGGCTGCGCACCTCATCGGCCACCACCGCAAAACCCCGCCCCTGTTCACCAGCCCGCGCAGCCTCGATGGCAGCGTTCAGCGCCAGCAGGTTGGTCTGCTCGGCGATACCCCGAATGGTGTCAACCACCGACTGGATCTGCTGGCCCTGCTGGCTGACGCGCTCCAATGCATCGGAGGTGTCGGTCAAGCGCTGGTTGAGTTGCTGGATACTCGCGGTGGTGCGCTGGCTGTCGCGGCTGCTGTCTTCGGCAATCTGCCGGGTTTTCTGCGCGCTGCCGGAGGCCTGTTCGCAGCTCTTGGCGACGCCCATGGAGGTCGCGGCCAACTGTGTGGCGGCCGCTGCAATCTGGCTGATCTGCTGTTGCTGGTCTTCCACTTCGGTCAGCGTGCTGCCCGATTGCGAATTGAGTGTCAGCACCGCAGAGCCCAACTGCTGCGTCTCGTGATTGACCCCCAGCAGGCTGGTGCGCAACTGCACCACCGCCACGTTGAGCGCCGTGCTGATGGCCGCCAGTTCATCGCGCCCTTCCACCGCCACTTCAACGCACAGATTACCGTCGCGCAGGGATTCGGCCAGGGTGGTGATGCCGCTGGCACTGCGGCGAATCGATGCCTGCAAGCACACGAACAGGTACAGGGCTGCCAGCGCCAGCACGCTGAACGTCACCGCCACCGGGATGAATTGCTTGAGCGAGCTGTCGCGGTAGTAACCCAGGCGCGCGTCCAGCGAGGTCAGCGACTGTTTACGCAACGCGCCGAGGGCGCCAAGCATGCCATCCACACTGCGTTCGAAGCCGGTGGTATCGAGCTTGATGGTGCCGCCGAACACGCCTTCGTCCAGGGTCTTCAGTTCGTTGTCCAGCAGTTGCAAGCTGTCGTCGTATTGCGCGATCCAGGTTTGCAGCCCCGGGTATTGCTTGGCCTTGAGGGATGCGGCGGCCTTGACCAACTGGTCCCTTGCATCGCCGATGCGACCGCGCAAATCACGCATCTGCAAACGGCTTTGCAGGGTGAACTGCCCCGATGCGATGGATGACTGCCCGACGCTCGCCATACGCCCGATACGCTCGATCAGGTCGGGGGTTTGCTGGGTGGAAATCTGCATCAGCAAATAGGTTTCAAGCCACGGATCGAGGATCAACCCGGTGTCCATAGTGATCTGTTCGCGCAGGGTTTGCATCGCGCTGAGCGCAGACGTGAAGCGGTCATAACCATCCGGCCACCAGCCCACGGTGCGCAGGGATTGGGAATCCATGCCCGTGACCGAGGCTTGCAATGCCTCAAAACGTGCAAGGGTATCCGGGCGGGCGTTCTGGGCTTTGAGGGCCTCGCCCAGGGCCTGCACGCTTTGCAGGATCAGCGGGAAATTGGTATCGACCGCAGTCATGGCCGCCTTGGCCGCGGGTGTCTGGTCGTGGAGGATGTCGGCGGCTTTCCAGCGCGCCGCCAGGTTGCGCTGGGCGGTCAGTTGGGCGTCCAGGGCATCCAGCGCCAGCAGTTCGCGTACCCCGGATTGCTCATTGGAAATCACCGTCAGCTTGGTGCGGTACTCCTGCGCGATCATCCACAGGCTGCCTGCCAGGGGCAGCATGAACAGGAAAAACAGGATCTGGAACTTGCGCGCGAATCCAAAACGTCCGAGCAGGCGGATACCTGGCGACAACACACTTTGCATGTCCGACTACTCCTAGAACCACTCGCCTGTGCGGCGAATCAAGCTTTGAAATGATTGACGGCAAAATGCCATGTCATTGATTAAGCTGGCTCTAGCAAGAAACGGACCGCTGTTGTCGGGCCCGCTGGATAGGCGGGACGTCGTGCAAAACACGCTGTGCCGTGCGCGAAAATGGGGCGAAAGCACTCAGCGCAGGTGGCAGAACGGTAACCGTCTGACCAATACCGCAAGCGTAAGGGCAGCCGACACCCTGTGGCGAGGGAGCTTGCTCCCGCTGGGCTGCGAAGCGGCCCCAAAACAGGCACTGGTGTTCCTTCAGGTCGATATCGATTGCAGGGTTCAGGGCTGCTTTGCAGCCCAGCGGGAGCAAGCTCCCTCGCCACAGGGTGAGTGCTTGCTGAATCAGGAGTGCCAATGGACGGCGCGTTATACGGTGGTGTACCGGCCACGAAGTCAGCCTTGAATGCATCGAGTTTTGCTTGAAGAGTCATGTTCGGTTCCTGGGATTGGGGACGCTTGAACGCCCGGTTTTAATCGCCAGACCAGCATTCCTTTTTGCAGGGTGCGGCAGTAGAGAGGCTAAAAGCATAGGAACTATTCTTCGCAGGAATGCGCTTGCTGTGCCAGAAGATTCCGGCAGATGTAGGGTTCCCCTCCCCTCATACGCTCATAAAAACCGCACATCCCAACATTGCGCAGGGTGCCGCCCGGCATTTCGTCAACCCATAATGGGCTTACAACAATAAAGGGGCTCACCCCGGGGCGTGTAAGCCATGTACAGAGACCATATCGTCAAGACCCGCATGACGGACAGCGTGGTATTCATGGGCGCGGTGGCCGTGGTGATTTTCATCATCACGCTCGCCTGCGGCGTCGGTGAAGGCCGCCTCTCTCACTTGATGGGCCCCATCGTTCTCGACCTGAAGGCACCACTGGCACGAGATATTGCAGTGGGCGGCACGTTCACCCTGACGGTGGTGCTGAACCTGTTCATCCTTGGCCGCTTTCCCTTGCGCGCGCAGATCATCACGGTCTGGTGCGAGTTGCTGGTGCTGTTCCTGTTGTTCTTCGACACCTTCAACCTTTCCTACAGTTTCATCGCGACCAAAATCGGCTTCATGATCACCCAGGGGGTGTTCACCACCGTCTACGTGTCGGCGATTTCGATTGCGATTGCGTTCGTCCTGGCGCTGCTGGGCGCCACCGCGCGCTTGTCTTCCAACGGCTTCGCGATTGCGATTGCGAGCTTCTATACCTCGTTTTTCCGCGGTGTTCCGCTGCTGATCCAGATCTATCTGATTTACCTGGGCATCCCTCAACTGGGCTATGTCGTCGGGGCGGTTCCAGCCGGGATCCTGGCGCTCTCGCTGTGTTATGGCGCCTACATGACGGAGATCTTCCGCGCCGGTATCAGCAGCATCTCGCGGGGCCAGTGGGAAGCCTCGCGGGCGATTGGCCTGAACCCGTTCCAGACGATGACCCGGGTGATTCTCCCGCAGTCCATGCGCTTGATCATTCCGCCAACGGGCAACCAGTTCATCTCGATGCTCAAGGACAGTTCGCTGGTGTCGGTGATCGGCGTCTGGGAGCTGATGTTCCTGGCACGAACCCAGGGACGCGCCGAGTTCCGGCACCTGGAAATGCTGATCACCGCCGCCGTGCTGTATTGGCTGCTGTCGATCGTGCTGGAAACCGTCCAGGCCCGCCTGGAAAAGCACTTCAACCGCGCCCATCGCTGAACCAGGAGCATGACGATGAATCAGCCCTCAATAGTCCCTGCTCCATACCCTGCAATATCGATCCAGGACATGCATAAATGGTATGGCGATTTTTATGTGCTCAAGGGTATCGACCTGCACATTGCCAGTGGTGAAATCGTGGTGGTCTGCGGGCCGTCGGGCTCCGGCAAGTCCACGTTGATTCGCTGCCTGAACCTGCTGGAAGACTTCCAGAAAGGCCACGTGTTCATCGAGGGCACCGAGTTGACCCGTGATGCCGCCTGCGTGGCGGGCATAAGGCGCCAGGTCGGCATGGTGTTCCAGCAGTTCAACCTGTTCCCGCATATGACGGTGCTGGAGAACCTCATGGTGGGACCGCGTCTGGTGAGCAAGCTCAGCGAGCCCCAGGCCCGCGAACTGGCCTATGAATACCTGGACCGGGTGCGCATCGGGAACCAGGCCGACAAATACCCCAGCCAGCTCTCGGGCGGCCAGCAGCAGCGCGTCGCCATTGCCCGGGCCTTGTGCATGCGCCCGCGCATCATGCTGTTCGACGAGCCCACGTCGGCCCTTGACCCCGAGATGGTCAAGGAAGTGCTGGACGTGATGGGCGAACTGGCCCAGGACGGCATCACCATGGTCTGCGTCACCCACGAGATGGGATTCGCCCGGCGGGTGGCCGACCGGATCATCTTCATGGACCAGGGCTGCATCATCGAGCAAGCCAAACCCACCGAGTTTTTTGACAACCCGCAGCACGAGCGTGCCCGGGAATTCCTGTCGCAGATTCTCAGCCACTGAGCAGCACCGTCGAACCTTGCGAAGTCACCGATAAAAACAACAGGCACCGCACTCAAGATACTGGAGGCTTACCCATGATCTCGTTCACTCGCTTCTTCACCGCAGCCGCTGTCGCCACCGCCCTCACCAGCCTCACAGGTGCGGCCTGGGCGGGCTCGACCCTCGACCGCATCCATGAAACCAAGGTGGTCAAGGTGGCCACGTCGGCCAACTGGCCACCGCAATCGTTCCTGGGCCCGGACAATAAGCTGCAAGGCTTCGATATCGACGTCGCCAGCGAAATCGGCAAACGCCTGGGCAGCAAAGTCGACTTCGTGACGCCCGAATACGGGATCATCACCGCCGGGCGCTGGTCGAGCCGCTGGGACCTGTCGGTCGGCTCCATGACGCCTACCACCGAGCGCACCCGGGTGCTCGACTTCCCCGCGATCTACTACTACACGCCGTATGTATTCGCGGTGCACAAGGACGCGGCCGAGACCAAAGTGGCGGACCTGAACGGCAAGATCATCGGCGTCGAAGCCGGTACGACTTCGGAGGACTATATCAACCGCCGCCTGAAGATCGACGCCGCCGATGTGCCGCCGTTCACTTACGAAGTCACCCCCGGCGAGGTTCGCACGTACGGCGACAGCATGGGCCCGCTGGATGACCTGCGCATGGGAGACGGGGTGCGCCTGAACGCAACCCTGTCCGCCCTGCCCACCATCGTCGCCGCCGTCAAGAATGGCTACCCCATCGTCAGGGTGGAAGGCAAACCCGCCTACTACGAACCCCTGGCCATCGCCGTGGACAAGGGCGATGAAGCGTTCAACAGCGCGCTGACCAAGATCGTCGCCGACATGAAAGCCGACGGCACGCTCAAGCAATTGTCAGAGAAATGGTACGGCGCCGACCTCACCCAGGTGCAGTAAAAACCCCCACAGGCCGTACAGGCGCCCCGTCCTCGACGCGGCGCGCTGTATGCCTGCGCCGCGAAAAAAGGACGACCGACTTCATGTACACCTATAACAACAATTACTACACCGCCACGATGCGCGACACGACTGAACGCCAGGCGCTGTGTGGCAACGCCCGGGCCGATGTGTGCGTGATCGGCGCCGGGCTGGCGGGGCTGAGCACGGCGTGGGAACTGGTCTCCCGCGGGCAGTCGGTGGTGCTGCTGGATGCCGGTCGCGTGGCCTGGGGAGCGTCGGGACGCAACGGTGGCTTCGTGCTCCAGGGCTGGTCCGAAGGGTTGGCCGCCATCGAGCGACGCTGCGGCAAACCGACGGCCGCCGCGCTGTTCAACCTGTCGCTTGAAGGCGTCGAAATTGTTCGGGGCATGATCGCCGGTCATCAGTTGCCCGGCTGCACGCCAACCCCCGGAAAACTGAGTGTGGTGCGCTACGAAGATGGCGACAACCTGCAGCGCGTGCGGGACAAAATGGCCGCGGATTTCGACTTTCACCTCGACTACCTGGATCGCCAGGCGGTGCGCGAAAAGCTCAAGACCGAGCGGTATTTCCAGGCGCTGCGCGACAACCATGGCTTTCACTTCCACCCCTTGAACTATTGCCTCGGCCTGGCCCGACTGATCGAGCAAAGTGGTGGCAAAATCCATGAACGCTCGCCCATGACCGCCGTCGAAAGCCGCAACGGGCGACACCGGGTCATCACCGATCAGGGCACTGTCGATTGTGCCCACGTGATGTACTGCTGCGGCGGCTATGGGGGGCCTGAGTTCGGCAAATTACGCCGCGCCTTCCTGCCCATCGCGACCTATGCAGTGCTGACCGAGCACCTGGGCGATCGCCTGGCCGAGGCGGTCTGTACCTCCGATGCCGTGGGCGATAACCGCCGGGCCTCGGACTATTACCGCATCGTCGAGGGCGACCGCCTGCTCTGGGGCGGCCGCATTACCACGCGCAACCTGCAGGATGAGAAACGCCTGGGGCAATTGCTGACGCAGGATATCCTCGACGTTTATCCGCAATTGCGCGGCATCAGGATCGACAAGGCATGGTCCGGGTTGATGGGTTATGCGCGGCACAAGATGCCGCACATTGGCCCGCTGGGGCAGGGATTGTGGGCGTGTACATCATTTGGTGGCCATGGTATGAACACCGCGCCGATCGGCGCACGCGTCATCGCCGAGGCGATCTGCGGCGAAACCGATCGCTACCGCCTGTTCGATGCCTACGGCCTGGAATGGAATGGCGGCCCCCTGGGCCCGGCGGCCGCACAAACGGTTTACGCCGGCCTGAAAATGATGGATATGTTTCAGGAAAAGCGCTCGCAACACAGGGCGACTCATAAAAACTGAACCCCAGCGAGGGTCAAGGACGTGTCCATGGATACGCAGAATCCCGGTCCACTGTTTAACCTCACCGACAAGGACAGGCAATTGCTTGGCCTGCTGCAAGCCAACGCACGCGAACCCACCGCGTCATTGGCCCGCAAGCTCGGGGTCTCGCGCTCTGCGGTACAGGAGCGGATTACCCGCCTGGAAAAGGCCGGCGTCATCACCGGCTACAGCGTGCGCATCGACCAGGACCGACTTCAGCAGACGGTGACCTGCTTTACCATGACCTCCTGCACCAACAAGAGCTACACCGATGTGATGACCTCGCTGCGCAGGATGGAAGCGGTGCAGGCCGTGTATGCGGTCTCGGGAGAGTCCGATTTCATCATTCACCTGGCCACCGCCACCCTGAGCGAACTCAATGCCGAGCTCATCAGGATCAACATGATCAAAGGGGTGGCTCACACCGCTTCGCATATCGTGATGGAAACCAAGTTCAGCCGAAAACTGATGGTGTGAAGTGCTGCCGGCCGTGGGAAACCGCGCGCCTCACGCTCTCCCCTCGGCTGCCATAGGAACTCAGCCACCTGACAAGTCATTCCTTGCAAAATAATTCGCCTCAACGCAATATTAAAAGCAATTGCTTGGTTAATTACCTCAAGCCTGACGCTTATGCCCTTCGCCGGCTTCCATACCGCGAACGCATTACAAGGAATCATTGATGCAAACCCAAGACAGCAGTTGGGGCGAGTTGCTTAGCGGCAAGAACGCCACGCGCTCCATTGCCCTTTCAGGCGGCATCGCGCTGTATGCCACCAACACCTACATCGCCACCACCATCCTGCCGTCGGTGGTGGCCGAAATCGGCGGCCTGGCGCTTTATGCGTGGAGCACCACACTGTACGTGGTGGCCTCGATCCTCGGTTCCGCCCTCACCTCCAAGCTGTTGCAACGCACCGGTCCACGGCTGGCGTATGCGCTGGCCACACTGGTGTTCATGGTAGGCGTGCTGATCTGTGCCCTGGCGCCGAACATGCCGGTGATGCTCGTGGGGCGCTCCATCCAGGGGCTGGGCGGCGGGGTCTTGCTGGCCCTGTGTTACTCGATGATCCAACTGGTGTTCGAAGAGCGCCTGTGGCCGCGCGCAATGGCACTGGTGTCGGGGATGTGGGGCGTGGCGACGCTCGTCGGGCCGGCGGTGGGTGGCGTGTTTGCCGAGATGGACGCGTGGCGCCTGGCCTTCGGCTCGATGGTGCCGGTGAGCCTGGCGTACATGGTACTCACCAGCCGCGCCCTGCCCCCACGCGACACCACGGCGACCGCCACCGCCCGTTTGCCGGTGCCGCAACTGGTGCTGCTGGCGGGCGCGGTGCTGGCGGTGTGTGCCGGCAGCGTCTCGGCGCTGCCGAGCTGGAACCTGTTGGGTATCGCCACCTGCGTCGTGCTGGTGGTGCTGTTAATCCGCAAGGAGTCCAGCGCCACCGTGCGTCTTTTGCCCCGGGATGCATTGAAGTTCAGCACCCCGCTCTGCGCGCTTTATGCGACCACCTGTCTGTTGGTGATCGGCATGAGCAGCGAGATCTTCATGCCGTACTTTCTGCAGCACTTGCATGGCCAGTCGCCGCTGATCGCCGGTTACATGGCCGCGCTGATGGCGGCCGGCTGGACGGTCTCGGAAATCATCAGCTCCGGCTGGACCGGCCGCGGTCCACATCGCGCCATCATCGCGGGGCCGCTGTTTATCGTGGCGGGCTTGATGATGCTGGCGATCACTACGCCCATCGCCAGCCAGGGCGAATGGACATTGCTGGCCCCTATCTGCCTGGGGCTGTTCCTGGTGGGGTTCGGCATCGGCCTGGGTTGGCCGCACCTGCTGACGCGCATCCTGCAAGTGGCTTCGGAACAGGACAAGGACACGGCCGCTTCGTCGATCACCACCCTGCAACTGTTCGCCATGGCCATGGGCGCGGCGCTGGCGGGGGTGATCTCGAACATGGCGGGCATCAATGAAGTGGCGGGCAATGGCGGCATCGCCCATGCCGCGCGCTGGCTGTTCGCGCTGTTTACCCTGGCACCCGTGTTGGCGCTGTTGATGGCGCTGCGGGCAACGCGGACGAAGCCGATCGAAGGCGCGCCCCTCGACCTTGGAATCGTCCAACCTGCCCCCATAACTAGCGAGGTATCCAACAAGGGGAAGCACAGACCATGACCAACCCGACCGAAACCGCCCTGCTCGCCGGCGGCTGCTTCTGGGGCATGCAAGACCTGCTGCGCCGCTACCCCGGCGTGCTGCACACGCGGGTCGGCTACACCGGCGGCGATGTGCCGAATGCCACGTATCGCAACCACGGCAACCATGCCGAAGCCATCGAGATCGTCTTCGACCCGACGGTGATCACTTACCGGCAGATCCTCGAGTTCTTTTTCCAGATCCACGACCCCAGCACGCCCAACCGCCAGGGCAACGACCTGGGCCCCAGCTACCGTTCGGCGATTTATTACCTGAGCGAACAGCAACGCGACATCGCTGAAGACACCGCAGCGGATGTGGATGCCTCGGGGTTGTGGCCAGGCCGTGTCGTGACGGAAATCGAACCGGCGGGGCCGTTCTGGGAAGCGGAGCCGGAGCATCAGGATTACCTGGAGCGGATTCCGAATGGCTATACCTGCCACTTCATCCGACCCAACTGGAAGCTGCCGAAACGCGGTTGAAAATGTGGGAGCGGGCTTGCTCGCGAAAGCGGCGTGTCAGTCAGCAAGTTCTTCACTGACCCACCGCCTTCGCGAGCAAGCCCGCTCCCACATAAAGCAGTTCCTACACAAAGCGCCTCCCTCACAAGGCGCATTTCCCTCAGCGCATTTGCAGAATGATCGGGCTACTGCTCGCCGGGCCCGTGTGCTCACGCAACTTGCCCACCGCCTTGGCATCCACCGCCCCACCCTGATTGCCCCAGGTGCCGCGCACAAACGTCAGCACTTCAGCAATCTCCTGGTCCGACAACTGCTCACGGAACGCCGGCATGCGATAAGCGTCCGCCACATTGGCCGCCACTACGCGCTGCGAGCCATTGAGGGTGATGTTGATCGCCGAGGCGTCCTCCTTGGCCAGTGCGGAGGTGGCGCCCGCCAGCGGCGGCATCCAGTCCGGCTGCCCTTTGCCTTCCAGCCCGTGGCACGAGGCGCAGCGGGTCACATAGGTATGCGCACCCGGCGCATCCAGGCGTTGCGCAGCCGACACCGCCTGATACTGCCAGGCCGCACCGTCGCGCTGCTCGTCGCCCGGCAATGACCGCAGATAGCGTGCAATCGCCGCCAGGTCATCGTCGCTCATGAACTGCGTGGAGTTGTTGAACGCCTCCGTCATCGAGCCATAAACCACCGCATGTTTGTTGCGACCGGTCTTGAGGAACTGCACCACTTCCGGCTCGCTCCAGCGCCCCAGGCCGGTGTTGGGATCATCCCGCAGGCTCGGTGCGTACCAGCCGTCGAGCAAGCCACCGGCCAGGTACGGCTTGCCACTTTCATCCAGAGCCTTTTCGTTGAAGGCCAGGCCCCGTGGCGTGTGGCAACTGCCGCAATGCCCCGGGCCCTGCACGATGTAGGCCCCCCGGTTCCACAGTTCATCCTTCCCGGCCTTCGCGACATATGGCTTGCTGTCGGTAAACACGCCATTCCACAGCGCGATCGGCCACCGCATATTCAATGGCCACGGGATCGAACTCTTGATATTGGCCTGCTGCACCGGCGCCACGCCCTTCATGAAGAACGCGTACAGGGCGCGCACATCATCGTCGCTGAGCTTGGCATAGGACGGGTACGGCATCGCCGGATACAGGCGGCGCCCACCCGGCGCGACACCCTGGCGCACCGCGCGGTCGAAGTCGGCGAGGCTGTAGCTGCCAATACCGGTTTCCGGGTCTGGCGTGACGTTGGTGGCGTGGATCGCCCCCAGCGGCGTGGCCATTTCCAGGCCACCGGCAAAGGGCTTGCCGTTGGGCACACTGTGGCACGCGACACAGTCGCTGAGCCGGGCGACATACTCGCCTCGGGCGACCAGCGCCGGGTCCGTGGCGACGGGCTCGGCCCCCAGCGGCGAGACAGGCTCGCGGGTGACATACCAGGCCAGCAGGCCTGCGGCGACCAGGCACGGCAGCGCCAGCCAGCCAACGGTTCTTGCGAATCGACGGTTGTTCATAAGTGCTCAGGCCCCGGTCAGGTGAAAGAGTGGCGGCTTAACGGCATGCTGCGAACGCGCTGCCCGGTCAACGCCGCGACGGCGTTGGCCACGGCAGGCGCCACGGCGGGCAGCGGCGGTTCGCCAATACCGCCCATTTTTTCCCCGCTCTCGATCACGCGCACGTGCACCCGGGCCATCCGCGAAGGCGGCAGCACCGGGTACAAATCGTAGTTACGCGCCCGAGGCAAGCCGTCCACATACACCGCTTCCTCCAACAGCACCTGGGACAAGCCCAGCGACACCGCCCCATTCACCTGCGCCTCGACAATCGCCGGGTTGACGATGCTGCCCGGGTCGACTGCCTGCCAGATGTCATGCACCTTGACCTGGCCGTTCTCGATCGACACCTCGGCAATCACCGCCGTCTGGGTGCCGAACGGTGACGCCATCGCCACCCCGCGTGCGCGCTTGCTGCCGTCCTCGGCAACAAACGGCCCACGTTTCCAGCCACCCGACAACTCGCCCACCGCCTTCAGCAGGGTGGTCAGCCGCTGGTTATCCCGCAACAGATGCAGGCGCAACTCGAACGGGTCCTTGCCCCCCTTGTCGGCCAGTTCATCCAGGAAGGATTCGTAGAAAAAGTCATTCAGCGAATTGCCCACCGAACGCCAGTAGCCCAGCATCACCGGGCCCTTCACATAGATCTGTGCGATACGCTTGTTGGGAATCGCATAGGACTTGCCGGACAGTCCCTCAAGGGCCGTCGGGTCGAGCTTCTCGCCCTGCTTGCCCGCCAGGGCCTCGGTCGGTCCCTCCGTGGCGCTCACCGCTTCAATCGCCACCGGCCAGCCGTCGCTGTCCAGCGCCCCACGGAAATTCACCGCTGCGACCGGGCGCAGCACATCCCGCAGGAATTCTTCTTCGCGGCTCCAGATCAACTTCACCGGGCGCCCCACCGCCTTGGCCAACTCGATGGCCTGCGGGTAAGGACTGGCCGAGTCATACAGGAAGTGCCGCCCGAAAAAACCACCCAACAACGGCGAATGCAGGGTAATCCGCTCCGGGGCCAGGCCGGTGCGCTTGGCGATATCGGCCAGGAACATGTCCTGCGCCTGATTCGGCAGCCAGATCTCCAGCGAACCGTCAGGGTTGAAGCGCGCCAGCGCCGAAGGCGGCTCCAACTGGGCATGGTGCAGGTACTGGTTGTGGTAAGTGGCCTCGACCCTGGTCTTGGCATTGGCCAGCGTGCCGGCCACGTCGCCCTCGTTCTCATCATCACGGGCCGGGCCGGTTTCTGCGGCCAGGCGCTTGAAATGCTCGTCGCTGGAAAAGTCCTTCGGCATCCCGCGCACCTTGGAATCAGCCGTCGGCTCCAGCCAGTCGACCTGAATCGACTCCACCGCACGCTTGGCATGCCACCAACGCTCGGCCACCACCGCCACCGCACCGGGCAGGCGATGCACCGAATGCACGCCCGGCATGGCCTTGACCTGGTCTTCGTTGCGCAGGCTGCCCACGGTCATGCCGAGTCGGGGCGCATGCTGCACGGCGGCATGGAGCATGCCGTCGACCTTCATATCAATGCTGTACAGCGCCTTGCCGGTGGACTTGTCATACGCATCGAGACGCTTCACCGGCTTGCCGATCCAACGGAACTGGCTTGGGTCGCGCAGCTTCACACTGGACACATCCGGTACCGGCAGGTCCATCGCCCGCCCGGCCAACTCGCCATACGCAAGGGAACGCCCGGACGCCGCGTGTACCACCTTGCCCGGCTCGGTCGACAGCTCGCTCACCGGTACCTTCAGCGCCTGCGCCCCGGCCTCCAGCAACATGGCCCGGGCCAGCGCACCCAGCCGGCGCATCGTGGGGTAACTCATCCGCACCGACATACTGCCGCCGGTGATGCGCATGCCGTTCTCCATCACCACAAAGGCTTCACCGGGCGGGGCACACTCAACCAGGAACGTGGCCGGGTCGGCGTCCAACTCCTCGCCGACAATCTGCGCCATCGCGGTGAACGTGCCCTGGCCGCCTTCGATAAACGGGCTGAGCAAACGAATCGTGTTGTCCGGGCGAATCTCCAGGAAGGCCGGCACCTGCGTACCGCGTTCGGCGGTGGCCGCGGCGGTGGCCGCCTGCACTCGGCCAGACCCCAGCGGCAGGCCAAAACCGATCACCAGCGCGCCCACGGCCGTACTGGCCAGGAAGCGACGGCGGGACAGGTTCACCGGGTCAGTCAGCGCCGCGACCAAGGGCAGCGCAGTGGGATCAATGCGAATGTTCATCAGGCCTCTCCCTTCTGCGCAAGGTCATGCACGGCGGCATGAATGGCGTTATAGGTGCCACAGCGACAGAGGTTGACCATGGCGGCCTCGATCTGCGCATCACTGGGCTTGGGCGTGTGCTTGAGCAGCGCGGTGGCCGCCATTACCTGGCCGGATTGGCAGTAGCCGCATTGGGCGACCTGGTATTCGACCCAGGTGGCAACGACCCGCTTGCCGACGTCATCGGACTCGATGGCTTCGATGGTGGTGATTTCGCGGCCGACCACGCCGGAAACGGGCGTGACGCAGGAACGCACGACATTGCCGTCCACAAGCACTGAGCACGCACCGCATTGCGCCAGGCCGCAGCCGTATTTGGTGCCGGTCATGCCCAGGTTGTCGCGGATGACCCAGAGCAGGGGCGTGTCGGGTTCGGCGTCGACTTGGTGGGTCTGCTGGTTAATTCGTAATTCCATGGCTCACCCGCTGATCATCGGTTGGTGTTGCATTTTTTAGTATTTTTAGACGGCAAGACGGGGCCTCGCCGCTGGGCATCGATGGCCCGTCTGGTTCGCGCGCGCGTGGTTTGAGTAGTCTAGCGGGCGATGGGAATGACTTTAGACCCTGGTTCATCAAGGCGCTATGCAGGGGTGGGCAAGATCGCAGGATTAGGCAAGTATTCAAGAGGATTGCGTCAGGAGGAGCGGCCTGTGGTGTCAGTGGCGGTCACGCCGGGTGGTGTTCCACCAGAAAGTCGACAAATGCCCTGACCCGCGCAGGCATCGCCGCGCCGCCGACGAACACCGCGTGAATCGGCTCCTGGTCTCCGGGGTTGTACGCTTCAAGCAACGGCACCAGATCACCGCTGGCCAGGTCATCTGCCACGCTGAATGCGCCAATGCGTGCGATGCCGGCACCCAGCTTGGCCAGCTGGGACAATACCTCCCCGCTGTTACCCTCGATCGTACCCGACACCTGCAGCGAAAAATCGCGCCCGTCCACGCGAAACGGCCAGTCTGGCGCTGCCCGGCGGAAGTTGAAACGCAGGCAGTTGTGGTTGAGCAAATCCTGCGGCACCTGCGGCGTGCCGTGACGCGCCAGGTAGTCCGGGGAAGCGACTATGACCTCGCCGATGGAGCCGATAAGGCGAGCGGTCAAGGGGCTGTCGGCCAATTGACCGAAGCGGATTGCAACGTCCGCTTGCCCGCCCAGGATATCCACCACCTCATCCTCCAGCCGCAACTCAACCACGATGGCCGGGTAGCGCGCGCTGAACGCGGCAACCAGCGGCACGATCGACAGCCGCCCGTGTGCGAGCGCCGCGCTGACCCTCAGCCGTCCCCGTGGCGCGCCCTGGTCGGTGATCGCATCCTCGACTTCGGCCATGTCCGCCAGGATCCGCCGGGCGCCGCGCAAATACGCTTCGCCTTCGGCCGTGAGCGTGATCGCCCGGGTGGTGCGCAGCAGCAGGCGGGTGCCTATGCGCCCCTCGATGCGGGTGATGATGCGGCTGATGGATGACGGTGTGAGGCCCAGCACCCGAGCCGCCCCCGAGAGGCTACCCTGCTCCGCGACCATGGCGAACACCGCCATCTCACCCGACCGACCGCCTATGTCCACTTGTGATCTCCACGCAAAGCTGTAGTGCCCTGCCGAGGGCTACCGCCTGAAAAGTCGTGATTGTAGCATTTGATACAAAGATGAGGAGTCACCCATGCGTATCAACCCACCCCTTGTAGCACTGTCCATCGGCGCCTTCGGCATCGGGGTCACCGAGTTTGCCCCCATGGGCATGTTGCCCGGGATCGCCGCCGACCTCGGTGTTTCCATTCCCGCCGCCGGGCTGCTGGTCAGCGCCTATGCCATGGGCGTGCTGATCGGCGCCCCGATCATGACCCTCGCGACAGCCAGGGTGGCGCGCCGTTATCTGCTGGTGGGCCTGATGGCCATTTTCACCCTGGGTAATCTGCTGTCCGCCCTGGCCACCGACTACCAGACCCTGATGGTCGCCCGGTTGGTGACATCGCTGAATCACGGGGCATTCTTCGGCATCGGCTCCATCGTGGCAGCGAGTGTGGTGGCGCCCGACAAACGCGCGGGGGCCGTCGCCGCGATGTTCCTCGGGCTGACCCTGGCGACCATCGGTGGCGTGCCCCTGGCAACCTGGTTCGGCGAGAACTTCGGCTGGCGTACGGCGTTCTGGGGCATCAGCGGGCTGGGGGCGTTCGTGATGGTGGCCCTGTGGTGGGCGCTACCGAATACGCCCGCTCCAAAAGGGGCAAGCCTGATGGCCGAAATCCGCGTACTGGGCCGCGGGCCGGTGCTGGCAGCGCTGGCGTTGACCGTGGTGGGGTCCAGCGCCATGTTCACGGTGTTTACCTATATCGCGCCGATTCTGCGGGATGTCACCCACGCCTCGACCAACTTCGTCACCGCAATGCTCGTGCTGTTCGGGATCGGCCTGACCCTCGGCAACGTCTGGGGCGGCAAGTCTGCGGACCGTTCGGTGGACCGCACCCTGATAACGTCGCTCGTGGTCCTGATTGCCGTGCTGCTGGCGTTCTCTGTGCTCATGCAATGGCCGCTGCCCGCCGCCTTGTCGATCCTGCTGTGGGGCGCCGCCAGCTTTGCGCTGGTACCTCCCCTGCAAATGCGCGTGATGGAAGCCGCCAAGGATGCACCCAACCTGGCTTCGGCGATGAACATCGGTGCGTTCAACTTCGGTAACGCCATTGGCGCGGCGCTGGGGGGAGCAGTGATCAACGCAGGGCTGGGCTACCCGGCCATTTCGCTGGCTGGTGCGATCATGGCGGCCCTGGGTTTGCTGATGGTGCTGGGCCTCGGCTGGCGCTCGCGGCGCACAGGTTCACGTATCTGCCAGGAACCGGCGCAGGCATAAGGACAGCCGCGCTCACACGGTTCCCTACACCCTCCCCTCTGAAAAGCCCCAATCCCGGGGCTTTTTTGCGTCTGCCTGCCCGCCATCCAGCGCTGCAAAAAATTTCAACTAGTGACTTTCATTATGAAATCCACTGTGCAATATTACTTGCGTAATATTTAGCAACAGATCCCGGAGTCCCTCATGAAGAAAGCCAGCTTCCAACCCATGTCCTGCCCGGTCGCCCGTGCCCTGGAGCACATCGGTGATGGTTGGAGCCTGTTGATCCTGCGTGATGCGTTCTACGGGCTGCGCCGTTTCGACGAGTTCCTGCAGAGCCTCGGGATCGCCTCGAACACCCTGACCCGCCGCCTGAATGCGTTGGTGGCCGGCGGCTTGCTGGAACGGCGCCCGTACCAGGACAACCCGCCGCGCCATGAGTACCACCTCACCGAAGCGGGCCGGGACTTGCGCCAGGTCATCCTCACGCTGATGGCCTGGGGCGCGCGGCATGCCGAGGGCTCGACCAAGGTGTTTCTCGCCGATGAGGCCACCGGGCGCCCGGTGG
>Ga0075034_1000442_pt1 | contig 25183 bp, 25 predicted proteins | sample SynthPrep_16_END_FD_71519 | JGI IMG/M metagenome (GOLD analysis project Ga0075034, IMG submission 71519) | Synthetic microbial communities from Ohio, USA - SynthPrep_16_END_DS12_MetaG | ecosystem: Engineered > Bioreactor > Aerobic > Activated sludge | place: USA: Ohio, Columbus | collected...
GCGGAAGGGATTCGACAGTTTGCGCGGGATCAGGAAAAACTCGAGGCGGTGTTGTCGGCGCTATGACCCCCGTCCAGCCGCTCGGCCAGTCGCGCACCTTGGTGTTCCTGGCCTACCCGCAAATGGGCCTGCTCGACCTGACCGGTGCCCAGACCGTGTTCTGGGCTGCCACCAAGGCCATGGTCGAGCGTGGCCTGCCGGGCTATGTGGTGCACACCGCCAGCCTGGCGGGCGGCTTGATGCCAACGGCCGAAGGATTGAGCGTCGACACCCTGCCATTGGCGCAATTTGACCCCGCCGCCCTGGACACCTTGATCGTACCCGGCGCCCCCGCCATTCAACAGGCGCTGGCCGCCAACACCGACCTGGTGGACTGGCTGCGTCACGCCTCCACTCGGGCCCGGCGCACGGCCTCGGTGTGCAGCGGCACCTTCCTGCTGGCCCAGGCCGGCTTGCTCCAGGGCCGGCGTGCTGCCACGCACTGGGCGATGTGCGACATGCTCAAGCGCGGGTTCCCCAGCATCGATGTGGACATGGACGCGATCTTTGTCCAGCAAGGCAATGTGTGGACGTCGGCAGGCGTGAGTGCCGGCATCGACCTTGCACTGGCGTTGGTAGAGGCCGATTGCGGGCGTCACGTCGCCCTGCAAGTGGCGCGGGAACTGGTGGTGTTTCTCAAAAGGCCCGGCGGCCAGGCCCAGTTCAGCCAACTGCTGCAAGCCCAGACCGACGACACTGCCGGTTTCGATGCCTTGCACCTGTGGATCGCCGACAACCTCAGCGACCGCGAGCTTACGGTGGAGCGCCTGGCGGAACAAAGCCGCATGAGCCCGCGCAACTTCGCCCGGGTCTACAAGCAAAAAACCGGGCGCACCCCGGCCAAGGCCATCGAGTTGTTTCGCGTGGAGGCGGCGCGGCGCCTGCTGGAAGGCTCCCAGCGCAACATCGACCAGGTGGCGCACCTGTGTGGCTTTGGCGATGAAGAACGCATGCGCTACACCTTCCATCGCCACCTTGCGATTTCCCCTCGCGACTACCGCGCGCGCTTTTCCCGCTGACGGCAGGCCGCTTGGCAGTTATTCAGGGTTTTCTGTCCTACCCGCCAAACCGCGGCGCTCTTAGAGTAGGCCGGTAACGCATTGCGCCTTGAGCAATCGTATCGACCTGGTCCCTGGAGCATCCCCATGAAGCAGCACATCCTCATCATCGGCGCCGGGTTCGGCGGTGTCTGGAGCGCCTTGAGCGCCGCGCGCCTGCTGGATAAACATGATCGCCATGACGTGCAGATCAGCGTCCTGGCCCCACAGCCGGCGCTACGTATTCGCCCACGTTTCTACGAGGCCGAAGTGCATGCCATGCAGGCACCGCTGGGCCCATTGTTTGCGGCAGTCGGCGTGGACTTCATCGAGGGCGCCGCCGACCGCATCGATGAACACGGCAAGCAGGTGACCTACCGCAACACGGCGGGCATCCCCACTACCCTCAAGTACGATCGCCTGGTGCTGGCCGCCGGCAGTCGTCTCAGTCGCCCGCAGATGGAAGGCCTCCAGCACGTGTTCGATGTGGACCAGATCGAAGACGCCACGCGCCTCGAAGCCCATATCAAGGGTTTGAAAAACCTGCCCGACAGCCCGGCACGCAACACCGTGGTGGTGGCCGGAGGAGGGTTTACCGGGATCGAGACCGCCACCGAAATGCCAGCACGCCTGCGCGCAGCACTGGGTGACGACGCCACTATCCGTGTGATCGTGGTGGACCGTGGCCCGCAGATCGGGGCATCCATGGGCGATGGCATTCGCCCGTCCATCGTCGAAGCCAGCCAACACCTGGGCCTCGAATGGCGATTGAACACCTCCGTGGCCGCGGTGGATGCCGGCGGCGTGACCCTGGCCGATGGGCAGCGCATCGAGTCCAGCACCGTGATCTGGACCATCGGCTTTCGCGCCAACCCGCTGACCGAACAGGTCAGCGGCACCCTTGACCCCCAGGGCCGCCTGCATGTGGACGGCAACCTCAAGGTGAAGGGCCAGGCCGATGTCTTTGCCGCCGGTGATGTGGCCTACGCCGCCACCGACGACCTCGGTCACTTCGCCGGCATGTCCTGCCAGCACGCCATCGCCCTGGGCCGCTACGCCGGCAACAACGTCGCCGCCGACCTGATCGGCGTGGCCCCGATGACCTACAGCCAGCCCAAATACGTCACCTGCCTCGACCTCGGGGCCTGGGGCGCGGTGTACACCGAGGGCTGGGATCGTCAACTCAAGCTGGTGGGCCAGGAAGCCAAGGAGCTCAAGCAGCAGATCAACACGGTGTGGATCTACCCGCCAGCCGCCGAACGGGCCACCGCCCTGGCGGCGGCTGACCCGCTGATTCCGGTGGCCTGACGCCCCACACCCGGTGCCCGCCAGCCCACTGTTTGCTGGCGAGCATAAATGCCAGGAGCGATCAGGCTCGCTCCTGCCTCAGCTTTGCGCGACACCCGTCCCAAACTTGCGAATCGCCAGGCAATACCCGATCAATGCCAGCGCCGCCAGCAACCCGCCCGCCACGCCGACCCAGGCGAAGCCGAAGTGGCTGCCGACCCAACTGCCCATCAGGGCGCCACCGCCGATGCCGATGTTGTAGATACCGGAGAACATCGCCATGGCCACGTCGGTGGCGTCCGGGGCCAGCACCAGTACCTTGGACTGCATGGCGAGGCCGAAGCCCATGATCGCCATGCCCCAGAACACGCTGAGGATCACCAGGTACGACTCGGCGCCGCTCAACGGCAGCATCAGCGCCAGGCACGCGGCCAGGATAAACACCGCGCCGACCACGAACAGGTGGGGGTTGAAGCGGTGCACCAGGCTGAACAGCAGCGAGCCGATGATGCCCGCGCCGCCGAACACCAGCAGGATCAGGGTCACCGCGCTGCCGCTCATGCCGGCCACGCCTTCGACGAAAGGTTCGATGTAGCTGTAGGCGGTGAATTGCGCGGTCACGGTCATCGCCGTGAGCACATACAACGCCACCAGCGCCGGACGCTTGAACAGCAGTGGCAGGCTGCGCAGGGAGCCGGAGTTCTGGCTCGGCAGCAACGGCAAGGTGCGCGCCAGCCAGAACACCAGGGCGGCGGCGAACGCGCCGATCACCAGGAACGTGGTGCGCCAACCCATGGCTTCGCCGAGCAGACGCCCCAGGGGAATACCCAGCACCATCGCCAGGGACGTACCGGTGGCGAGCAGGCCGAGGGCTTGCACCTGTTTGCCTTCCGGCGCCAGGCGTACCGCCAGGGACGCGGTGATCGACCAGAACAGCGCATGGGACAGGGCAATGCCGACGCGACTGACCATCAACAGGCCGAAACTGGTGGCCACGCTGGAGAGGATATGGCTGGCGATAAACAGGCAGAACAGCACGATCAGCAGCTTGCGTCGCTCAACGTTGCGGGTCAGCAGCATCACCGGCAGCGAGGTCAGGGACACGATCCAGGCATAAATGGTGAGCATCAGGCCGACGCTGGAAACCGGCATGTCGAAGCTGGCGCCGATGGCGCTGAGCAGCCCGACGGGGACGAACTCGGTGGTGTTGAACACAAAGGCGGCCAACGCCAGGGCGATGACCGGTTGCCAGTTGGCTTGGGGGGGTGCGGCTGAAATGCTCATTGAAGGGCGAGGTACTCTGGCGATGATCAAGCGGCCACCCAGGACAAGCGCCGCCGCCTGGCATTCTATAGGTTTATCGGCCGTCTGTTGACGCTCATCCCCCTCAAAATACCCTCAGTTTTGTCACGGTGCCGTCATGGTGACCACGTAGTTGCCTGACTGGATCGGCTTGCCGAGGCTGTCCACCAACAGGTACGTCTGGTCGTAATAACGCCCGCTGCCGCTGTCCGCCACCAGCCGCAGACTGGCCCCGTTGACGCTGGCGACCGGCGCCATACTGCGGACATCGAACCGATTGCCACGGCTGGCGCTCGGGCAACCTGTCACGTCCATCCGAGCACCGCTGTGCGCATTTGTCGCACACAAGGGTTCGACAATGCTGCCCGTGAACCTGATGGTGCCTTGACCCGCCGGCTGCGCCGCGCCGCAGGTGCTTGCCCAAAGGCAAAGGAGACAGGTAGCTGCCGAAAAACCGTTGATACGCATGCTGATACTCCTTCCTGGGCTATTAGGAAGTAAGTCGTCAGCAAAGGCACTAACTTGAGGTTATTCGCCTTAGCGCAACAAACGGTTAAGGATCCACCTGCGCCATCAACTCCGGAATGCTCTCCGGCCGCTTGGCATAACGCTGCGCCAACGCCGCACAGACCATCAACTGGATCTGGTGAAACAGCATCAAGGGCAAAATCAGCACGCCCATGCTCGCCCCGGCGAACAGCACCTGGGCCATCGGCACACCCGTGGCCAGGCTCTTCTTCGAGCCGCAGAACAGGATGGTGATGCGATCTTCCTGATTAAAGCCAAAAGCCTTGCCCAACAGGGTGGACGCCACCAGCACCAAGGCCAGCAACACGCAGCAGGCCACCACCAGGCCGCCCAGCTCCCACAGCGGGATCTGGTGCCAGATGCCTTCGTTGACCGCTTCGCTGAACGCGCCGTACACCACCAGCAGGATCGAACCCTGGTCGACGAACTTCAGCCAGGCTTTATTGCGCCCCACCCATGCGCCGATCCAGCGGCGGGCGATCTGCCCGGCGATAAACGGCAGCAGCAGTTGCACGCTGATTTTCAGGATCGCATCGACGGTGGAGCTGCCCTCGCCGTGCACATTGAGCAACAGCGTCACCAGCAACGGCGTGAGGAAGATGCCGAACAGGCTGGAGGCCGCCGCGCTGCAGATCGCCGCCGGGATATTGCCCCGTGCCAGCGAAGTAAAGGCAATCGCCGACTGCACCGTGGCCGGCAAGGCGCAGAGGTAGAGCATGCCCATGTACAGGTCCTTGCCGATCAGCGGCGACAACACCGGCTTGAGCGCAAGGCCCAGCAGCGGGAACAGTACAAAAGTCAGGCTGAACACCAGCAGGTGCAGACGCCAATGGCCCGCGCCGGCGACGATGGCCTGGCGCGACAGCTTGGCGCCGTGCAAAAAGAACAACAGCGCGATGGCCAGGTTGGTGACCCAGCCGAAGGCCACGGCGGTCTGGCCGCTGGCGGGCAGCAGGGAGGCGAGGATCACCGTGGCGATCAAGGTCAGGGTGAAGTTGTCGGGCAGAAAACGGGGGCGAGTCATAAGCGAATCTTCCGGGGGTTGCCAAGAGCGTCATGGCGACTCTAACGTAACGCCTTGTTACCGACTAACGCCAATGAGCCATTAAATGCCGCCTAAAGGACATGCCAATACCGTACGCCGCAGTGTGCCTGGGCTTTCCAGCCTGCCACGGCCGGTGTATGGGCGCACCGAATCGCTGCCCAACCGCGCCCTGACCCGCCGGCACAGCCACCCGTGGGTGCAATTGTCCTACGCCATTTCCGGGGTGCTGGAGATCCAGACCAGCGCCGGCCGCTTCGTCGCGCCGCCCCAGCGGGCGGTGTGGATCCCCGCGGGCGTGCCGCATCGGGTGTACAGCTCGCCCCACACCGAGATGCGCAGCCTGTACCTCGATTGCAGCGTCACCGCCTGGGCCGCCGAACGCTGCCAGGTGCTGGAGGTGAGCAGCCTGCTGCGCGAGTTGATCCGCAGCTTCAGCGAGCTGCCGGTGGAATATGCCGAGGATGGCCCGGATGGGCGCCTGGTCCAGGTAGTGCTCGATCAACTCGCCGCAGCGCCCAAGGTCGACTTGATGCTGCCATTGCCCCATGACCCAAGGTTGCGACAGATCTACCGCAGCTTGAGCCTGCGCCCGGAACAGCAAACTACCCTGGGACACTGGAGCGAGAAACTGGGGGTCAGCGAAAAGACGCTGAGCCGCCTGTTTTTGAAGGACACCGGCCTGACATTTCGAGCCTGGCGCCAGCGTTTAAGGTTATTGAGCGCCCTGCCCGCCCTGGAGCAAGGCGAGCGGGTGACGGATGTGGCGTTGAACTGTGGCTATGAGTCCACGTCGGCGTTTATCAACGCGTTTCGACAGCAGTTCGATGCCACGCCCGGTGAGTTCTTCCGCTGACCTCACCGACGATGAAGAATCACTGTGGGAGGGCCCCCTACCTCTTCGACGTAGCGCGTCTAGAGGGAGTTTGCTCCCCCCACATCAGACTTGTATGTACCTTCAGATCCCAGCCTTGGCCAGGATGGCCTGGAGCAACACATCCGCCCCTGCCGTCGACCACTCGGGGGAGATCTCCTCCGCTTCGTTATGGCTCAGCCCGTCCACGCACGGTACGAAGATCATCGCGGTCGGCGCCACCTGGTTCAGGTAGCAGGCGTCGTGCCCGGCGCCGGAGATCATCGGCCGATGGCTGTAGCCCAACGCCTCGGCGGACGCGCGTACCACCTCTACACAATCGCTGTCGAAGGCAATCGGTGCGTACTGGAAGATCTGCTTAACGCTGTGCTGCAAGCCGATGCCTTCGGCGATGTGCGCCACGGCGTCGCGCAATTGCTGGTCCTGGCGTGCCAGCACGGCCTCGTCCGGGTGCCGGAATTCCACGCTGAAAAACACCCGTCCCGGCACCACGTTGCGCGAGTTGGGAAAGATATTCGCCATGCCCACCGTGGCCCGTCCTTCCGCGCCCTGCTCCAGGCCCAGCCCATTCACGGCCTCGACCACACGGGCAAAACCGAGCAGCGCATCCAGGCGATGGTCCATCGGGGTGGTGCCGGCATGGGCGCTGCGCCCGCTCAATTCGACTTCGTACCAACGCTGGCCCTGGGCACCGGTGACCACGCCAATGGTGATGCCCTGGGCTTCAAGGATCGGGCCTTGTTCGATATGCAGTTCAAAGGCGGCATGCACCGCCTGGCCACCCACCGGGTGGGGGCCGGCATAGCCGATCTGCTGCAAGGCCTGGCCGATGGTCACGCCGGCCTTGTCCACACGGGACAACCCGTATTCCAGGTCAAACACGCCAGCGTAGACGCCGGAGGAAATCATCGCCGGGGCAAAGCGCGAGCCCTCTTCGTTGGTCCAGTTGACCACTTCGATGGGCCGGTCGGTTTCAATCCCCAGGTCGTTCAGGGTGCGCAGCACTTCCACTCCGGCGAGTACGCCATAGATGCCGTCGTACTTGCCGCCGAAGGGTTGGGAATCGCCGTGGGAGCCGGTCATCACCGGTGCCAGGTGGTCATGGCGCCCGGCGCGACGCGCAAATATATTGCCCATGGCGTCCACCCGTACCGTGCAACCGGCCGCAGTGCACCAGTGCACGAACAGATCGCGGCCACGCCGGTCCTCGTCGGTCAATGCCAGGCGCGACACACCGCCCTTTTCGGTGGCACCGATCTGCGCCATCTCCATCAACGAAGCCCACAGGCGTTCGCCGTTGACCCGTGCCAGGTTACTCATGGGGTTTGGCCCGATAACGGAAGTCGCAGTGGTGCGCGCCGCCCATGATGGTCTGGGTGCGGGTCAGTTCGATGTTCGGGTTGTAGCCGACGATAAACAGCTCGTCGCGGTTGCACGACAGCAAGTGGCCGATCTCGCCCAGGCCCATCTCGTGGTACATCTCGGCGTAGCGGCAGCGCTTGACGTCGTAGTCATAGTGCTCGGCATCGCTGGCGATGATCTCGACATTGAGCGCGTCATCCTTCTCCCACAGCACTTGCAACTCCACAAAGCTCTTGAGGTCGGCGCCCTGCTCTTCCAGTGCGGCAAAATGCTTGCCGGCCTGGATCGCCGCATTGCCCACGGCTTCGCCGATCACGGCGGCGGCAAAGTCCTTGCCCTGCTCGCGCTTGAGGATCTCGTAGATGGGCTTGATGATTTCCGCCTCGATCCGGCGCCGGGCAAGGATGCCCAGTTCACCTTCCAGTTTGCTCATTGCATCTCTCCATTGACCCTTGCAGGAGCGAGCCAGCTCGCACCTGCAGAGGGGGTGGGTTTATTGGCCGCCCGCCACACTCACCGGCTGCCATTGATTGGCCTTGACCTGGTAAACGGTGAACGACGGTTGCTTCAAGTTGCCCTCGGCATCGAACGCAATCGTGCCAGTCACGCCCGGATAGCTGATGGCGCGCAGCACCGGCAGGTACTTCTGTGGGTCGGTGGATCCGGCCTTCTCGATGGCCGCCACCAACACACCAACGCCGTCATAGGCAAACGGTGCATGCAGTTCGATCGCGGTTTTGTAGCGTTCCTTATAGGCCTGTTCGAACGCCTTGCCACCCGGCATCTGCGCAATCGCCAGGCCCGGCTCCAAGGCAATCACGCCCTCGCCTTCGTTCTGCGCCAGCTGCAGGAAAGTCTGGCTGACAAACCCACCGGCGCCCATCAGCGGTGCCTTGATCCCCAACTGCTTGATACGCCGGGCCAGCGGTGCAGCCTGGGCGTCGACGCCGCCGAAGAAGATCAGGTCAGGGTTCTGGCTACGGATATTGGTCAGCACGGCACTGAAGTCGATGGTCTTGTCGTCCACGTATTCGCGGGCAACCACCTTGGCACCCCCGGCCTCGATGGATTTGACGAACTGGTCCGCAAGGCCCTGGCCGAATGCGGTGCGGTCGTCGATCACGGCAATACGCTGGGCTTTCAAGGTGTTCAACGCATAGCGGCCGGCCACCTGGCCGCCATCGTCGTCGTGGCCCATGATGCGAAAGCTGGTGTCGAAGCCCTGCTGGGTGTAGGCATGCCCGGTAGCGACTGGCGCCACCTGGGCGATACCGGCGTCGTGGTAGACCCGCGCCGCCGGGATGCTGGTGCCGGTGTTCCAGTGGCCGACCACGCCGACCACGCCCTCATCCACCAGGCGTTGGGCAACGGTCACGGCGGTGCGCGGGTCGGACTGGTCGTCTTCGGACACCAGCTTGAAGGTCACCGCCTCACCATTGATTGTCGGGTGCTTGGCGTTAGCCTGGTCGATGGCCAGTTGCGCGCCATTTTCCAGGTCTTTACCAATCCGGGCCGAGGGCCCGGTCAAGGGACCGGCCAGGCCGATCAGCACGGTCTGGTCGGCCTGGGCCATGGCGCTCGCCAGGCTGCTCAGGGCCAGGCCAATCAGTGCGGTTTTGTTGAAAGTCTTCATCAGTCGTTCCTGTTTCTTTTCGGGCGGGTCGGAACACGCCGGGCGTCCGGTAGCGTCATGGGTGTTTTTTCATCGAGCCGTTATTCACCGAGGTAGGCGCTGCGCACCTCGGGGTGTTCAAGCAAATCTGCGGAGGGCCCGCTGAGGCTGATGCGGCCGGTGTCCATCACATAGGCGCGGTCGGTCACTTGCAGGGCCAGCCGTGCGTTCTGTTCCACCAACAGCAGGGTCATGCCCTGGCGACACACGTCGTCGATCACCTGGAAGATTTTTTCCACCATGATCGGCGCCAGGCCCATGGACGGCTCATCGAGGATCAGCAAACGCGGGCGTGACAGCAGCGCACGGGCCAGGGCGAGCATCTGTTGCTCACCGCCCGAGAGCAGGCCGGCGGACTGCTGCAGGCGCTCTTCCAGGCGCGGGAAGTGTTCGAACAGCTGGCGCATTTCGCGCTGCACCTGCTCGTTGTCACGGCGCAAAAACGCACCGGACTGAAGGTTCTCCAGCACGCTCATGCGCGCAAAAATCCCGCGCCCTTCCGGGACCATGGCGATGCCCTGGCGCAGCAACTGGTCCGGCGCCTGGCCGAGGATCGAGCGCCCGGCAAAGCGGATTGCACCCTGACTGGCCGGCAGCAGACCCGTCAGCGCCTTGAGGCTGGAGGTCTTGCCCGCACCGTTGGCACCGATCAGCGTGACGCGCTCACCCTCGGCAATGTGCAAATCCAGGGATTTGACCGCCTCGATGGCGCCGTAGCGCACCTGCAAACCCTCGACGTTCAACAAGGCTTCAGACATGGGCACTGGCTCCCAGGTAGGCCTGGATCACTGCCGGGTGCTGGCGCACTTCGACGGGTGGCCCTACGGCGATGACTTGGCCGTAATCGAGCACGCTGATGCGGTCGCATACGCCCATCACCAGCTTCACGTCGTGCTCGATCAACAGCAGGGTATGGCCGTCGTCGCGGATCTTTTCCAGCAGGCCGCGCAACTGCACTTTTTCACTGGCATTCATACCCGCCGCCGGCTCATCCAGGGCCAGCAGGCGCGGTTCGGTGGCCAATGCGCGGGCGATTTCCAGGCGGCGCTGATGGCCGTAGCTCAAGCTGTCGGCGCGATAATGGGCGAACCCCGCCAGCCCGACATACGCCAGCAGGCGATGGGCGTGGGCACGGGTTTGGGCTTCCTCATCGCGAGCACGACGATGCCGGCTCAAGGCGGCCCACAGGCCATTGCGGGTGCGCACATGGCGCCCGACCATGACGTTTTCCAGGGCGCTCATGGCATTGAACAAGCGGATATTCTGAAACGTGCGGGCAATGCCGGCTTCGGCCACCTGATGCACGCTGGTCGGCCGGTACTCCCGGCCATCGAGCTGGAAGCGCCCGGAATCCGGGGTATAGAGGCCGGTCATGACATTGAAGAAGGTGGTCTTGCCCGCGCCGTTGGGGCCGATCAGCCCGTAGATTTCGCCGGCCTGGATACTCAGGCTCACATCGGTCAACGCCGCCACGCCCCCGAAGTGTTTGTTGACCCGGTCAATCTGCAGCAGAGGTGCGTTCATCGTGCCACTCCTTTGGGCCACAGCCCGGCGGGTCGATAGAGCATCGCCAGGATCAACGCGAGGCCGTAGAACAGCTGGCGGATGATTTCCGGGTCCACCAGCACTTGGCCGAACAACGCCTGCTGCAACGGGCCCATGCTCGCGCGCAACGCTTCAGGCAATGCCGCCAGCAGTACGCAGCCAAGGATCACCCCCGGGATATGGCCCATGCCGCCGAGCACCACCATCGCCAGCACCGCAATGGACTCGTTGAGGGTGAACGATTCCGGCGAGACAAAGCCCTGGAACGAGGCGAACAGCGCGCCGCTCACCCCGCCGAACGCGGCGCCTATTGCAAACGCCAGCAACTTGAGGCGCACGGTGTTCACGCCCATGGCCTGGGCCGCTTCTTCGTCCTCGCGGATCGCCACCCAGGCACGGCCGATGCGCGAGTGCTCCAGGCGAATGCAGGCAAACAGAATCAGCACCACCAGCGCGGCGAACAGGTAGTAATAGAGGTACACCGACGGCAGGCGCAGGCCGAACAGTTCCTGGGTACGGCCCAGGTTCACGCCGAGCAGGTTCACCGGATCGACCTGGGCGATGCCTTTGGGGCCATTGGTGATATTCACCGGGCGGTCGAGGTTGCGCAGCAGGATACGGATGATCTCGCCAAAGCCCAGGGTGACGATGGCCAGGTAGTCGCCGCGCAGGCGCAAGGTCGGCGCACCCAACACCACGCCGCATCCCGCCGCGAGCAAGGCGCCCAGGGGCAGGATCAACCAGATCGAGGTGTGCATGCCCGCCGGCAGCAACGCCGCCAGGGCTGGAAACTGTTGCAGCAGATGGGGCGACGACAGCAACGCGGCCAGGTAGGCGCCCACCGCGTAGAACGCGATGAAACCCATGTCCAGCAGCCCCGCATAACCGACCACGATGTTCAGGCCAAGGGCGAGCATGATGTACAGCAGGGCAAAATCCAGGGTCCGCACCCAGGTGTTGCCACCGGCGTGGCCGACGATCCACGGTGCCAGCACCAGGGCCACGGCAAACAGCAGCAGGCCCAGGCTGGCGCGTTGATTGGCAGTGAGTGGGTTGATCATGCGCGGATCGCCAGACGTTCGCCCAACAGCCCGGAAGGACGGAACACCAGCACCGCGATCAGCACGATAAAGGCAAACACATCCTGATAATTGCTGCCGAACACCCCGTTGGTGGCGGCGCCCAGGTAGCCGGTGCCCAGGGCTTCGATCAGCCCCAGCAACAGGCCGCCGAGCATGGCGCCCTTGAGGTTGCCGATACCGCCCAGCACCGCGGCGGTGAAGGCTTTGATCCCCGGCAGGAAGCCCATGTAGAAATGCGCGCTGCCGTAGTTGCTGGCCATCATTACCCCGGCCAATGCCGCCAGGGCGCCGCCGATGGCGAAGGTGAGCACGATGACCCGATTCGGGTTGATGCCCATCAGGCTCGCGACCTGAGGGTTTTCCGCCACGGCACGCATGGCCCGGCCAAAGCGCGTGCGCTCGACCAGCACCAGCAGCGCGACCATCACTGACAGCGCAATGGCGATGGTGGTGAGGGCCGTGGCGTTGGTGACAGCCGGGTGCGCGGAGACCCCGGGCAGTACTTCGATGGGTTCCAGCGGCAGCAGTTGCGGGAACATTTGCGGGTTACGGGTCCAGACCAGCATCGCGATGGTTTGCAAAAGCAGCGACACCCCGATGCCGCTGATCAACGGCGCCAGGCGCGGCGCGTGACGCAACCGGCGATAAGCGACGCGCTCGATCACCACCGCCAGCGCCGCACAAAATGCCATGGCGACCAGGGTGGCCGTCAGCAACACCAGCAGCGGTGGCAACGCCGGCCAAGTCGCCTGCAACAGGCGAATCATCGACAAGCCCACGAGCGCACCGATCATCAGCACATCGCCGTGGGCGAAGTTGATGATGCGCAGGATGCCGTAGACCATGGTGTACCCCAGGGCCACCAGCGCGTAGAGACTGCCCGTCATCAAGCCGTTGAGCAGTTGTTGGATAAACCCATCCATGAAGACCGTCGACCTCAGTGCGTACAAGGGCGGCACACTAAGCATCTATTCTGTTTTTATCAAATATCAGAAAGTTATAGGGTTATGCCAAAGCAATGACAGGGTATTTGTGCCGCAAATACGGCACTTATGGCTCTTTATTTGGGCTAAAACTTGGTGTTTAATTCAATACATGAATAAATCAGAACAGTTAGCCAATGACCCTCCCCTGCGTGCCGTGCGGACGTTCGAAGCGTTTGCGCGCCATGGCGGGGTGAATGCTGCCGCACGCGAGCTGGACGTGTCCGCCTCTGCCATCAGCCATCAACTGCACCTGCTGGAAGACTTCCTGCGGCAGCCGCTGACCCTGCGCCAGGGCCGCAACCTGGTGCTGACCGATGAAGGGCGCGAGTATTACCGTGCCATCCGCTCGGCCTTTGCCGTGCTGCGCAGCGCCACCGAACATGTGCGCGAGAAAAGCGCCACCCGCCAGGTGACCATCAGCCTGATCCCGCTGTTTGGCATCAACCTGTTTATCCCGCGCCTGGAGAACTTCCTCAAAGACCACCCGGCGCTGGACATCAACGTGACCTACGCCAACCACCGCAGCTACCCCAGCGATGCCGCCGACCTGTCGATTCGCTTCGGCACCGGGCACTGGCCGGGCTATCACAGCGAACCCCTGATCTCCGGCGCGGTGACCCCCTATTGCAGCCGCAGCTTTCTCGCCCAACACGGCCCCATCGACACGCCCCAGGCCTTGAGCGAACTGCCGTTGCTGCACGATGAAGAACGCGGCACCTGGGGCCAATGGTTCGAGGCAGCCGAGGTCGACACCACGGCGCTGAATGGCTTGCTGCTCGAAGACGGCCAACTGGCACTCACCGCCACCCTCACCGGCCTGGGCTGCGCGTTGCTGCGCGCGCCGCTGGTAGCGCCCCATGTGGCCAATGGCGAGCTGGTGAAGCTGTTTGATCTGGAGGTCAATGATGGCCGCCAGTACTACCTGTGCCGGCGAGCCAACAGTGAGTTGTCGAGCGAGGGGAATGACTTGTATGACTGGATCAAGCGCAGCTTGAATGCGGTATAGGCATTGTGGAGATCCAAATGTGGGAGGGGCGGTTTACAGGTCAGCTGCCGTTACCGCCATGGGCCTCTTCGAAGAAGTAGTCCTTCCAGCTCGCCGCCTTGTTTTTCAGTACGCCCAGTTCCTGCAATTTCTCGGCGTAGATGAAGGTACGCTGCGGCACGATAGTGAAATCGATTTCCGGGTCCTGGACGATTTTTTCCACCAGGTCCAACGGCAGCTTTGACTGTTCTACACGGATATACGCCTTGGCCGCTGCCGGTTTGTCGGCCTTGATGATCTGCTCGGCTTCGGCCAGCGCGGCGTAGAACGCCTGGTAGGTCTTGGGGTTTTCGTCGTGGAATTTCTGCGTGGTGTAGAGCACGTTGAACGTCGCCGGACCGCCGAGGATGTCGTAGGAACTGAGCACCTTGTGCACGTTGGGGCTCAGCAGCTCCTGGTACTGGAACGGCGGACTGGAGAAGTGTGCGTTGATCTCCGAACCACCGGCAATCAACGCGGCGGTGGCGTCGGGGTGGGCCAGGCTGATGGAGATGTCATCGAATTTCTTGTAGTGGGCATCGCCGAACTGCCTGGCGGTTTCGATCTGCAAGGTCCGCGACTGGAAACCCACCCCGGCGGCAGGCACGGCGATGCGGTCCTTCTCGCTGAAGTCCTTGAGGGTCTTCACGTTGGGGTTGTTGGTCAGCAGGTAGTTGGGCATCGAGCCCAAGGAGGCGATGGCCTTGACGTTCTGCTTGCCCCTGGTACGGTCCCACAGGGTGAGCATCGGCGGCACACCGGCGGACACCACATCCAGGGCGCCGGCCAGCAGCGATTCGTTCATGGCGGTGGCGCCGGAAATGCTGTTCCATTCCACCTGGATGTCCAGGCCCTGGGCCTTGCCGTGTTTTTCGATCAGGTGCTGGTCGCGCACCACATCGAGGATCAGGTAGCCGATGCCGAATTGCTGGGCGATGCTGATCTTGCCTTCGGCCTGGGCACCGGGGCTGAGCAACACGCTGGCGGCGGCGAGGGACGCGGCCAGGAGGGTCAGGGAGGAACGCTTGAACGTCATGGGGAATCTGCCGCGTTTTCGAGAAGGTGATGGAGCGTAGCCGCGGTTTTTTAGACAGCAAAAGAATATCTGGGTCTATTGTTATGCAAATACCCCTAAAACAGCGCGCGGCTGGTATCGTGCCGCGCTTTGAAAAAACTGCCGCACACTGTGAGGAACTGCACGTTGAACACTGACGAAAAAATGACCGGGGACCTGTTCGAGGTGGATAAGCGCCTGTCACTCAAACCCGTGGTGGACTTCAACAGCTACCTGCGCAGCGCTTTCGGCGACGGCCCGTGCACCTGCATACGCTGCACCGCCAGCGGCGGTGACGAAACCGGCTACGCGTTCCAGCACACCTTCAGCTTCGACGGCAAACCGACCCAGCGCCGCTTTGCCTCCACGGCGGGCAGTGATGTGTTGATGGCGCTGAAAAAGGCCTGGTTGTCTTTCACCAAGGCTGAGTTGCCTTCGAGTGGCGCGCTGGCGCTGGAGACGGTGAAGGAATTTGTCGAACCGCAGTTGCACAAGCGCCTGGCGCCGCTGTTCCTCGCCAGTGGGTTGGTCAAGGAGGGGGACGGCGAGTTGCACCTGCAGCCACAAGCTGCGGCCTGAACCTAATCGTCAGCGCAAACGGGTGACGGTGAGCGCCACCACGGCGATCCGCTCCACACGCTCATAGCCGGGCTTTTCCAGCTCTTCGCCGAACACATCGGGGTCAAGTTCGCGGTAGGTCCACCCAAAGGCATCGCTGCCCAGCAACGGCGTGACGGCGGCCAGGAACGGATCCTCCCCGGCGACAATCGCCACGCCGGTGTAGAGCACCAGGCTGCCGCCCAGGGCCAGGCGCCCAACGGCCTCGCCGGCGATGCGCACCGACAGTTGCTCGCCCAGTGCCCCGCCGCCATGCCGGTAGGCCCGCTGGCGGTCGTCATTCATGTAGGGCGGGTTGGCGACGATCAGGTCGAACGTGCCTTCGACGCCGCCCAGCACATCGCTGTGGTACGCCGTGACGTTCGCCAACCCGGCCAGCTCGGCATTCACCGCTGTCAGGCGCAAGGCGCGCGGGTTGATGTCCACCGCCAGCACCTCGGCGTCAGGCCGCGCCCGGGCGACCACCAACGCGCCTACGCCGGCGCCGCAGCCGATGTCCACGGCACGCTTGATCGGCTCGAAGCGCTGTTGCATATGGGCGTCGATCAGTTGGGCAAACCGATAGCTGTCAGGCCCGAAAAATACCGCGTCCGCTTGCGTGGTGGGGTACGCCGAGTGGGCAAACAGCAAATCGTCCATGCTCGACCAACGCACCGCACTGCGCCACAGCGCCTCGTGTTTTTCGACCACATCGGCCTGCTGCAGCTCCTCTCGAAACGCCTCGGGCAACAGCTCGCGGTCAAACGGCAGCGACCAGCCGAAGACGTCCCGCAGGTCCTTCGCCAGCGGCGCCCCCTGGCGCTGGAAAAACCGTTCATGGGTCAAGGGCGTTGGCGTGATGAAGCGGTAGCCATTTTCCTTTAACCCCCGGCCCAGGTTCAGCAGGGCGCGGTCGGCGAGTTGTTGTGCAGACATGGGTGATTTCCTTAGCGCAGGCGCGCACGCAGTTGGATAAAGCGGCGAGTGGCATACAACCCGGCGGGCGTGCAGTGACGCCGCGCCGACAGCCACGGGATCAGCGCATTGAGCTGCTGCTCATCAGGCAGGTTCCACAGCGAATCCACCAGCGCCTGGGTGTCCGGGTCGGACGGGCGATGCTGCTCGCGGGAGAAGCGGCTGCCGCGTCCGGGCCGCACGGGCGCCACACGTTGAGCGCTGATCCAGTCACCCGCGATCCAGTCGCGCAGCAGCTGTTTCTCATAGCCGCTGAACACGCCGAACATCGCCGCGCCCGCGCCTTCGATCAATTGCCAGAAGCGACTCTCGGCCGGATCCTGGTTGCGCTTGATCCAGCCCTTGTCTTCCAGGGCCTGCAGAAAGGCGCCGATCTGCCCCGGCCGCGCCAGCCATTGGTTGACGGTCTTGCCTTCGAAGCGGCAGTAATCCGAATGCATGTGCTGGCCGAACGTGCGCTTGCGTTCAAGCATGGCGACCACTTCGTCATTCAGGTTGAAGTCGTGGATAACCGCGCTGGTCCCCGGGCCGAGGTCATTCAGGCGATACCCCTCGGCCACCCGGCGATAGAAGTCCTCCCTGCCCTCCCCCAGCGGCAGCAGGTTTAACACCGACTGCGCGGCCTTGCAGGCGTGGCCGCTGCTGGCATTGTCGATGGTGACGTGGAGGGTGAAGTAATACGGGTCGATGCCCAGTTCGCTCAACTCATACGCGGTGATCAGCAGGTGCAACGGCAACTGCTCATAACCGAGGTTGAAACCGATGATCTCCGGCAGGAAGTCGTCGGCGCACAGGCCCAGCGCCAGTTGCAGGGCGCCTTGCAGGTAATGGTTGTCCTCAAGGCCGGCGTCGCTGTCGGCATCATGCTCGCTGAGTAATTTGCGGTAGATCACCACATGGTTCTGCGCCGCTTCGCCGTCACCCAGCTCTTCCAGGTAGGTGGTGAGCAGGCCGTCGAAGCGCGGGTCGTGCCAATAGCGCAGCAGGCCATTGAGCCAGGCCCCGTCGACCTGTTTGGTCGGTGCCACGCGCTGCAGGAAATACAGCGCATGGGCCTTGTTCTGGAAATAACGACGTGGCCGGCCTTGCTGGCGTTGCTCCAGGTAATCGGCATAGGCCTGGGCCACGTCGGCGCAACGCTGTTCGATCCAGGCCGGCAGTTGTTCGGGCATCTGCGGCAACTCACTGGGCGCGTCGCGCACCTGCGCCAAGTGCGTGTGTAGAAACTCCTGCGCAACCTCTTCAGCGCCAGGGGCTTCGCCATACAGGTGTTGGTACAACCACTGGTACTGACCCGGTTGGGTGATGGAGGCCGGCTGGCCCGACAGCGCTGTGAGAAGCGTCATGATGGCAGTTTCCGCAAAGTCCGATCCAACCAGGCCTCCCCACAAGGAGGCCCCGCAAGCGCGCTCAACAGCACACGCGTCTAAAATGCAGAACCTGCGGGCATGGGGAAAATTCAATCGGGGTTGTGCGGCTGCGGATCAGTGGTCGTCAGTAGCCCACGCCGCGGATTCTGGCGCAGCGCAAAAGCCGGCGCGCGACGTCACTTATACAAGATCGCCTGATGGATATCCTCCAGCGCCATGATGCGCTGGGCGGCATTCAGCTTGATGGCCTCCTTGGGCATGCCGAACACCACGCAACTGGCCTCGTCCTGGGCCACCGTCGCGGCTCCGGCCTCGAGCATCTCCTTGAGCCCGCGCGCGCCGTCGTCGCCCATGCCGGTCATGATGATGCCGGTGGCGTTCCTGCCGGCGAACTTGGCCACCGAGCGAAACAGCACATCCACGGATGGCCGGTGCCGGTTGACCAAGGGCCCATCAATGACCTGGGCGTGATAATAGGCGCCGCTGCGAGTCACCATCAGGTGCTTGCCACCCGGCGCGATCAGGGCCAGGCCAGGCAGGATGCGGTCATTGTTGCGCGCTTCGCGCACCTCGATCTCGCATACGCTGTTGAGGCGCTCGGCAAACGAGGCGGTGAATTTTTCCGGCATGTGCTGCACGATCACCATGCCTGGGCACACCCTCGGCAGTGCCGTCAGAACCGCCTCCAGCGCTTGGGTACCGCCGGTGGACGTGCCGATGGCGACGATACGCTCGGTGGTCTGTGCCATGGCATGGCCATTGGCGGCAGGCAGGATCGCATCCGCGGTGAGCTTGCTGGCCGGGGCCAGTGCTGGCGCCGGGCTGGCGCTGCGCTTGCCCAGGTTCCTGACGTTGGAGTTCGCTGCGGCGCGGATCGCGGCCACCAGCTCGGCCGCCGACTCGATCAGGAAACTCTTCAACCCGGTAGTGGGCTTGGTGATGATTTCCACCGCGCCCGCCGACAGCGCCTGCAGGGAGGTTTCCGCGCCTTTCTGGGTCAGCGAGGAACAGATCACCACCGGCGTCGGCCGTTCGCTCATGATTTTCTTGAGAAAGGTGATGCCGTCCATGCGCGGCATTTCCACGTCCAGCACGATCACATCCGGCCATTCCCGGGCGAGTTTGTCCATGGCGAAAATCGGGTCGGAGGCGGCGCCCATGACGTGGATGTCCGGTGTATCGCTGAGAATCGCCAGCAGTACCTGGCGCACTACGGCCGAATCATCGACCAGCAGCACACTGATTTTTTTGGTAGGCATCTTGTTGAATTGTTCCCATTGGTTGGTGCCGGACCCAGACGTTGCCGTTCCACAGGTCGAACATGATCGTGCGGTAACCGGTACTGCCCATGTCCTGGGCCGTCAGGTGCAGGTGATAGCGCTCGGCCAGGGCCAGCGCCGCGCGAATATTCAGGCTGGCCACGTCCTGCGTCGGCAGGCGGCGCAGCTGGGGAAACATCTTGCCGCCGCCGAACAACTTGACCTGGTAATCCTGTGCATGGGTGCCATTGATCTCGGCGTGGCGCAGCAGCAGTTCCAGGGCTTCGTCGGCATATCGGCCGTCCAGGGGCTGATGGTCGCGCACGCGCCCCGGCAGCATGAAGTGACACATGCCGCCGATCAGCCGTTGCGGGTGCCAAAAGGTGATCGCCACGCAGGAGCCGAGCAAGGTGCGCAGGCGCGTCGGCCGCGTCGCAAAGCTGACCTGGCCAGGCGCCAATACCACTTCGGCCGTACCGACGGGCTTTTTCATGGCTTGCGGTAAATCGACGGCGCCACCAGCTTCAAGGTGTCATTGACACCGTGGAGGCTTTCCGAGTGACTGATGATCAGGTAACCGCCCGGCTTGAGCAGCGGCAACAGGCGCGCGACCACCTGGCTCTTGGTCTGCTGGTCGAAATAAATCATCACGTTGCGCAGGAAGATCACCTCGAACTCACCCAGGGCCGGCAGCGCTTCGTTAAGGTTGACCTGGACAAAATTGACGCGGCTACGCAAGGCCTTGTCGATCAGCAAGGTGCCCTCCTGGCGACCAATGCCCTTGAGGCAGTACTTGGCCAGCAGCGGTTGGGGCAATGTCTCGGTGCGTTCCATGGAGTAATGGCCGGTGCGCGCCTTGGCCAGCACTTGGGAGCTGATGTCCGAGCCGACCACTTCCCAGGGCGTGCTGCCGAGGCTTTCGGCCAGGGTCATCGCCAGGCTGTAGGGTTCTTCACCGGAGGAGCTGGCCGCGCTCCACACGCGAAACACCTTGCCCGGCGCGGCCCGGGGCAGCACGTGCTGACGCAGGAAGTCGAAGTGCTTGGGCTCGCGAAAAAAATAGGTTTCGTTGGTGGTCAGCAAATCCAGCGCAACCTGCAGTTCGCCCTTGCGCTGGTCATTCATGATCAGCTTGAAATACTCACCATAGCTGTGCAGCTCATAGTGCTTGAGGCGCTTGAACAGGCGCCCGGCCACCAGGGCTTTCTTGGTCGGCGACAGGTTGATGCCCGCCGCGCGGTACAGCCAGGTCTGGAACTGACCGAATTCATGGTCATCGATGGACACGGTGTCTGGCATGGTCGGGTCTCAACGCGGGTCGAGGTCGAGGGCCGGCGCCTGGCCGGCCTCGGCGAGGCTGGACATCTCATCGATGGACAGCACCTTGTCCACCTCCAGCACGATCACGAACTTGCCGTCGACCTTGGCCATGCCGCTGATGAAATCGGCGCGAATTCGTGCGCCGAAGTTGGGTGGCGGCTCGATCTGCGTCGCCGGGATCTCCCGCACCGCAGACACCGTATCGACCAGCAGCCCGATGTCCTGGGCCTGGCCATCTTCGGTACTCGCCTCGATGATAATCACGCAGGAGCGCCGGGTGATCGCCGAGTTGGCCCGGCCAAAGCGCGCCGACAGGTCGACCACCGGCACCACCGCGCCGCGCAGGTTGATCACCCCGCGTACGAACGCGGGCATCATCGGCACCACGGTCAGGCTGCCGTATTCGATAATTTCCTTGATCCCCAGAATGCCGATGGCGAACATTTCGCCGCCGAGCATGAAGGTCAGATACTGCGCATCCTCGTCGACCGCTGCTGCGGTCTGCCGAGTCGTCATTGCTGCACCCATGTCACTCTCCCTAGTAGGCCCGTATTGATCGTGGGATCAGAAGCGGGTGAAATCCGCTTCGTCCGGGGCACTGGCCATGGTGTAGGCGAACGCCTTGCGCTGCGCCGGTGGTTTCGGTTGTGGCGCCTGACGGTTGGGCTTGCTGCCCGGGCTGTCCACGCTGTTGCTTTGAACCGCAGCCTTGGGCGCTGAATCCAGCACGAAAAAGCTCATGGCCTGTTGCAGTTGCTCGGCCTGGCTGCTCATTTCTTCCGCCGTGGCCGCCAGTTCCTCGCTGCTCGAGGCATTTTGCTGGGTCACCTGGTTGAGCTGGGTCATCGCGGTGTTGATCTGCGCGACACCGGCGGCCTGTTCCTCGGACGCGGCGCTGATTTCCTGCACAAGGTCGGACGTCTTGTTGATGGAGGGCACCATTTCGTCGAGCAACTTGCCGGCCTTCTCGGCCATGTCCACGCTGCTGGAGGACAGTTCACCGATTTCCTGGGCGGCAACCTGGCTGCGTTCGGCCAACTTGCGCACTTCGGCGGCCACCACGGCGAACCCCTTGCCGTGCTCGCCGGCCCGAGCGGCCTCGATGGCGGCGTTGAGCGCGAGCAGATTGGTCTGGTAGGCGATGTCATCGATGATGCTGATGCGCTGGGCGATTTTCTTCATCGCCACCACGGTCTGCTGCACCGATTCGCCGCCCTCGGTGGCTTCCTTTGCGGCCTTGCTGGCCATGCCATCGGTGACCTTGGCGTTTTCGGTGTTCTGGTTGATGCTGGCACTCATCTGCTCGACCGACGCACTGGTTTCCTCGACGCTGGCAGCCTGTTCACTGGTGGCCTGGCTCATCGATTGCGCGGTGGCGCTGACCTCCTCGGAGGCGCTGGCCAGGTTGTCGGCGGCGTTACGCACTTCGCCGATGATATGGGCGAGCTTGCCGACCATGTTGCGCATGGCGTTGAGCACCATGCCGGTTTCATCCTTCCCGCCCGGCTCGATGTGCGCGTTGAGGTTGCCTTCGGCCAATTGCTCGGCGGCGCTCGCGGCCTGGCGCAATGGGCGGGAAATGATCCGCGCGATGAACATCGCCAGGCCCAGGCCAATCAACAGGGCCGCGACCAGTACCGCGATGATCGACACCCGCGCGCTTTCATACAGCGCCGAGCCCTTGTCACCTGCGGCCGTTGCGCCGGCATCATTGAGCTCGACCATTTTCTGCAGACGGGCCGTCACCTCATCGAAATGCCCCTTGGATTCTCCCCTGAGCAAACCGCGCGCCTGGGCTTCCTGGTTCTGGCGGGAAAACTCAAGCAACAGCTTGCTGGATGCCAGGTAGGCGTCCCAAGCGCTTTTCACACTGGCCAGGAGTTGCCGATCTTCATCGTTCGACAGCAACTGCTCGTAGTTGACCATGCGGGTTTCGAACTGTTGACGCGCATCAGCGGCCTCGCGTTCGGCCTGGGCCTTTTCCTCGGCAATCTCGGTGCCGATGTGGCGGTTCTCTTTCAAGCGATAGTTGGCGGCAAAAAAACGCATGCCTGCCGCGGCACGCATGGAGGGCATCCAGTTGCCCTTGATGTCCTGGGCGGCCTGGTTGACGGCACCGAGCTGGAGGATGGCGAAGCCGCCCATGGCCCCAGTGAGCGCCAGGACCACCAGGAATGAACAGATCAACTTGGTGGAAATCTTAAGATCGTAGAACCATTTCATCGGGGAACCTCCATGGAATTGCAAATGCGTCAGCGAGCGACGGCCGGTGGCGACTGAGGCGCCTGGGCCGTGCGGGCTTCCAGTTGTACGATTTGGTTGAGCAGTACCGGTACATCCAGGATCAGGGCCACCGCGCCGCTGCCCAATATGGTCGAGCCGCTGATGCCACGCAGTGCACCGAACAACTTGCCCAGGGGTTTGATCACGGTCTGGAACTCGCCGAGCAGGTCATCCACCACCAGCCCGGCCTTATGCTCGGCGTAACGCACCACCACCACATTCTGGCGTCGGGTCGCGGGGCCTTCGTGGCTGAAGTGGTCGCGCAGGTGCACCAACGGCAACACCTGGCCACGCAGGTCCAGGTAGCCCGTGTCGCGGCTGGACTGGCGCTGCTGTTCATCCAGCTCGATACACTCCTGGACCATGTCCAGGGGAATCACGTAGGTGGATTGGTCGATGCCGACCAGGAACCCATTGATGATCGCCAGGGTCAGCGGCAAGCGAATACGCACCACGGTGCCCTGGCCGGGGCGGCTGTCGAGGTCGACGGTGCCGCGCAGCAAGGTGATATTGCGCTTGACCACGTCCATGCCGACACCGCGCCCGGACAGGTTGGTCACCGCCTCGGCGGTGGAGAACCCGGCTTCGAAGATCAGGTTGTAGATCTCCTGGTCGGTGAGCACCGCACCGCTGGCCACCAGCCCGCGCTCCTGGGCCTTTTGCAGGATGCGATCGCGGTTGAGGCCGGCGCCGTCGTCAGCGATCTCGATGACGATGCTTCCCGAGTCGTGGTAGGCATTGAGGCTCAGATGGCCCTTGGCCGACTTGCCGGCCGCACGCCGCGCATCGGCGCTTTCGATGCCGTGGTCCATGGCGTTGCGCAACAGGTGCATCAGCGGGTCGCCGATCTTCTCGACCACGGTCTTGTCCAGTTCGGTTTCCGCGCCGCTGATGCTCAGTTCGATGTCCTTGCCCAGCTCCTGGCTGATATCGCGCACCACGCGGCGAAAGCGGTTGAACGTGTCGCCGATGGGGATCATGCGCAAATGCAGGGCGCCATCGAGGATCTCTTCCACCAGCCCCGAGACTGTCGAGGAGGCCTCGTGCAACGGGTCGTTGTTACAGGACCGGGCCAGCAGGTTCGCGCCGGCGCTGGCGATGACCAGCTCGCCGACCAGATTAATCAATTCGTCGAGTTTGTCGGCGTTGACGCGCACGTAATTGCCGTCGCGGCTTTTCGCTTCGCCGGTCGCCAGGCGCTGCGGTGCAGCCGTCACAAGACTTGACTCGGCCTGCGTGCCCGGCTCGCCCGCCGGGGCCTGGGTGCTGTCGGGCGCTTCATCGACGGCACTGATGTGCACGTCACAGTCGTCACGCACGAAATCGAACACCTCGTTGAGGCTGGCGTGGCTGGCCGTCGAGCGCAGGTCGATCTCGAAACCCAGGTAGCAGCTTTCCGGGTCCCAGCTGTCCATGGGCGGGATGCTATCGGTCAGGGTGGCGACCTGTATCAACTGCCCCAAGGTCTCGAGGTAGCGCAGAAATGACAGCGGGTCCATGCCATTACGAAATACGTCCACGCCGAAGCGCAGGGAGATGTGCCAGAGCACTTCGACCGCCACGTCGTCGGTCACCTCGGCGGTTTCGACGCTGGCAACGGCGGTTCGCATCGGCTGGTAGGCACTCAGCGCCTCGCGCAATGCCTCGCCGCGCTCCAGAGCGGCAGGGGTCGGCGTTTCACCGCGGTCAGCGACCACTTCGACCAGTTCGAGTATGTGGTCGCCGCACTTGAGCAGCAGCGCGATCAAGGCGGCGTCCACCGCCACACTGCCTTCGCGCAGGCGGTCAAGCACGTCTTCGACGATATGGGTGAACCCGACGATCGACGCCAGGCCGAAAAGGCCCGCCGAACCCTTGATGGTGTGCGCGGCGCGGAAAATCGCGCCGATGGCATCCTGGTCGCCGGGCTCGCTTTCCAATTGCAGCAGGGATTGCTCCATGGCCTGCAACAGCTCGCGCGCCTCAACGATGAATGTCTGTTGTGCCTGATCGAGATTGATGCTCACCGTGACTTTCCTTGTCGATCAAAAAACCTGGGAAGCGCGGCTATGAGGCCGCGCTGCGACACAGTTGGAGCGCCTGCGTGACCGCCTGGCTCTGGCCGGTCACGCTCAAGGCTATGCCGGCATTACCGGCCTCACGCCGGATGACCGCGAGCAACTGCAAGCCGGCGCCATCCATTTCCGTGACCTCAGACAGGTCCAGCTCCAGGCGGGGTGCCGCGCCCATCTGCGGCAGCAGCGCCGCCGCCAGTTCCGCTACGGTGTAGATCGTAAGCTCGCCGTCAATGCGCACGTGGGCCGTGTCGTCGAGTGTTTCAGTGGTAATCGGCATGGGAGCCTCCCTGGCGCCGGGGTCAAGGCAGGATCAGTTTAGACACAGCTGCCAACATCTGCGCAGGCTGGAACGGCTTGACCACCCAGGCCTTGGCGCCGGCGGCCTGGCCCTCGGCCTTCTTCGATTCCTGGGACTCGGTGGTGAGCATGATGATCGGGGTGAACTTGTAGTTGGCCAGCTTCTTGACCTCCTTGACGAAGGTGATGCC